>ERZ1023617.248-NODE-248-length-24984-cov-35.408520_pt1 | contig 24984 bp, 8 predicted proteins | sample MGYA00380328_ERZ1023617 | MGnify/ENA primary metagenome ERZ1023617 (study PRJEB33179, sample SAMN07448977) | human gut metagenome | biome: Human-gut; feature: Human associated habitat; material: Faeces | host: Homo sapiens | place: India: Bhopal | collected...
GCACGTCCTTCCGCACGTCCTTCCGCAAGTCCTTTCTCTATACCCTCGCGTCTTCCCAGCATGGTTGCTCCTTCGAGTGTGGCATGATAGTCGCGCAGCACCTTCAAACTCTCGTCATATTTTTCTCGCTCGTCCTTGCTTAAGGCGGCGATGTCTGTTATCTCGGAGAGCTTCTTGAATACAGCATTGCGCGCCTGGAACGGCATTCTTTCAAATGTACTCATGTTCTTAAGGATATAAATCCAACGTTCAAAATCGTTTTCACATTCATCCTCTTCGTTCTTGGAGAACAGAGGAAGCATTAAGTAGATAAATCGCAAGCGGTCGGAGAAGACCGTCTTGTCCTCCATGTCCATAAGGGCGATGTCCGTACGAAACTTTGTCGGAGTATGCGCCCCTACATCGTAGTTGAGCAGGCATACCGTATAGACCGGAGCCAGACGATAGTCCCACTTGATATGTGTGTCGCCGACCGTGCCCTTTACGCCTTGATTTACAATGTCGCGCGAGGCGTAGTATATGGATCGGTCCGTAAAGAAGGGCTGGTAGCGGTTCTGCATTTCCACGATAATATGCTCTCCCTTGTCGGTTGAGCAGTAGATGTCATAGATGATGCCACGCATGTCAGCCGCTTCTGGCTGTTGTTCTTTGTCCTTGAAGACGAGATCAGTGATGTGATGCTCGCCGTCGAGGAGATCGTTAAGAAACTTTATCAACAAGTCCTTGTTGATTTCCTGACCGAAGATTTTCTTGAATCCCCAGTCGGAGAATGGATTAATGAATCTTGCCATTGGTTGTAGTTGATTTTCTGCAAATATACGAAAAATCCCCCAATGTGGGACGCTTCGTGCTAAAGATAATATCTTTTCTTTCTGAAACGTCCCGCATTGGGGGATTATATAAAGTCTTCTTGTCTGAAATCTTTATCCGTAGATGATGTTTCCGTCGGCGTCGCGGTTCTCGTCGATGAACGACTTGTTGTACTGCGTCATGCCGCGGAGCGACATACCCATGCTTGAGAAGCCGCCGTCGTGGAAGAGAGTCTGCATCGTAACCTTGCGCGTGAGGTCAGAGAACATCACCACGCAGTAGTCGGCGCACTCGTCAGCGCTGGCATTGCCGAGCGGCGACATGCGGTCTGAGAAGTCGTAGAGGCCGTCGAAGCCCTTGATGCCGCTACCCGCTGTCGTGAATGTCGGCGACTGTGATATGGTGTTGATACGTACGCCCTTCTCGCGTCCGTAGATATAGCCGAAGCTACGGCAGATCGACTCGAGCAGCGACTTGGCGTCAGCCATGTCGTTATATCCGAAGAATGTACGGTGTGATGCGATGTAAGTCAGTGCGAGCACTGAAGCGCCGTCGCTCAGCGCGTCCAGCTTCTTGGCAGCCTGCAGCATCTTGTGGAACGAGATGGCAGAGATGTCCAGTGTCTTGTTCAGGAAGTTGTAGTCCAGATCGTCGTAAGTGCGCTTCTTGCGCATGTTCACGCTCATTGCAACAGAATGGAGCACGAAGTCAATCTTGCCTCCGAGAGCTTCCTGAGCCTTCTCGAAGAGGTTGGTCAGATCCTCCACCGAAGTCGCGTCGGCAGGGATGATGGTTGCGCCGGTCTTCTTTGCCAGCTCGTCGATGGTGCCCATACGGCATGCCACCGCTGTGTTAGTAAGCACAATCTGTGCTCCTTCCTCTACTGCGCGTTCCGCTACTTTCCACGCTATCGAAGCGTCATTCAATGCGCCGAATATTATACCGCGCTTTCCTTTCAATAAATTAAAAGACATAACTTTCTTATTTCGTTTATGTGATATTTCTTGCCTTAGGCGGTGCAAAGTTAATACATTTTCTGCACACAACGGCTACAATGTGTGCAAAAATGTATTCTTAAAGGGTAGATTTGTGTTCAAATTACCATTATAATTCATTTAAATATTACTTGGAGATAACAAAAATTAGTAGTATTTTTGCATTCGTATACTATAAACCTATAACCTTACCACACCCCCACGAAGCCTTATGTCAAACAGACGTTACACCTTATCATATAGTTTGTCCCACCTGCTCTCACGATGCGGCCTTCTTGCCGTAACGTGTCTTGCCGTCGTGTTTCTCCTCACTTCTTGCCATTCTTCACCTTCCCCCAGTCATCTTCAGGCTCTGCGCTCTCATGCTGACAGCATTGTGGACGAGGTGGATGGTGAGCAAAGCCTCGACAGTCTTGTGAAAACGGCGGAGCGCAAGGGCGACCGCATGCTGGAGATGCGTGCACGCAAGAAGCTCGGACGCGTCTACCGTGAGTCCAACTTCTTCGTCAAGGCCATCGACTGCCACACACGCGAACTGAAGCTGGCAGAGCAGCTCGGCGACACCATTGCTGCCGTTCAGGCGCTTAACAACATCGGCACCAACTTCCGACGCATGGGCATTCTCGATGAGGCTGTAGACTATCATTACCGTGGACTGCATCTCTGCGAGGAGTTCAGCCTTAAGAATGACAGTACCGCGCGTAAGAACCGTGTGATTTCGCTCAACGGCATCGGCAACATCTGTCTTACGCTCGGCGACACCGAAACAGCCGACTCCGTATTCAACGCTGCCCTCGAAGGTGAGAAGCGTCTTGGCAGCCATCTTGGTCAGGCCATCAATTACGCCAATCTCGGTTCGCTCTACGAACGTAACGGTCAGATTGATTCGGCTTGGACGTTCTATCGCCGATCTATGGAGCAGAACCGTCTGGCAAAGTCTGATCTTGGCATTTCGCTCTGCTACACCCACTTCGGACGCCTTAACGAGAAGCAGGGTAGGAGGGCAGAGGCGATAGCCGAATACCGCAAGGCTTACGAAATAATGGCACCCTCCGACGACCGCTGGCACACCATGGAACCGTGTCTGGCATTGGCGGAGATTTACATAAAGATGGGCGATGACGCCACTGCCATGCAATACCTTGACACGGCAGACCGTCTGGCTCACGACCTTCATTCGCTGGAACACCAGTCGCAGATTGCCCGTCTCTATTACGACATCTACAACCGCAAGGGCGACAGCCGTCAGGCCCTGCATTTCTATAAGATATACAACGAGCTGGGCGACAGCGTATCGAGCGAGAAAAACATCATACACATGCAGAACATGCGTGTGCGCTACGAGCATGAGCAGCACCGCGCCGAGATAGAGTCAGTCAATCAGCAGTATCGTACGGAGCGCACGCTGAAGCGCCTTAGCTTCGCTGCCGGTATGCTGGTCGTCATCCTCGCCGCCGTCATCGTGTGCTTCATGCTCTATGCTCTCCGTGCCCGTAAGCGCAAGCAGGAGGTGCAGCACCAGTTAGACGAGATGCGCCTCTCGTTCTTCACCAACATCACCCACGAGTTTCGCACCCCGCTGACCGTCATCCTCGGCTATTCGCGCATGATGGAGGAGGGCAAGGTGCCGATGGGCGACATCACGCGAGTGGCCAATATGGTGTCGCGCCAGGGCTCGCGCCTGCTCTCGCTAATCAATCAGCTCCTCGACATACAGAAGGTGAAGTCGGCTGTGGGCAAGTGCGACTGGCATCGTGGCGACGTGGTTCTCTTCCTCTCCAACATCATTGAGAGCCATCTCAACATGGCACACTCCCACGGCATCCGTCTCTTGTATGCCCCGAAGCAGCAGAAGGCCGTGTGCGACTTCGTGCCCGACTATGCACAGAAGGTGGTGTGCAATCTTGTCACCAACGCCATTAAGTTCTCGAAGGAGGGCAGCGAGGTGCTCGTGTCGCTCGACGTGGAGGGCGATATGCTGCAGATGCGTGTGGCCGACTTCGGTAGCGGCATCTCGCAGGCCGACCAGCAGCGCATCTTCGAGCCGTTCTATCAGACCGAGAGCGACAAGAAGAACGTCGGCTCGGGCGTAGGTCTGGCGCTTGTCAAGCAGATAGTCAGCGCTCTCAACGGCAGCATTAGCCTCGTCAGTAAGGTGGGCGAGGGTTCGGTGTTCACCGTGCGCATTCCGGTGAAGGCACCGGAAGGAGTGGAGGTGAAGTCGTTGGAATCGCTCGGCTCCGTCCCTACGTCCATCCTCTTGAACGCCGAGAACGATGTCATGCCAGAAGCAGACCATTATGCATCCATATCAGAAGCCGACGATGCCGACGACGACAATCAGTCCGACACCCGTCAGCTTGTCCTCATCGTGGAGGGCAATGCCGATGTGGCGGAGTATATGACCATGCAGCTCAAGGCACGTTATCGCTTGGTCATAGCGCACGACGGCATGGAGGGTCTGGAGAAGGCCACCCAACTGGTGCCCGACATCATCGTCACGGACGTCATGATGCCCCGCATGGACGGCTACGAGCTTTGTCAGGCCGTCAAGCAGTCGGAAGTGCTCAATCACATCCCCGTAGTCATCGTCACGGCAAGAACCTCGCAGGACGACAAGCTGCGTGGCCTGCAGATGGGAGTGGACGCTTACATCTACAAGCCCTTCGATGCGGAAGAGCTGGCCGTCACCGTGGGCAATCTGCTTGAGAAGAACCGTCTGCTCCGCGAGCGTTATATGAAGGCGGCGGCTGAGCACCAGCCCGACGCCGAAGCTGCCCTTCCCCCGCAGGACCGTGCCTTCCTCGACCGTGTGAACGCCATCGTGGACAAGGAGATGAACGATGGCAATGTCACCGTCGACACTGTGGCAGTGGCTCTCTGCTTGAGTCCGGCTCAGTTTCGCCGCAAGCTTGGCGCCGTCTCCGGCAGCACTCCGGCCGTCTATATCCGCACAAGGCAGATGTATGCGGCGCAGCATCTGCTCGACAACCGCCCTGACCTCACCATCAACGAGGTGGCCATGCGGTGCGGCTTCTACGACATGTCGCACTTCACCCGCGTCTTCAAGCAGACGATGGGCATGACGCCGACGCAGTATCGCAAGGGAGAGTTAAGTTAAGAGTTAGGAATTAGGAGTTAGGAGTTTTGAATTGTGCGCCAAGGCGCATTGTGAATTGTTCAGTTTTGACACCCACTTTATGATTGGCAGGGCTTTAACAAAAACCTGACTCCACAATCCGCTTGTGCTTTTCGAGCCTTCGGCAATTCATTTATGGCATATATGGTCTTATGAGAACAAGTTCTCACGCCCATATATGCCATAAATGAATGAGAGGCTGACGCCTCTCTCGAAAAGCACAAGCGGAAAAAACCATTCAAAACACAAACTGTAATTCTGTGATTGACAATGCAAGCTGTTTTTCCCTTGTTTCTTTAGTTTTGATACACCCTCTTATTATCTTGTGTTTTGTTTGTTTTTCCGCTTATGGGCGCGTGCTGTGCACAAATAAAAGGCTTTACGTTAGGTTGTCGAGAACTTGTTCTCGTAAGACCTAATGTAAAGCCTTTTATTTAAATCCGATAGGATTTGCGCCCATAAGCGGCAGGTGGAGATAGGTTTTTGTTAAAGCCCTGCCTTATATAGCAGATAGACTCGCAGATAAATTGCAGTTTATCGGTGATGAGGCACCTCGTCACAACTCCTAATTCAACATTCGGATGGCGGATGCCATCCGCTATGCAAATATCGTCCAAGAGAGTAAAAACCTGTTACAAAATAAAAATCGGTTTTAGAGATTTGTCTTGCTGTTTTTGCGTGGTTTTGCTTCGTTTTTGACCCCATAATATATCAGAAGAGCCTCTCTTGTCTTCCATTACAGCCACTATTGGAAGGCAAAAGTGGCTCTTTTGTATGACAATAGAGGCTGTGTTTGAGTAGCAAAGAGGCTCTATTGTGCCCCTTTGATGCATGTTTAGCACCGTCATTCATTGCACATTTCTCTTCTTGGCTGCATAACCGACTGTGCGTCAGTGTGCTATTGTTGCACGCTCAAAACTCGAAAATTTCGCATCAAAGATTTCTTAGTGCGCTGAACGAGGAGTATTGAGCGTCAGGAATGCAAATATAGTCTTCGGCGGTTCCGCCGAAGAGTTAGGAATTAAGAATTTTGATTTTTGAATTGTGCGCCAAGGCGCATTGTGAATTATTCAGTTTTGAATAGATAGGATGAATGTCTTCTTGTCTAAAAGAGTATGTCTTACGTCGAATAACGGACATTATTCGCATGTGATTATTGCCTCTTTTGTCTCCCCGTCCACCCCAAAATGTCTGTTAAATCCCTTGTCAAATTAGGTGCGTAAATTGCCTGTTGGCTTGTCAAATTGCGCTTTGACCTTAATTTTGTAAAGAATTGGCCATTTTTTGTTAAGTTTATACAATTGACTTGAGCGAATTTCAGCTTATTTTGCAGTGCTGACAGACATAGCGTAAGGCATGTTGTCTCATGCAAATATTACTAACCACAAATAACGTACAATATGAGACCGCAAGACCATACTATTGAGAACGAACCTTGGCGACATTCTTATGATGACGTCGAGGGCAAAATCAGGGAGCATGTGGAAAAGCTGGGGACTGAACAGGAAATAACCAAGAAACCCAAACATCACATTATTAAACATAAAACTAAATAGATAACATATTATTATTCACCTTTCAAATCATTTTTAATATGAGGAAACAATTATTACTAATGCTATCCCTACTGCTATATGCCGTAGGAATGGCGGCACAACAACCTGATTGGGGCTACAATCCCAATGCCTACCCTGACGAGCACGTCATTTATGTAGGACTCACAGAGGGAAGCCTCGACAATTGTGGTCAGAAAGAGTTACCTGAGAACACTTACCTCGGAGCATTCATCGATGGTGAGTGCCGCGGACTTGCGAAGGTACAGAAAAAGTCGCTGTCGGTGGCTTTGACCATTAACTATTTCCCTCTTCGTGTAAAGGGAGATACTAATGACGAAGGCAAAGCCATATCTTTCAGGTTACTTTATCCAGGTGGTCAGCTATCTTATGTTTACGACTTACAGCCTGCAGCCGATGCCGTAACCTATACTAATAAGAAAACCACCGGTACGCTGTCAGACCTCTTCCCGCTGAAGTTTATCCAGCCTCTATATTATGGTTTCACCCAAGAGACAGTATCAGTTAAGGTGGGTGAGCAGATCAATTTGTTGGATTATATTACATTCGAGCCAGCGAATGCCAACATACCAGAATTAAACTGGAATATGTATGAAGAGAGTGAAAATGTCATTATCGAAGGAAATAAGCTCACAGCCATTAAGTCAACTGGCAAGTATGGTTCCGTCGGCGTTTTCCCTAAGCTTTGGGACATGAAGAATACGGGACAGTATTCCGACATTAATATTCGTGTCATCCAGCCTGCCACCTCTATTGAGCTTCGCGACGAGTATAAGGATGGCATCACAGTTAACTTGGGCGACACTGCTGCCCTCAACACTGTGCTTCGCAGCGGCTACACCACAGCACCTGCCGACTGCAACGAGGAGCTGACATGGAAGAGCAGCGACGAGACTGCCATCCTTCCGATGATAGGCTCTGATATTGGCAAGTTCAATCCAGTAAAGACCGGCACTTACACCATGACGCTTAGCGGCGAGAATGCCAGCGTGGACCTTAAGGTCACAGTCATTAAGCCGGTAGAGTATATCGAGATGGTTGGCTCCGTTAAGACTATTAAGATGTTTGTAGGCGAGAACCTTCTCAACATCCTTCCGTCTGGATATAAGGTAATGCCGGAGGATGCTACAGACCGCAGCGTGCATTACGAAGTTAACCAAAGTTTTAGTGATCAGGGAGTGTACGAGGATGGTGACGGAGCTTATATGTATACCGACATATTTGGTGACGAGTATTTTAATGAAGGTGACGAGATGATCGCCCTTAAGCCAGGTAGAGTTTGTGTTAAGATAAATTCAACGCAGAATTCTCGAGCCTATTGCGAATACGAGGTTATCGTAAAAAGAGGTCCTACGAACATCACGCTCAAGCAGGAGGAGATGACTTTCTTGATGCCAAGAAAGGATACTGACAAGTGGGACATCTCTGAGGATATCCGTAACAACATCATCATGACACCGTCATGGCCTAAGTATGAAGAATATGAAGAGTACGATATAGCACAAAGCGATTTGGATATCAGATCTTATACGAAAGCCGTAAACCTGTATTATAATTTCGAGAAAGACAGCCTTTCTGCATCTATCGATAGTATAGGTCAGGGACGGATTAATGTCTCCTATTCATCTGAGCGCACCATCGCAACTGAAGAAGGACTCCAAAATGATGAGTATAGAATTTCAAACCACTTCAACATAACGATTTTGGAGTCTCTTAAGGGATTCAAGGTGGACGGATACTTGGAGATGGTAAGCACCGAGACACGCGACTTCGTGCTTACTCCCGACCCCGTTGACGCAGAGGTAGACCCGTCAAGAGTGGAGGTTACTATAACTCCTGACAGCTATGTTTCTGAGGAATGGAAGAGCATAGTAGAGATTGTTCCTACGGATGAGAGCAAGCTTAACTACACCATCAGACCTCATAGCGTGGGCAGAGCCATTATCAGCGTGAAGCTCGACGGCGTAGAGGTGGCAACATCTTATGTCGGTATCGGTCAGCGCTATATGCAGAAGGCAGGATGGAAGTGGGCTTCGCTCTATGGCGGCGGCGTGCGCTGGAACTCTCCTGAATACGAATTAGGCAACGTGGTGGAGGAAATCCGCTCAGAAGACGCCCTTCTCCATAACGACCCCGAATACGGCTACTTCGGCGACATCTACAGTTTGGAGACTGGCGAATGCTATAAGATTAAGGTAAAGGAAGAGGAGCCCGGTTTGCTTGACTTGAGAATCATGTACACCGGCGGCTACGAAGACATGCGACCTTATCGTCAGATTGTGCCGATGTGGAACTGGCTCGGCAATCCCTATCAGTATGACCACGATATCAACTCGGTGTTCTCTACCGAAGATGCAAACGCAAACAAATTCAACGTGGGCGACCGCATCGTATCGAAGGACAACGGCTTCGCTGAATATAATGGCGAAAAGTGGACAGGCACCCTTACCACTCTGCATGCCGGACTCGGATATATGTATTTCAATGCAGCATCAGACACCATCAACATGGAACTCAAGTATGAGTGGAATATGCCTCAGGGCACTCCGGTGATGAACGCTCCCCAGCACAAGCAGAGCGTATGGACATACAACAGCGCTCCGTTCGCTGACAACATGACCATCGTAGCCGACCTTGGCAACGACTATTCGGCAGAACGCTTCACGGTGGGCGCCTTCGTAGGCGACGAGTGCCGCGGTGAGGGCGAGATGATAGACGGCAAGTGCTTCATCACCGTCCATGCTGACAAGGGCGAGACCATTTCGTTCAAGCTCCATGACGCCGTCAGCGGCGAGATGCGCACCATCAACGAGCAGATGCCGTTCGCAAAGATGGCAGGTTCGCTCCGCGCTCCGCAGCGTCTGACTGTAGGTGGCATCGTCACCGGCATCACAGCAGCCGACATCGCATCTTCGGGCATTGCCGTTGTGGACGGAGAGATCACAGTCCAGGGCATGGACGTGGCTGACGTCATCGTATGCAACGCATCCGGTGCTGTTGTCTCAACCGGCGAGACCACCGTTACCGGCCTTCCTTCAGGCGTTTACGTAGTGAAGATGAAGACCAAGGACGGCAAGACCGTTACGAAGAAGCTTGTCAAGTAAGTTGACTATACTAATATAACTAAAAGTTTCGCATGTCTCGAGACATGCGAAACTTTAAATAACCACTAAAAGAACCAAAGCGATGAAAAGCCACTTACACATAACCATACTGACGGCTGTGGCAGCACTCTTTCTGCATACCAGCGGCACAACAGCACAGAACATCACGGAGATTGCGAAGAGCGATCCCCTTATCATCACGGGTTCCGTAGGTACACAGAACACCTACTTTCACTCAACGGCAGGCAGCGCATACGCCTCGCCGCTGAGCAATACGCTGTTCCTCAACCTCAACATCAGCATGTATGGATTCAACATGCCTTTCTCGCTTTATTACTCCAACAACAATTTGGACTTCAACTATCCCCATATCTCCTTCAATCTCTCGCCGTCGTACAAGCAATGGCACGGACATATAGGAAGGTCGTCGGCAGGATTCTCGCCCTACGTCATGAGTATGTCTTACAACGGCGTGGGTCTGGAATATCGTACGCAGAAGTTCCGCGTAGGAGCTTTCTATGGCACGCTGCGCAGCGCCGTCAACGACGACCCGACATCGCCCTCGCCGCGCAATCCGCAGTATCGCCGCATAGGATGGGGATTCAATATAGGCTACGGCACGGGCAGCAACTACCTCGACCTTTATCTGCTCCGCGCATACGACCGCCGCAGCTCCATTGACGAGTACTGGCAGGAGCGCATCTCGCCGCAGGAGAACATCGTGGTGGGACTGAAGGGAGGCGTGAGCATCAAGAACTGGATGTCGCTGACAGCCAACGTAGCCACATCAGCCTTCACCACCGACACACGCGCGGAGAAGGTGACGGACAGCAAGGTGACAAGATGGGACAAGGTGTTCGACACACGCTACACCTCCATGGCACGCTTCGCGGGAGACGCCAACCTCAACATCAACGCCGGCGGCGTGAACGCCTCGCTCTTCTATCGCATCATACAGCCCGACTATACGTCGCTCGGCACCTACTATATGGCTAACAACTATCACAGCGTCGGAGCCAGCCTCGGCACCACGCTCTTCCGCCGCGTGTCGGTGGCAGCCACGTTCTCCGCCCAGGAGGACAATCTCTCCAACAAGCAGCTCTATACCACGCGGGGCTTCGTCTATTCGGCTTTCATAGCCACACGCATAGCCAACCGCCTCAACCTCTCGTTCGGCTATAACGGCTACCTGCAGATACAGGCTGACGGCACGGCACACGTGAACGACACCACTCGCGTACGTCGCGCCATGAACACCTTCACGTTCACGCCGTCCTACGCCGTGGACAACGACCAGTTCGGTCATGCCTTCTCGCTCTCTGCCAGCCTCGTGCAGAACAAGGACCTCAACCGATTCGCCACCGGCGTGAGCGACGTAACGTCCCTCGCCATCGGAGCCAGCTACGGACTGGAGGTGAAGGCATGGAAGACCAGCTTCCAGACCTCCATAAACCACCAGTCGTCAAAGGGATTCAACACGCGCTACACCAGCGACCTCGCCTCGGTGACAGCCAACCGCGCCTTCCTAAAGGACGACGCCCTCAACCTCTCTGCCACGTTCTCGATGTGCTACAATGAGGTGAAGCGACAGTCGAAGAGCCTGTCCATGGGATGTGACATGGCTGCCAGCTACAGCATCAAGCAGAAGCATCTCTTCTCGATGACTGCCGGATTCAACAAGTACGGCGACGTCAACATCACCAAGACACGTTCAAAGCTGGACGCAACGGACATCAACCTCAGCTTCAACTACACCTACACCTTCACGCTCCTCGAGATAAAGCGTAAGGCGGAGAAGGAACAGAACAAGTCGCTATAGTGTAACTTTTATTCCCACGATAAAATAAAGATCAAGATATGAACAGACTGAGATTCCACATCCTATCACTACTCATCATCCTGGGTGCCATGCTGCAGGCAGCCGCTCAGGACGTAATGGTGACGGTCAATCCGGTACAGCCCACGCTGCCTCCGCAGGCAATGCTGTACGTAGCCAATCCCGGCAACTACTTCAACGTAAGTCTGATCAACTCTTCTGGCGAGACGCAGAACGTTTATCTCGTCATGGACCTTGAGCAGATAAATCCCAACTCGGGACTTTACGTCAAGATTCCTGCACAGTATCAGCCCGACAAGCCCATCACGGTGCCTTCCGGCGGAACGCACATTCTGAGCATGGTGGAGATGAAGAATCTCTTCAATCATGTGCCCAACGACCGCATCGCCACCACCCCGGGTCTGTTCAGCGACTATGAGGGCGGCGCCTTCGGACTCCTGCCCGAGGGTCAGTATCGCATGCGCCTCGTGGCTTACCGCTGGGAGCCGGGACGTGACACTCCCGTCATGGTGAGCAGCCCCAGCAGCGGACAGTGCATCTTCACGATATGCTATAAGGCTCAGGCGCCTGAGTTCCTGATGCCTATGCCCGGTATCGGAAGTTCTTCCGACGCTTCCGTATGCACCATGGACAAGCAGAACGCACTCTTTACGTGGAAAGAACCCATCGTGACGTGCAATCCCGGCGCGGCACGCTTTACGTATAAGTTTAAGGTGGTGCAGCTTGTCGGCGGTCAGACACCCGACGAAGCCATAGAGTATAATCCTGCCGTGTACGAGAAGTCGGGACTGATGTCGCCGATGCTGATTCTGCCGCAGGAGCGCATCCGCTCCATGATAGACGACATGACCTACGTGGCACGCGTCACGGCGGAACAGTCAGGTCTGGGCAGCACTTACCTCAACTACTCCATGGTGGAGAACGACGGCAAATCCGACCTCCGCCTCTTCCGCTTCGAGCCTGACGCCACCACCGTGGTGACGCCCCCAACGCCCGACAACAAGGACAAGGAGGACAAGAAGGATGAGGAGGAAGACGACGACGAGTTCGACTTCGGTTTCGGCAGCGGCAAGGAGGAAGTGACCGACTCGGTATATAACTTCCGCAATCCGCAGATCATCCGCCCGAGTTTCCCCGGCAATGCAGGAGCCCGCAAGTCATTCACGGGCGACGACATCGGCGTGGAATGGAAGAAGGCATGGTTCGTGGGTGGCGTAGGAGAACGTCAGGACACGGTGAAGATCAATTATGAGGTGCAGCTTTTCCGCGGCGAACCTGAGATGGACCGCGCCGACATCTTCGCCTCAGAGCCGGTCTACACACACTCCACGTACGACCTTTCTGACTCCATCAAGTGGGAGAAGATCAGCGACAAGGTGGTGGCTGGCGACTATATGGTGCTGCGCGTGCTCCCCAAGAGCGAGAACGTACAGTCCGTGGCGTTCGTCAACGACTCCGTAAACGTCATCGACTTCGCCCTCGCACAGCGCATCAGCCAGAAGTTCTTCCAGTGTTCGTCAATGGTGAACATCGAGAACCTCAAGCCTACGAAGAAGTCTGCGAAGGACTTCATAGGCAAGGTGGTGGGCATCGGACAGTATCAGCTCACCATCGACGAGATGAAGGAGAACGGCAAGGACGGCGGATTCCGCGGCAACGGTCGTGTGGAATGGTCGCCGCTCGGATTGTCGCTGATGGTGAAGGTGGAGTTCGATTCGCTCTTCATCAATACCGACGACATCGTTTATGCCGGCAAGGCTAAGGGCATGAAGGGCGAAACATGGGCGTCGAACAACGGCGAGCAGGTGGACAAGCTCTTCTCCGACTGGGGCATTGACAACCTCATCGGCGACACTGGCATACCTTATGCTAAGATGTTGCAGAAGGAAGCGTCAAACAGAGGTCGCGACATCGCCAAGCAGCTCAGCCTCGGCAAGTATTATGACTATTATCATCGAGCTAAGGACTTCCTCACGGAAGGCAAGCTTGACAACATCATGATGCCGATGAAGCTGCCGAAGTCGGTAAACAAGACTCCGGTGGACATCCAGATTGTCAACGTGACATTCGCTCCTTCGTGGGCTTCAATGGACCTTATCGGTACGTTCACGCTGCCCGAGAGCCGCTATACGGACAACAACATCCTCATCCTCGGTGCACCGCACACATGTATCAGCCCCGACCGTCTGTTGCCGGAGAGCGGATCGATGTGCCTGCTTTCCACCATAGACGTAAAGGAACCGTCGTCCGGTTTCCAGATTAAGTTTAAGGCTCCGACCGACATCACCGTGGCTGACGAAGGTCAGGCACCTGCGGACGGATGCTACATCAACTGGCAGGCTGACTCTTTGGCAGCCTTGCACATCGACATCGACATCGCCATACCTAAGCTCAAGAAGGTGGCTAACGGCACCGCTACGGAAGAGCGACCCGTGCTGAACATACAGACTGACATCAAGGACTGGAACAACTGGACGGCAAGCGCTGCGATGGACGACTTCGAGGCTGAGGCTCTTCCGGGCTGGACATTCTGCCCCGGTGCCATCGTCTACGACCACTCCACAACGGTGAACGACAACAACATGGGATCGTTCCCCGCCGGTTATGACAAGAGCAAGGCTGACATCCGCACCAACGACAAGGAATGGATGGGTCTTTACATCAGCAAGGTGGGCGTAAAGTTCCCGAAGGCTATGGAGGTGGGCAAGGAAGACGGCGACGGTGACCGACGCCTTACTCTCGCTGCCAAGGACATGTTCTTCGACAAGTCGGGCGTTTCGCTCAAGTTCGGTGCGGAGGACATCATCAGCGCAAAGACCGGAAAGCTCGGTGGTTGGGCGTTTACGCTCGACAACGTGGGCGTGGAGTTCCTGCAGAGCAACTTCGAGAAGGCTTACTTCGACGGCAACATGAAGCTGCCGCTCGTCAATTCGGACATCGCCTATACATGTAATATATATAACCAGAAGCGATTCAAGAAGGACAACGACAACGGCTACGCCTATATATTTAAGGTGCAGCAGGTGGAGGACATCAACTTTGACTTCATTCTTGCAGAGGCAAACCTTGAGCAGAAGCAGACTTACTTCTTCCTTGAAGCAGAGGACCAGGCTGACGGATCGACGAAGACCCGACTGGAATTCTCTATGGGCGGAAGCATCACCATCGGTTATGCTGACGAGATTCAGGGCAAGCTGGACGAGGTGAACAACAAGGTGGAGGCTGCCAAGAACCGCTCGAGCTTCGTGAAGAACGCCCTCGACGGACTGCCGCTGAAGCTCAGCATCCCCGGCATCCACTTCACAAAGATGCGCATTGCCAACTGTTCTACGTGGGAATCAATCTACGATAAGGAGGAAACACAGAAGAAGGCACACGCAGCTCAGGCTGAAGAACTGAGACGTTCGGCGTGGAAGACGCTTTGCGAGGAGAAGGAACGCAACCTCGGTTCTGAGGACAAGCCCATCTATTTCAACATGGGCGAATGGTCGTTGGCTTCTTTAGAGAAGAAGATAGGTCCGTTCTGCTTCGGCATTACACGCTATGACCTCGGCTTCTCTGGCGGCGCAATGACGCTCGACCTTGAGGGAAAGATTGGCTTGCTGGAAGACCTCGTAGTGGCAAAAGCTGGCATTCAGTTGCAGGCAGAGGTGAAGAACCTCGACGACATCAGCAACATCTCGCTGGAATATAAGGACTGTCTGTTTAATTCCATCGAGGTTTCGTCCAACCTTCCGGGCATCACCATCTCGGGAAGAATGGACGTCATACGTCCTAACGACAAGGTGAAGGACAAGGGATATAAGGGCCACCTTAAGTTTGCGCTCCCCGGCAATCTCTTTACCTTCGACTCAAACGGCGGCTATTTCGAGCACAAGGAGGAAGGCAACAACTTCACTTGGGGCTACTTCAACATCGCTATCGGCTCGGCTGTGGGTCTGCAGATTCCGCCAATCGAGCTTAACGACATCCACGGCGGCTTCTACTTCAACTGCCGAAAGGACCCGAAGGACGCAACGAAGGCCATCGCTCAGAAGGGCGTCATCGGCGTAACGGCTGGTTTGGGAATTGCAGCGTCGGGCGGCGACAACGTCATCGGCGGCAAATTCTCGCTCACCGTGGTATACGACAAGGAGCACAAGCGCCTCACCACCTTCATGCTTGACGGCAATGTAAGCGCTATGGCTGGCTTGGTTAATTCGAGAGCGTCCATCGTTTATCAGAACGACGACCAGTCGAAGTACCTGCGTCTGAACGTCACGGTTGACGCCACGGCGGACGGACTCGCCAAGAAGTATGCGGGTGAGATAACAAAGTACACGGAACAGCTTGCGGACAGCAAGATTCTGAAGCAGATGCAGGCTCTCAACGACACCATAAAGACCACTTACGACAAGCTGGGATCAATGGCTGGACTGGACAATCTCCATCAGGAACACAGCACGGAGGAGAAACACGAGAGCAAGGATGAAAACAAGAGCGAGCAGAAAGATAACTTCAAGGCTACGTCAGGAGCCAAGATATCTCTCGACTTTGGACTTACATGGCGCGACAAAGGAGTGAACTTCGACAAGGTGAAGTGGCACCTCTATCTCGGCAAACCGCAGAAGAGCGAACGCTGCCAGTTCATCCTCATTGACCTTGAGGCGAAGATTGTGGAAGTGAAGATCGGAGCGGATGCCTACTTCTGTGTGGGCAACGAGCTGCCGGACAACGGCGCTCTGCCTCCTATTCCCGAAAACATACGCCAGTTCCTCACCGGTAGCCGCGGCAGCAACGGCGTTCAGTCAGCAGACGTAAGCAAGGCTGAGCGTGCCCGCGAGGAAGCCATCAGGGAATTCCGCGCCAACGCCACGGGTGGCGTAATGCTCGGAGCAAGCGTATGGGGCTACATCAATGTAGACCTCGGCATTCTCTATGCCGACATGGGCGCAGAGGCTGGCTTCGACGTCAGCATCACGCACATCGGCGACGAGGTATACTGTGTAGGCGTTCCCGGCGCAGCAGGATGGAAGGGATGGTACGGCGAAGGACAGCTCTACGCATATCTCTATGCCAAGATGGGTCTGCGTCTGAACCTCGGTTTCTGGAAGGGCAGCATCGACCTCGTGGACGCTGGCATCGGCGGCGTGCTCCAGATGGGCTTGCCTAACCCGAGCTACTTCACCGGCGACCTCCGCATGAAGCTCCGTCTCTTGGGCGGCCTCATCAACTTCAACCGCCGCTTCCAGTTCACTTGCGGCAAGAAGTGTGACATCTTCTACGGCAATGCGCTTGACGACTTCCAGCTTTGGGGCGAATCGTCCATTGGCGAGGAGACAAGAAAGAACGGATGGAACCACAAGATGACCATCAGTCCTGACCTGCCCACCGACTTCACCATCACTCCGATGGCACGTCTTAACGAGCAGTATCCGCTGCTCGACCAGACTGACCTCCACAGACAGATGAAGCAGGTGGAAGCCGAAAGAGAAATCCTCGAGACCACGTCAACTCGTACGTTCCGCTTCAATCCGTCGACCAGTCAGGTTAAGCTCTACGAGTATAGCGACTCTACAATGCGCGACAGCGTGATACGTTACTATAATATAGAGTTCAATGCCACTAAGGTGACGGTACGAGGAATGCGCAGCCTCAACCCCAACCGCTTCTACAAGCTCGAGATTACGGGCCTTGCCAAGGAGCTTCGTGCGGGCACATGGCACGACCCCGAGACATACAATGTCAAGAAGGGCAAGTATGAGGAAGTGCCATGGGAGCAGACCAAGGCGTTCTACTTCCGTACCGGCAACAGCGACGGCATGAACATTCAGGACGGAGGCGACCTCCAGTCATTTGTGGCTGTGGCATATCCGTCGAAGTATAACGAACTGAAGTCGGCTGAACCCGTCATTGCTTATGCCACTGACGTGCAGAATCCGCTCATCGTGCTCAAGGAAAAGAACGTACTGAACCGCCTCTATTCTGACGGCAAACTCAAGTGGAAGCTGAAGAAGGACGGCAAGGTGATAGAGGAGCAGGAAGTGTATGCAGGCTGGGAGAACAGAGCTTCTGCATCATTCAAAACCAAGGTTCTGCCGGGTAACACCTACAACCTCGTGCTCGACTATGAGAAGACCAATGTGACGAAAGAGACAGTTGTAGCGGAGAAGACCATTCACTTCCAAGAGAAAGGCTACTCTAATTACACCGATGTATGCTGTCCTGGCTTAATACCTAAGACTATCGGCGGCTATAAGGTGATAAAGATAATCAGCTCAAGACGCTATTTGGGACCAGACTACAAAATAGGCAATACAGGCAATACAGGCGGTTTGAATATGAATAACGGTGTGTTGAAAGACAAGATTGACAAGGACCTCCGCTTCGGACGCTTCGGACCTGCATTCCATGGTCCATATATGGATGCCAACGAGAACGTCGACCTTTATGCTGACGCTATGTCGCCGCAGACAAGGAAGACAAGGGTGACAAAGTCGTCTGCCATAACGAAAGCATCGTCGGGCACGACATCTACGTCGGGCAACACCTCTTCGTCCGAGACAACACCGACAAGGCGACAGCCCACAACGCAGACTTCGTCATCCGTCAATTTAGGCACTCGCGTAATGCCCAAGTCGGACGATTCGTCATCTTCATCGTCTACGGAAGAGGTGAAGAAGGAGGAGCAGTCCCTGACGAGAATACCCAACGGCACGTTGTCGGGAGGCATAAAGAAGACTGACGACGACGCTCTGCAGTCAGGCGTGACCAACGAACAGACGATGAAACCCGGCTCTACATTGTTGGGCAAAATGGGGTACGACCAGGAGGCTCCTGAAGGCCAGGTATGGTATTGGGAGTTCGTATTCACCTGCTACGACAACCGCGAGACCGAAGAAACTGTTGTAGCTGCCAACATCATGGACCTCAACGTCACTACCGTAGACGGCGACTGGACAACCGGCTACAACGGCCGTCCGCTCGACTATGAGTTGCCGTTCATCGGAACAAAGGTCGCCAGGCTCATGTCTGACGGTCCTGATCTCAGCAACATCCCCGATGTGGAGATTGGATATAAGACTTCGAAATCGGAAAGACAGAAGAAGTATCCTAACACCAATACTCTCCTCGCCTACTACGATCCGTTCTACTACATCAGCTACCTTGCCAACTGGGCATTGATAGGCGGATGGAACATCGAGTCAGACCGTATACAGACTATGGTGACCACCACCACGTCGCTCACCTACAGCGACCTCGGCGGCAACTACAGCGGATTCCTCGCAGAAGGCGACGTCAACTACAACATCGTGAACGACTGGGAGAAGATTCGTAGCAACTCCATCTATCCGTCGGGAGGTTACGGTTCGGAATATCCGCTGCCGCTCATCGACAACGACCGTTACGACTACGTGAATCCTATCAGATGCCACGCCACCATTCCGACGTATCAGCCCAAGAACCCGGCAGGCGACATTCTTAAAAATATCGCCAACGTCTACTACCTCGCTGAGGACGTGGACAAGAAGATAAAGGAGAATGCCAAGGTGGTGCTCGATAAGGGTGGAACCACGTTCAAGACCAAGCGTGCCAACGCTGTGGAAGAATGGAACCTCCAGCACCTCGGAACCGACATCATAGTGTCGCGAGAGGGTCTGAACGAGACTACGCAGATGATAAAGATTCCGTACTATCAGATGACGTTGCTATGGTGTGGCATCATCGAAAACTCTGAGTCAGGACATAAGGTATCGCTCAACAGCATCATGAAGGGAGCCGGAAAGCGAGCCACACCGCGCCAGAGCATGAAGCAGAGCCGAATGGTGCTCTTCACCTTCACGGGCGACAATGGCTATCCCGAAGCTACGTTCAAGGCTAAGGAGGCGATGAAGAACCTCAAGAAGATGATTGTCCGGACTTACCGTATCGACGACTATGACGTACAGAAGAAGGAGTATACGGTATCGTACAGCAACAGCGAGCGTGACATCACCATCTACGAGCCGCTAAAGAAATTCTATTAACAGACCATAAAACGTACAGATATGAAGATAATGAAAGGACTATCAGCCGCATTCGCCGCCACCTGCGCTTTCGCCGCCATCACAGCGGTGGCGAGTGTCGGCTCACGAACCGGATATTCCTTCTATGGAGGAACACAGAACGACACCATCCCGACAGCCGGCAAGATGCTGCCGGGAGAGGTGGCGCAGGACACCACGGCTTTCAAGGGCAAGCCATACGAAGGCTCCGACATCATGCTCACGGCACGTGCCTACGGCGACCGCATCGTACTGAGATGGGCACCCTCCGACTATGCTGCATGGATGAGGCTCAATCTCATCGGATATAACATCTATCGTTGGGACGAGAAAAACCATTGCGACACGCTGGCGTTGGCGCTCAAGCCCAAGACGCTGGAGGAGTTTCGTGCCAAGTATGCGCCAAATGATTCGGTAGCCACCATCGGCTACGGACTCATCTACGGCGACAACCTGAAGAAGCCCACCGAGACACGTGAGGAACCGGGATCATACGGATCGATGCTCGAGATGTATGACGACCAGGTGACGAGCCTTGCCTTCGCCATCCTCGCTTCGGAATGGCGTCAGGACTTGGCTGAGGACATGGCGATGCGCTTCGTCGACCGCAACGTACGCAAGGGAGCACGCTACACCTACATCATCCAGCCTGCCCGCCGCTTTGAGAACGACAATATGTTCATCAAGGGCAAGGAGGTCAGCAACGTGGAGAACAAGCCCTACGTGCCCGCTCCCTACAACGTGGGACTGACGGACAGCATCACCGGACAGCTCGCCGTGACGCTCTATTGGACCGACAAGCACAACTCTTCGTTCGAGATTGAGCGCCGTGTGGCTGGCACGCAGGAATGGCGCCGCGTCAACAGCAAGCCATACATGCCGATGTATAAGCAGGACCTCGACGACAAGGACGAGGAAGTGATGTACGTCGACAACGTGCCGCAGCCCGGAACCTACGAGTATCGCGTGATGGCGCATGACGCTTTCGGCGACACCACAGCACCGAGCGAGACGCTAACCGTAAAGGTGGGCGACATGAAGCCGCCTAAGGGTCCGACCATCACACTCGTCAACATCGACCGTCCCGACGAGACCGACCCCACAAAGCAGATATTCGCCACCATCTCGTGGGAGAAGGACACCGTGGAAGCCGACCTCGCAGGATTCCTCCCGCTCTACTATAACGAGCGATTCACGGGCAACGACTGGAAGCCGCTCTGCGAAAAGACGCTTCCGGCGGACACAAGGGAGGTGAAGGTGGACGTCACCGGACTCTCCACCGGCATGCTCGTCATGGCAGCATACGACGAGGCTGGCAACGTGGGCTACTCGATGCCCGTGCAGCTCCGCATCAGCGACATGAAGGCTCCTGACGCTCCCGGCAATCTCCGTGCAGAGGTTTCGGCCGACGACGGCACCATCACCCTGCGCTGGGACAAGCCCGCGGACGACGACGTGGCTTACTACGAGCTGGCTTACGCCAACGACACCACCCACCACTTCCTTATGCGCAACCAGGGACAGCTGAAGGACACGATGTTCGTAGACACGGTGCAGATGACCGTCAACCAGCGATTCATCTACTATAAGGTGCGTGCCGTGGACTACAGCAACAACACCGGTGAGTTTTCGCCCATCCTGCAGGTGGAGCGACCGCACATCACACCGCCTACACAGCCTCACCTCGACTCGGCTTGGGTGGACAATTCGGGCATACACATGGACTGGGTGACGGGTCTGGACGCCGACATGTACTATCATCGCATCTATCGCAGACTGGAGAACAGCAACACGTGGGACCTCATAGCCATCGTCACGGCGGAGGACGTGCTCAAGGCAAGCCCCGACGGAGTGATACATCTCACCGACAAGCCGCAGACCAACAACACGTATTACTATGAGTATATGGTGGTGTCGTTCAACCGTTCGGAGATAGCTTCCGAGCCAAGCCTCATCTTCTCGGCACGCTTCGCCGACTTTACGGAGGCAGAACTCGGCATCAAGGCAGTCGGAACCTACGACCCCGTAAAGGACGAAGCACGTCTCTCATGGGAGCACAAGGCAGTGGACGGCAAGCAGACACCTTACTATTACTGCGTCTATCGCAAGGGCAAGGACGAGGCAGACTACACCTTCCTCTGCTCCACAGAGCCGGACATGCCGCTCCATACCGACCAGCTCCTTTCACCGGGCGAGTCAGCCAGCTATTACGTAGTGGTGCGCTTCACCGACGGAAGACGCAGCCAGCCTTCCAACAAGGTGACGATAACGGCTCCGGCGAAAGCCCCCTCTAAGGCGAAATAAGTAAACATCACAAAAAAAATCACAGGCAACATCCATCCGAAATGAAAAAGACAAGACTATTCATAACCAAGCTTCTGTCGCCACGGGGTGTCAGGACGCGTATGTGGCAACTCCTTACATGTTGCCTGTTGGCAGCCATGCCGCTGCTCACTTCCTGCGGCGAACTATTCGACGTGGACGAGGCGGGCGAGACAACGTCAGCGACGATGAAGATGGACCGCGACACCGTCTTCATCATGCCGGGCGACTCGCTGCGTCTGACCGTCACCTTCTCGCCGCCAGAGGTGAAGGACAAGGGCGTGATGTGGCGCATCGACCAGCCCGAAATAGCACGTCTTTGCGTTGACACACTCGTGGCGCAGCAGCCCGGCACCGCCTACGTCACGGCGATGTCGTCAGCCACAATGCGTCTGGACACCTGCGTGGTGACTGTAATGACCCCGTGGACAGTTGACCGTAACAAGTACTTCTTCGACACCGTCGTCTACGCCGACATCAGCGTAGCCGGCAGACAGCTCGGCGACGACATAGCCGTGGCTGCCTTCGTGGACGACGAGCTGCGAGGCATAGCCGAACTGAAGGAGGCAAAAGGCAAGCCTTACGCCGTCATCCGCGTGTACGGTCCGGTGAGCGCCTCTGACGAGGACATCATCACCTTCAAGTGCTACGACCGGCGGGAGGTGCGCCTACGCACCTTCGACGTGCAACTGCCCTTCGACGGCGAGACGCACGGCACGCTCTCCAAGCTGATAACATTACACCTCGACTGACGTTTAAAGGAGTTACGAATCTATAAAACCCGACAACTATGAAAAAGATATTCTTACTGATCCTCACCGCCTTAGCTTTCGCCTCCTGCACGCTCTACATGGACGAGCCGGAAGACGATAAGAAGGGCAAGGACGACAACATAGAGAACGGCGACGGCTTCAGCTCGCCACGTACCGACGTGACCGCTGACGGCACCACCACCTACCAGTTTAACCCCACCACAAAAGTCTTCGACGAAACAAACTCTCAGTACGTCCTCAATGTCGAAGACTCTGTGGTGTGGCTTTCCACATCAACGCCCTACGAGATGATACCGCAAGTGGGAGACGCTATCTATTCCACATTCTCAGAGACTTTCCCAAACGCCATGATGGGAAAAGTGGTGTCTGTTACAAAGGAGAACGGTATGATAAAGTGCGTGTGTACAGACACCACATTAGGTCATGTATACAAGAAGCTGGACATACATGCCAGCATTAATGTAGCTGACTATATGGATCCTTCCATCGCGGACAAGTCATTGGCAGAGAAGCGAAGATATGCCATGCAGAGGACGAGGGACGAAGGTGTTGGTGAACCATCAAAATGGGATATCACTGTTGAAGTTGAGGGTCAGAAGGATATAATAAAAAAGAACTATGCATCAGGATCCCTGTCAGGCTTTTTTAAAGTTAGATATTTGTCGTTAGAATATAGAAAGGTGGATGTTGATTTAAGTCTTGAAAAAAGTACTTTCAGATTTATCTTTACGGATTCCACCGTAGTCTCCTGGTCTTACAAGGCAGGTTGTACAGCATCATTCGATTATACTTTATTAGCAGTCGACTCATTGAATAAAGGTGATGTGGCAGCGTTTCCAATAAAGAAGAAAATCGAAATACCTATAGGCTCAACCCCAATTGTATTTGGCTTAAACCCATCAATTGTCGCTTCTGTATCAGGAACACTTGAGGCAATAGGCGTTTATCGTAGCACAACTGTACAAGAAATTGGCTTGATTAAAACAGAAAAAGACAAAGAGCCTAAAGGTTATAAAAGAAACTATGAAAAATCAGGTTTTGATGCAGGTAATGTATGTAATGGTAATTTGACTCTTCAGATAAAAGCTAACTGTGAAGGTTATCTTGCTTTTAAGAAATTGGATAGGTTTGCCAAAGCATATATTTCTGTTACAGTGGGACCTCAACTTAAGTGGAGTGCTGATACAGACGTTAGTGACTTGGGAATACTTGTGAACAAGCCGAATACTATAGAGGCTGGCATCAATCTGGACATAACTGCAGGAGCAAGATTACAAATTTTAGAGGGTAAGCCATTATGGAATGTCAATATTCCGCTATTTAATAAATACTTCCCAATTCTGACATGGTATGTCTCGCCTGCATTGATAAACTTAGAGATTATTCCGCTTGACTATATCTCGGATATTAATGTAACCAAGAGACGTTATCGTGCAAGAGCAACTTTTGTTAATGCTCCAAAGGAATTCAATCCATGGCTGATGATATTTGATGATCAACATACACTAATAATGACAGATGGATTGAAGAAAAAGAAGACAGTAGTATATAACGGAACGACAATTTGGGAAAAGGAATTCGAAATTGACAACAAGTACAACCATACATATTATGCCATGGCTGGCTTTGATGATACGGATAATAGAATGATATATGCCGACAAGATACCATTCGGAGTTAAGGCCGTATTAGAGTTAGACAAATGCGGTCAATACTGTTCGTACACGGATTTCGACAACAAAAGGAAACCGTTCGGATATGAGGTAAGAGGAGTCTTGAAGAAGTATGGTTCAAGTGCGGTCACCGAATGGGGTATCCGCTTTGAATTGTGTAAGCTGGATGGTACGAAATTAGCGACCTCACAACTTGCAAAGTTTAAATTGAAGGACGGCAAGACATCGTGGGGAGTAAGAATAAACACTAAGAAGGGCGGTAAATACCTGCTCCGGGCAGTACCGTTGTTCCATACTTCATACAAATACGAGAGACCGACCGTCTTAGAAGATAAGGCTGTAGAAATTATTATTGACTCTGAATATGGAGAAAGTAGAGAATCCTTGCCAGACCCCGAAATGTATGTTGACATAGAACAGACGAAGTAGGGCTAAACATAATATTGAGGCTTTGCAGTAAATATAGCTGTTTTCTTGCCGTTATCGGCAAGAAAACAGCTATATTTGCATATTATTACTCACTTTTTATGCCGATAACGTATGGAATAAGCAAACCATAAGACAATGCAAATATCGTACAAGAGAGTAAAAACCTGTTACAAAATAAAAATTGATTCTAGAGTTATGGATTGCTGTTTTTATGGTGTTTTGCTGTGCAAACAGCACCCGAGCCATACGATATGACTTAATACAGATTTGCTTTACACGGTTTTAACAATTCAAAAACAGTGTA
>ERZ1023617.251-NODE-251-length-24514-cov-29.747986_pt1 | contig 24514 bp, 24 predicted proteins | sample MGYA00380328_ERZ1023617 | MGnify/ENA primary metagenome ERZ1023617 (study PRJEB33179, sample SAMN07448977) | human gut metagenome | biome: Human-gut; feature: Human associated habitat; material: Faeces | host: Homo sapiens | place: India: Bhopal | collected...
CGTGTCCTTCTTCCCCGTACCCAATATCCGTGTAAATCTGCGTAATCTGTGGGAGACTCCTCCGCATGCTGCTTGAGTGATGTTGTCCCACGGATTTCACAGATTGTCACAGATATTTCTTGAGAATATTTTCCCACAGATATCACGGATTGTCACAGATATTTTCTTGTGCTACGTCCGTGTGATTCGTGTCCTTCTTCCCCGTACCCAATATCCGTGTAAATCTGCGTAATCTGTGGGAGGCTCCTCCGTACGCTGCTTGAGAGAATATTTTCCCACAGATATCACGGATTGTCACAGATATTTCTTGAGAATATTTTCCCACGGAATCCACGAATTGTCACAGATTTTTCTTGTGCTACGTCCGTATGATTCGTGTCCTTCTTCTCCGCACCTAATATCCGTGTAAATCTGCGTAATCTGTGGGAGACTCCCCCGCAAGCTGCATCGTGTTGTGGGTCTGCGTAATCTTACAGCGAGACGCTCTCGATTCTCAGGCTTAGCTTTCCTGCCGGTACCGTCACCTCCACCGTGTCGCCAGCCTTCTTGTTTAGCATGGCGTGGGCGATGGGCGACTTGATGGAGAGCTTGCCTTCGGCGAGGTTTGCCTCGTGCGGGCTGACGATGGTATACTGCATGCGGCGGTTGTTGGCCGTGTTTGTTATCTCCACCTTGCTGAGCAGCCCCACGCTGTCCGTGTTGAGCCGGCTCTTGTCGATGACGCGTGCGTTCTCCAGCACCTTGTGCATGAAGCGTATGCGGCCCATGATGCGTCCCTGCTCGCGCTTGGCGGCATGATATTCGAAGTTCTCGCTCAGGTCGCCCTTGTCGCGTGCCTCCGCAATGGCGTCGCGCACCTGCGGCAGTTCTTCTAATTCCAACTGGCGAAGCTCGGCCACTATCTTGTCGTAGCCCTCCTGTGACATGTATTCCATAATAGTATGCTGTTATGTTTTTTAGTCGGCGAAGGTACAAAAAAATTTTGAGTTTTGAATTAGGAATTTTGAATTATTCTCGGCTTCGCCTTCAAAATGCGCAAAGCGTACAATTCAAAAACTCAAAACTCAAAACTCAAAATTCCTAATTCTGCGAAGCAGACATTCTCTTCTCCACGTACGTCTTTATCTCGGCGTACTTGTTGTGGGCGTAGATTGCCACTCCGAAGATGCTTCCTGCGTAAATCAGGCATTCGGCGAACAGTCCCAGCACGCTTTCGTGAATCTCGCCCAGCGGCGATACGATGAAGCCAGCCACCGTAAGCGCCATTCCGAGCGCCAGCATTCCGAGCGCCGAGCCCACCTGAAGGTTCTCTCTTGTTTCCTTTTTCATGGTAAATGTGTGTTTTTCATGGTTGTCAGATCAGTTTAAGGCTTAGGTGTCTCTTGTCCGCCGGTCGTCTTCTCCACTCCCCACTTGTGCTGGCTTTTCTCTCTTATGCGTGCCTGACGCTGGAAGTTGTCGCGTGACGACTCGCCTACGCCGAGGCAGCGGAAGTGCAGTCCGAGGATGTTATCCGCAGCGACGAATTCCTCAAAGGTCTTCGCTCCCTTCGAGCGGATGGAGACATGGAAGATGCCGAGGTTGTCCAGCCTCACCTTCTTGCTGTCTATCAGCAGCTCGCGTATGCACTTGACGATGTCCGTGAGGATGGCGAGGATCTGTCCGCGTGAGAACGAGGTGTTGTGTGATGCCATGTGGGCTGCCAGCTTCGGGAGGTCGTACATCTCGTTGTAAGTGACGCGTCCGTAGAACTTGCCCTTGGTGCCGTTGTTGATGTTGCTCTTGTAGATTTTGTATTCTATTGCCATAGTGTTGTGTGTTTTTTTATGGTTAACGGTTTGTTTGCTTTATACGTTGTTCTCTGTGTTCGCACCGTGCGCCTTGTCCTTGTCGTACAGCTTCACTCGCTTGAACTTCACGTCGCCAGCGTAGTTGTAGCCGTTCTTCAGGTGCATCGCTCCCGTTGGGATAATCTTGATGTAGGTTCGCAGGACGTTCTCGGTGGCGGTGAAGTCCTTTGCGGTCTTGGCTCCCTTGGTGCGGATGCCGGGCTTGAAGATGGCGAAGTCGGGGAGCTTCACGGCGTTGCCGTCGAGACAGATCTCTCGGATGCATCCCACCATGTCGTCCAGCAGACCGATGATCTGGCCCTTCGAGTAAGAGCAGTTGTGTCGGCACATGTGTTCGGCGATGCCTTCGAGGTCGACGATGTCGGTGTGGATGGCGCGGGCGTAGAACTTGCCCTTGGTGTAGTTGTTCGCCTTGCTTTGGTAAATTGCGTACTGAATCATGTGTTTCTGTGTGTGTTTATTGGTTAGACATTCTGGTTGTGCCGCAAAGTTACGGCTTTTGCCCGTCAGATGCAATAGTTGTCCTCCGCGGCGTGAAAAGTTGTCCCCCGTGACGTGAAAAGTGGCGCTCGGCGTGACGCAAGCACAATTCAAAACTCACAATTCAAGATTGTCATTTGGTCATTTGGTCATTTTGTCAAAATGAAGAAAAGGAAAGGCTTGTCAGACTCCTATAGTATAATATATAAAATATATATTATTCTATAGAGCTAAATGACCGACTTTCGGAAATGAAAATGACAAGATGACAATTTGACAAGATGACAAGATTTTTAGTATCTTTGCCCATAAAAAACTACGCAACATGCCTCTTACTCCCGAACAACTGGCGAAGATAGCTCAGAAGGACGCTGCTCTGCCTGCCGCCCTGAAGCGCAACGCCACCACAAACTACTACGAGGGTTATTTCTTCATCACTCTCAACACCCGCAATTATGCTCCCATCCTCAGCTTCATAACGGGACGTCCGGACGCTCCCGACGACGCTCCTGACGCTCCCGCTTGCGAATACACGGAGCTGGGCCGTAAGGTGATGGCGGTCTGGCAGACTGTCCCCCGTTTTCATCCGCAGGTGGAGATAATAGCCGCCGAAGCCATGCCCGACCACTTCCACGGATTGCTGCGACTGCTGCCCGGCAACAGGAAGCATCTGGGGCGTATGGTCAATGGCTTTATGATCGCCTGTACGCACGATTATTGGGACACGCTGGATATCAAATGGCGGGACATGAAGAAAGACCCCAACAAGAGCGATCGCGATGCATCGCGCGATTGGTACGACCGGGACCACACGTGCTCCTTCCGTGGCCCTTCGCTCTTTGTCCGTGGCTATAACGACATGGAGGCTGTCACGCCGGAGCAGGTGCAGACGAAGCTGCGCTACATCCGTGAACAGGCACGCCGCGCCCTTATCAAGGGAACGCTGCGTGACCGCTTCCTCGTCCATCGCTCGTGCACGGCACGCGGCTGGACGCTGGACACCATCCGTCGGGGCCTCCGCGCCGACCGCTTCTATGCCCATAACCCCGACCGCCTCGAACATATCCTCCGTTCTCTCCTGCCGCGTATCCCCATGCTGCCGGCTATTGTCTCAGCCTCTTCCTCAGCCTCTTCCTCAGCCTCTCCCACGGCTTCTCCCTCAGCCTCTTCATCGGCTTCTTCTCCCAAGCCTCTCCTCTCTTATGTCGGCTGCAGCGCCCTGCTGTCTGCGGAGCGCAAGCTGCCTCTTGTCTGCCATCGTTCTGACGCTCCTTTCTTCGAGCGCCAGCGTGACGCTGTGCTGCGTGCCGCCCGTGAAGGTGCCGTCATCGTGTCGGCGTTTGTGAGTCCTAAGGAGCGTGAGATAAGAGACCTGTTGCTTATGGAGCAGCTGCCCATCATCGAAGTGGTGGACAATGGCTTCGGCGACCGCTACAAGCCCAGTGGCAAGAGCTTCTATGCCTGTGCCGAGAACCGACTCGTGCAGATTTCGCCCTGGAACTACGAATACTGCCGCGACCTTGCCGTCAACCGCGAGGTGTGCCTCGTGATGAACGAGCTGGCGAGGGTGATTGCCGGAGTGGGGGATGGGTGGTGGAAAGAATGAGCGGGGGAATAGCTTGTTCTGAGAATTATTTATTAACTTTGCATAGTATAGATATCACTTAACCCATAAATAACAGAAAAACAATCATGGCGAAGAAAGCTAAAGACACAATAAGCATAGGTTTTGAGGAGAAGATATGGAAGGCTGCCGACATTCTGCGCGGCAATCTCAGCGCGTCACAATACGAGGGCGTGGTCTTGGGACTTATCTTCCTGAAATATATCAGCGACCGCTTCGAACAGAAACACGCCGAGCTGTCAGAGGATGAATACGCTGATCCTGAGGACAAGGACGAATACACAGCCGACAATATCTTCTTCGTGCCGCAGGAGGCACGATGGAGCAATATTTCGGCTGCTGCTCATACGCCAGAAATCGGCGTGACCATTGATGCAGCGCTTGCTGCCATTGAGCGTGAGAACGAACGGCTGAAAGGCATCCTGCCCAAGAACTTCGCACGTCCCGAGCTGGACAAGCGTCGTCTGGGCGAGGTGGTGGACCTCTTCACCAATATTGAGATGCACGACGCTGGCGAGGAGAAAGACCTCCTTGGCCGCACATACGAATACTGCCTTCAGCAGTTTGCTTCGCTTGAGGGCAAGAACGGAGGTGAGTTCTATACTCCTTCCTGCATCGTCCGCACACTCGTGGAAATACTCGAACCTTACGAAGGACGTGTTTATGACCCCTGCTGCGGTTCGGGAGGAATGTTCGTACAGAGCGCCAAGTTCATCGAGCGTCATAAAGGCAACCTCCGAAAGATAAGCATCTACGGACAGGAAGCCAACCCCGACACGTGGAAGATGGCGCACATGAACCTTGCCATCCGTGGACTGGATGCCAATCTGGGCAGCGTCTATGCAGACACATTCTTCGCCGACCAGCATCCCACGCTAAAGGCTGACTTCATCCTTGCCAATCCTCCTTTCAATCTCTCCGATTGGGGACAGAGCGCCCTTCAGGACGACGTGCGCTGGACGTACGGACTGCCGCCCTCGGGTAATGCCAACTTTGCGTGGATGCAGCACATGATTCACCACCTGTCGCCCAACGGCAAGATAGGACTGGTGCTGGCTAATGGTGCGCTGTCGAGTCAGAGCGGCGGCGAGGGACAGATACGTCAAGCCATCATCGAGGCAGACCTCGTGGAGGGCATCGTGGCGTTGCCGTCGCAGTTGTTCTACAGCACGGGCATTCCCGTGAGCCTTTGGTTTATCAGTCGCAACAAGCAGCAGAAGGGCAAGACGCTCTTCATCGACGCTCGCAATATGGGCACGATGGTGACGCGCAAACTGCGTGAGCTGATGCCTGATACGGATATCCGCAAGATTGCTGACACCTTCCACAGCTTCCAGCAAGGCACGCTCGAGGACGAGAAGGGCTTCTGTGCCGTATGCACCACCGAACAGATAGCAGCCCAAGACTTTATCCTGACTCCTGGCCGCTACGTCGGCATTGCCGAGGACGAGGGCGACGGAGTGCCTTTCGAGGAGAAAATGGCGAATCTTACAGCAGAGCTGAAGCAGCTGTTTGAGGAAAGCAAGAAGCAGGAAGAGGAGATAAGAGTGCAGTTGAAGAAAATTGGATGGGAGGTGTAAGATGATGGAACTTTTAAATGAATATTCAGGGCTTTTCTCTTTGTTGGCGGTAGTGGCATCTGTGGTCGCTATCGTAGTTACGGTTGTGATTTACTGCAAGCAGAAGAAGGATCATCTGCAGGACTTGAAGGACGAACTGGATGCTATGGAAGAAAACTCGGTTTTCCCGATGGGACTTGCCGAAAGGGAGTATTATGGCAGACAAAGATATTTGCAAAAGAAATTGAGGAGGAAATAGGATGGAGTGGAAAGAATTACACACTCTTGTCAAACGAAAAATAGGTTATGGTATTGTACAGCCAGGACCTTCTGTTCAAAAGGGTGTTCCTATCATTAAGGTTAATAATATAATCTCTGGTTTATATGATACGAAACATTTAGATAAGACAACTGTTGAAAATGATGCAAAATATCAAAGAACCAAACTAAAAGGTGGCGAATTAATTGTTACAGTTGTTGGTACTTGTGGTAAAACAGCAATAGTACCTCCTCATTTTGTTGGTTGTAATCTTGTAAGAGCAACATGCTTAATAGATATAGAAGATGAAACTATATGCAGATGGATAAAATACTATATTGATTCTCCACAAGGACAAGCATATATAAATCAGAATCTGAATACAACGGTTCAAGCAACATTAAATGTAAAGAATTTGAATGAAATGCCTATACCTTTTTATTCGAAAGAATATACATCAAATGTTGTAAAAATCCTTTCTTCTCTCGACCGCAAGATAGAGTTGAACAACAAGATTAATGCTGATTTGGAGGAGATGGCGCAGGCTATTTTCAAGAATTGGTTCGTCGACTTTGAGCCGTTCAAGGATGGGGAGTTCGTAGATAGTGAATTGGGGATGATTCCAGAAGGATGGAGAGTTGGAACGCTTGGGGATATTACGAACAATAAATCTACCAAAGTAAAGGAAAAAAATGATGTAAAAGTCCTATCTCCAGTAACTACTGGAGAACTTGTATTATCAGAAGAATACTTTACAAAGCAGGTTTTTAGTTCGAGCATAGCTAAATATAAAATAGTAAGTAAAGGAGATTTCGCATACAATCCTGCACGAGTTAATATCGGTTCGCTAGGAAGAAACGAATTTGATTTTGACGGATGTGTAAGTCCTGTTTATGTGGTATTTTCTGTACTAGAAGGCTATGAGAATTACTTCGATTTGTTTAGAAAGACAGATTTCTTTAAAGATTCTGTCGCTTCTTTAGCTATTGGAGGTGTAAGACAATCACTCAGTTATGATGACTTGAGTTTGATTGAAACTATCATTCCTAGTAAAAATATCGTTGAGAAGTTTAATAATCTCTACAATCAGATGAAGAAAACTATTAAAGCGAATAAGTTAGAGAATTCCCGCCTCTCCCTTCTCCGCGACACCCTTCTCCCTCGCCTTATGTCAGGCGAGATAGAAATTCCCGAGTAGTAGAGGGGCAGAGCGCATGCCACCCCCAACTATATAACTAATAAATAAAAATAATAAATAAACATCATGTCAGACGACAATAAATTCACCGAGGACGCTTACGAGCAGACGCTGATAGCCTTGTTCAGGGACGAGCTGGGTTATCAGTATGAGTTGGGCTACGACGTGGAGCGCGACATCAGAGAGCCGTTTCATCGTGCCGACCTTGAAGCCTCCTTGCGACGGCTCAATCCAGGGCTGCCCGACGACGTGCTGGCAGAGGGCATGAAGGCAATAGCCACCATAGACGAGGGCACGCTGGAGCAGAACAACGAGACGTTCATCAAGTGGATGCAGGAGGGCATGGAGGTGGAGCTGAAGCAGGACGGCGAAGAGCGCACGGTTCTGATGAGGCTCATCGACTTCGACCGCCCCGAAAGGAATCTCTTCAAGGTGGTGAACCAGTGGCGCGTGGAGGAGTATAAGAGCAAGCGCTGCGACATAGTGGTGATGGTAAACGGACTGCCTCTCGTGGTGGTGGAGCTGAAGAGCGCCGTGGCAGAAGACGCATCCATCGACGACGCCTACCTACAGATACGCAATTATCAGCAGAGCATTCCGAGCCTCTTCACCTATAACGCCTTCAACGTCATCAGCGACATGAGCGAAACCCGCGCTGGCACCATCACAGCCAAGATGGAACGCTACATGGAATGGAAGACCGTAGACGGCAACTATGAGTCGACACTCGTTGCCGACTATCGCACCTTCTTCCTCGGCATGTTCCAGAAGCAACGCTTCGCCGACATACTGCAAAACTATATCTGCTTCGAGCATAAAGAAGGCAAAATCTGCAAGATTCTTGCTGCCTATCATCAGTATTTTGCCGTGGGTAAAGCCATGGCAAGAACCAAGGCGGCTGTAGAGGGCAACGGAAAGATCGGCGTGTTCTGGCATACGCAAGGTTCGGGCAAGAGCTTCTCAATGGTGTTTTATGCCCATCAGCTCATACAGCGTCTGCCCGAAGTGACCATCGTGGTGGTGACCGACCGCAAGGACCTCGACAACCAGCTCTTCGGACAGTTCAGCCGCTGCACGGGCTTTCTGCGCCAGCAGCCTGTCAATGCCACCAGCCGCTCCATGCTCGGCGAGCTGCTCGCAGGACGCAAGAGCGGAGGCATAATCTTCACCACCATACAGAAGTTTGAAGAGGGCGACACTGCTCTCTCCACACGCCGCAACATCATTGTGATGACCGACGAGGCTCACCGCTCGCAGTATGGCGACGAGCACTGGGACGCACAGAGCCAAACCATGAAGAAAGGTTTTAGCCAGAAGATGCGTGAGGCGCTGCCTAACGCTTCATTTATAGGCTTCACAGGAACGCCTATCAGCGACCGAGATAGAGACACACAAGAGGTGTTTGGGTCATACATCGACGTATACGACATGAGCCAAGCCGTTGACGATGAAGCTACACGACCAATATATTACGAGAGCCGAGTGGTGAATCTTAACCTCGACGAAAAGACTATGAAACTGCTGGATGAAGAGTTTGACCATCTATCGGAAGAAGGAGCCACCGACGAGCAGATAAAGAAGGCTAAGCAAGAACACAGCCGACTGGAGGTATTGCTGGGCGAAGATGCAACCATCGACGCCTTGGTAAGAGACATCATAGACCACTACGAGCAGAACCGTGCACAACTGCTGACTGGTAAGGCTATGGTCGTGGCTCTGACCAGAGAAATCGCGATAAAGATTTACCGCAAGATGCTGGAGCTGCGCCCCTCGTGGACAGAGAAGGTGAAGGTGGTGATGAGCGGCTCGAACAAAGACCCCGAAGACTGGCAAAAGATTATCGGCAACGAGGCGTACAAGAAGGAGCTTGCTGCTAAGTTCAAGAAAGATGACGACCCGATGAAGATAGCCATCGTGCGCGACATGTGGCTTACAGGCTTTGATGTGCCGTCGCTCGCCACTATGTACGTGTATAAACCGATGAGCGGTCACAATCTGATGCAGGCAATAGCCAGAGTGAACCGTGTGTTTGAAGCCAACGATGGCGAAAAGAAAGAGGGCGGACTGATTGTCGACTATGTGGGCATTGCTCAGGCTTTGAAAGCTGCCATGAAGCAATATACCAATCGCGACCAACGACGCTTTGGCGACCCCGACATTGCCAAGACAGCCCTGCTTAAGTGGAGGGAGGAGATGGAGATATGCCGTGACCAGATGCACGGCTTCTCTTACGAAGGTTTCTTCGAGGACAACAACACGAAGCGTGCTGCTGCCATCACGGGCGGTGCCAACTTTCTTTCGGCTCCTGACAAGCAGGAGAAGAAGAAAGACTTTATGGAACATAGCGCCCTGCTGCATAACGCCACCACGCTCTGCCGCTCACTTCTCGACGAACATGAAAGAGCTGAGATGTGCTACATGGACGCTCTGCGCGTGATGCTACAGAAGCTCTCGCAGAAGGGCAAGGTGAGCCGCCACGAGATTAATGAGCGCATCGGACAGCTGCTCAGACAGAGCGTACGTTCGGAGGGTGTCATCAATCTTTTCGGCGACCGACAGATGGAGTTCTCGCTCTTTGACGAAGCCTTCATCAAGGAGATACGCAACATGAAGGAACGCAATCTTGCCGTGGAGCTTCTCACACGTCTGCTGAGGGAGAAGATAAAGAAGCAGCAGAAGACCAACGTCACGCAGAGCGACCTCTTCTCGGACATGCTCAGCCAAAGCCTCTCCAGATATCTGAAAGGACTGCTCACCAACGAGGAGGTTATAGAGGAGCTGCTGCGTATGGCGGAGCAGATAAAGTACAGCGAGGAGGAGGGCGACAAGCTGGGGCTTACGCCCGAGGAAAAGGCCTTCTACGACGCCCTGTCCACGCCCGAAGGTGTGCGCCAGGCTTACACGGACGAGCAGTTTGTGGCGCTCACCAAGGAACTGACAGACGTTCTCCATCGTAACCGCACCATCGACTGGAACCGCAAGGAGTCGGCTCGCGCCAAGATGCGTGTGATGGTGAAGCGACTGCTGAAGAAATACAAGTATCCACCTGAGGGTGCGGCAAAGGCGCTGGAAACCGTAATGCGCCAATGCGACCATTGGGCGGATGATGACGAGAACGTGGCGTAAAGAGGCACGGATAGTTTTTTTATTAACTTTTTTATCTTAAATCTGAACAACAATCAATGAATCATTACATTAACACTCACATAACAAAACATATTGATTCTTACCTTAACCAAACAGGTAAATACGAATTCAAGCCATGGGAAATTCAGAGCCATGCAAGGAAAGCATTAGAGCATTTTGGATTATTCTCAGAATTAAGAGAAGCCATGAAGCCTTATTATGAGATGCTTATGAAGGCTGACAGCAGGTTCGGTCTCAGCAAGGACAATAAATTGGTGATGGGTATTGTCACGGATCTTTTCCTTAATGATTGTGTAATAGGCAAAACGATGAACAATCTGGACATTGTGGACAGCGCGCTTAGATGGGGCAAGAAGTCTGCCGAAGAAAGAAATCCGCCGTATACGTTCTTTTTATTGTTAAAACACCTGATTAAGACCGGATACGATCCGGGATGGGATGCTGTGGAGAAAGACGTTAGGGGCAGACTGAAAAAGGCTCATGAGTTTGGCGACTATTGGCGGCTTGAGATGTATTGCATCATCATGGCGTTCCGTCTTGTCATGAAAAGCAATTTGTCTGACACGGAAAAGGACAAGAAATATGATGAGATAAGAGATAGATGGGATTTTCTCAGATATATGTATTCGATGATGCTTGGAGTGATTGTGGGTCTGAAGTCAGAAAACTTTGCAGCAGTCGCTTCTTCGCTTGCCATACGCAAGAAGGACTACGGCTACATGCACTTGGCGTACAAGGCCTTCAAGGAGAATTTTGACAAGCTTTGCCCGCCTCTTTTGAAAGACAGCCACACCGGCGAGCTTGTAAGAGACCAGGCAGTCATCCATCTGCAGAAGATGGAAGATATAATCAAGAGCACACCGCCCGAAAACGATATCGTGCCGCTGCTCGAGATTCTTTTCTCCAAGAAGATGAAGGCTGTGCTTGCCCACGATCGCCCGAAGACTTACGAAGAGCTGGAGAAGGACATTGAGTCGCTCACGCAAAGCTATGATGACGTCGTAAGGCAGATGGCGCAAGGCATAAGGCGGATGGCGCAAGGCGTGGAAGACGCTATCTCCATAGAGAGCCTCACGGAGGCTTTCCTGCGTTTCCCTTGCGAACTGGCAATGGCCCTGTTCCAAAGCGTACACAATCTGCTGGCTCAGGATAAGGTCTGGCAGAAATACCAGGCAGAGATACAGCAGAAAATATTGGCTAAGTATGAGAATAAGGGAGAAACGCAGATAAACAATGTCTTCAACAAGGGCAGCGTGACAATGAACGCCGGCAGCTCAATAAACGGAGATGTAAATATAAGCTAATCAAAAAAACATCATGATATATGAGTAACATTACAAACAACTTTGAGCCTGGCAGCGTAACGATGAACGCCGGCAGTTCGATGAACGGCGACGTTCACATAGGCAATGTCTATAACGGAAAGGCTGATGTGAAGACGGAGGAGAAAGATTCGTTAAGTATTGGGAGTCCGCTACATCTTTCGAAGAAGGCTACAAAGATAGACCTCATCCGTGTGATGAACGCTTGGTATGAATGTGGCAAGGTGGAGGACGGAAGCGGCGCTAAACTTACGAAGAAGGAATTCTTTACGTGGGTGGGCAAGCTGTTTAACATTGATTTGTCTAACTACGACAAGGATTTGTCTAACTCGATGCAAAGTGGCATGGCTTTCGAGAAGCAGTCGCGCATATTCAATGAACTGAAGGAGAAACACGAGGATATCTACAACAGCAAGTAAGAAACTGATTCGTGACATTTAACTTTTTTATCTATATTGAGCATTCCGTCTTCGGGCGGAGTGCTCTTTTTTTGTTATGGAGTAAAGATGGGGTATAGGAATGCCCTCTTTTTTTGCCCTTATCTTTGCACTCGTAATCCGGACGGTAGGCCACACGGGCTGCCTGAGGGTTGCGAGTGTTTTTTATTTAAATTAATCATAAAGATTATGAGAAACGAAATCAAGATTTTCGAGAGTCCGGAGTTCGGAAGGATAAGGACGGTGAGTGATGAGAGGGGGGAGCCTTGGTTCTGTCTGGCGGATGTGTGCAAGGTGCTCGGGCTGAAGCAGAACGGTGTTGTGATGCGACTTGAGAAGGGGGTCATTTCAACTGAACCCCTTCCGACAAGAGGCGGAACGCAGATGGCTAACTTCGTTAGCGAGGACGGGCTGTATGATGTTATCCTCGACAGTCGCAAGCCTTCGGCAAGGGCTTTCCGCAAATGGGTGACTTCTGAGGTGCTGCCGCAGATCAGACGGACGGGGGGATATGTTCCCTTGGAGGAGCAGGACGATGAGAAGACGATTCTGGCTAAGGCGGTGAGGATTCTGAACCGTACGCTGGAGCAGAAGGATGTGTTGCTCCGTCGGAAGGAGGAGCTGATAGAGGAGCAGCGGCCTAAGGTGGAGTTTGCGGACGCGCTGACGGCGGGCGACGGCTGCATCCTGATTAGCGAGCTGGCTAAGCTGCTGACGCGCAACGGCTTTGTTACGGGACGCACGCGGCTGTACAGATGGATGAGGGAGCACGGATATATCTTCAAGCGGTCGACGGAACCGATTCAGATGTGGGTGGAGAGGGGTATTTTTGCCCAGTCGGTGACGGTGATAAAGACCAATCACGGCTCGGAAGAGAGAGTAACAACTAAGGTTACTGGCAAGGGTCAGGAGTATTTTCTGAGATTGCTTTGCAACCAATAGATAACTGACAAATAATAAATAATAACTACCAAATAATAACTACGGAAAATGGAGACAAGAATCATGAGAGTGGTGCAGCAGGGCGAGGCTTTCGCTGTACAGAGCCAGAAGGCGGAGGGCGGTCAGGTGATGAAGTGCAACATCATGCTTCAGGAGCTTGGCGGCAAGTATGAGAACCAGTATGTGGCGGCTATGCTTGGCAATGTGGCGCTATGCCGTTTTGATGCGGGCACCTTGGTGGCGGTGACGCTGAGGTTTACGACACGAGAGCACAACGGGGCACACTATCAGGACATCTTAGTGACGGACATAACGAAATTGTGAATTAGGAGTTTTTTTATGAGCGTACACATTATATATTATAAGGACGGGGCTAAGCTTATGCGCCCTGTGAAGGACGAGATGGAGTATAGGCTTCTGCGCGACTCGGAGCGTAACCGTGGGGCGGAGAAGCGCATGATGGTGCAGATGAACTATTCGTGTCTGCCTAATGCCGACGGAGGGCTGAAGGGAGCGGAGCGTGTGAGCCGGTCGGTGGGTATGGACATCGACTTCGACCCCTCTTCGCCTGACTATGAGGAGAGGATGAGGAGCGTGCCTGAGCTGGTGATGGGCAGGAAGGAGGAGCTGGGGCTGCTGATGCTGGAGCGGTCGGCCAACAAGGGTTATCACGTGGTCTTTCGTCGCCGAGAGGGGATGACGCAGGAGGAGAACCTAAGATGGGCTTCGGAGCTGCTGGGCGTGGAGTATGACAAGGGGGCGAAGGACATTACGCGTGTGTTCTTTACGCCGCCGACGGACAGGCTGCTGTTTGTGGATAAGGAGCTTTTTGACAATCGGGAGGCCGAGGGGAAGAAAGGGATTACGGATTCGGCTGAGGCTGTTCGGAACGAAGGGATTACGGCTTCGGCTGATTCGGCTGAGGCTGCGCCGACGGGGGCTGCTGAGACTAAGGAGCCGACGGAGGCTTCGGACTGTTATCTGGGCATTCCTTATGCTGAAATTGTGCGCAAGTGGTGGGCAATGTATAATGACTCGCAGGAGCCTGTGAAGAGCAACCGCAATACGCTTACGTTTGAGCTGGCCGTGAATCTTCGTCATATCTGCGGGTTCGACCGTGGGTTGCTCGATAGGGTTATTCCCTGCTATGACGGCTTTGCGGAGGCGGAGAAGCTGGCCTGTATTGACAATGCGCTGAGCGAGAAGCGCACGCAGATGCCGAAGCGGCTGAAGGACGTGCTCATTGCCATACGTCAGAAGCGCATGACGGACGGCGGTGCGGAACCGGGCGAGGCGGACGGCATAGACGAGGCGCTGGCTAAGGACGACCTCTTCTATTACGAGGCGCTGCCACGAATGCCGCAGGGTGTGAAGGACTCCATCGACGCCGTGGGTCCGGCTCTGGCGCTGCCCGTGCTGACCGCTATCTGCCCCGTGATAGGTATGCTGGCGACGGGGGTGAAGGTGGACGTGCATGGCAAGATGAACTCGCTGAACCTTATCTCCTACATTGCCGGCGACTTTGCCTCTGGCAAGGGCGGCATCGACCCTGTGGTGGAGGCTTGGACGGCTGAGGTGAAGGCGATGGACAGGATGTATCAGCAGCAGGAGGACGAGTGGCGTGCCAAGAAGCGGGCTGCGAAGAACAAGAAGGAGCAGCCTGAGGAGCCTAAGCTGCCTGTGCGCTGCCTGACGCTCAACAATACCGTTGCCAACCTTGCCGAACGTCTTTCCAACACGAACGGCCAGCATGCTTTCTCGTTTACGCCTGAGGCAGACACGGTGGCGCAGAAATGGCGTTCTGCCATGAGCGACTTCTCCGTGATGCTCCGTCAGGCTTACGACGGCACGTGCTATGAGCGTGAGGCGAGGAGTGCGGACGCCGTGAACGTGCATATAGACAGGTTGTTGTGGAATGTGGTGATGTGCGGCACGCCTGACGCGCTGTATCGTGTGGTGACCAACTATACGGACGGCTTTCAGAGCCGAATAGCCTTGGCCCGTACGCCCGACAACACGTTTCAGCCGCTGACGGAGAATCTGCATGTGCTGACCGACAAGCAGCGTGAGCGCATCCGTCAGATAGCCCATCTGCTGCCTTTGATGGCTGGCGAGGTGGTGCTGCCGAAGCTGGAGGCGAGGGGCAGGCAATGGCTGGAGCGTGTGCGTCTGGAGACGATGAAGGATGACGACAAGGTGAAGGCTCGCCAGCGATTCCGCATCTGCCCTACGACTATGAGGATGATGACGTGCCTGATGCTCTGCCGTGTGGCTGGACAGCTGATTGACCGTCACGGCGTGGCTGGTGCTGAGACGCGGCTGAAGCAGCAGCCGGGGCTGTGGAAGGAGATGATCGTGAAGCAGCAGCAGCCGTCTTTCCTCGCCGCCTTTGACGTTCTGGCTGACTATCAGATTGAGAATGCCCTCCATTTCTTCCGTGAGCGCATAGAGGCTGCGTTCTCGTCGAAGGACTATTGCGGACAGGCAGTTTCGGAGCGCACGAAGCGTGGCAAGAACGACTCTATCTTCGAGCGTCTGGACACGACGTTCAGCTTTGAACAGGCGCTGCAGCACAGCATAGCCGTGAAGGGATGCAACACGTCGCGCAACGCCGTGCATCAGATGCTGAAGAACTGGCGCAAGCAGGGACTGGTGACCGAATGTCAGAACCATAGGTATCGGAAGAATTAGGAATTGTCATCTTGTCATCTTGTCATTTTGTCAAAATAAAAAAACTAAGAATCACATTATGGTAATAGAAATCAAGCGTTATCGTTATTCGCCTTATGGCGTGGACGGTATGGTAATAATCAACGGGCGCACGATATGCGCCTCCGTGGAACATCCCCATAACTATCTGCCAGCCGGATGTTATCCCGTGACGCTGACTGCGGACAAGGCGTTGAGGCGCAGGATGCCCACGCTGCCGCAGGGTGCCACGATAAGGGCTGGCAACGGTGCCATGACGCTGCGTGACGGCAGCATCATTGTGGGTAGGCAGCACATACCGGGCGTGGTGGTAAGGTCGGGCGAGGAGTTCGGACGGCTGTTTGAGCGCATCGAGAAGAACGTGAAGCGTAAGAAGGGGGTGATGGTTAGAATCAAATAGAAAGCTGAACTGGCGCAAGTTCGATAAAAAAATGATAATTGTGATATGTTTTGTTTTCCTTTTATTTTGTATTGTCTTCGAATTGCATTAACTTTGCAGATTATGGTACAGGTAAAAGTGAAAGACGCTGCCCTTCGTGAGGCGGCGATGCAAGATATGGATGCCTTCCTCGCGGTGTTTGTGAACGCCACGAAGGAGGCCATCGGTGGTGAGCTGAACGCTGAGAACATGCAGCAGCTCAGTGTGTCGCAGATAACGCTGCTTGCCTACGACATCCTGCACGAGGAGGTTATGGACGGCGGCTTCGTGCAGCTTATCTATAACGGCTATGGCGGCTTTATCTTTGACAATCCCTTCGCCAAGGTGCTGCGCGACTGGGGATTGCGCGACCTTGCCAAGATGCTCTTTGCCGTGCGCAAGCTATATAAGGAGCATGGCGCAAAGATATGCAGGGAGTGTGACGACGAGGAGTTTATGGCGATGTTCGAGCAATACTCTGACTTCGACGACTATGACGACGAGTTTGTGGAGAACGAGGAGGCTTGGACGGCTGCCGTGGCTCAGTACGTGGACAACAACATTGACGATTTTGTCATTATTGAAGAGTAAACAAGAGAGATGAACAAGGAACAGGAACTGAAAAGAAAGAAAAGTCCTGTAAGCATAAAGAACAAGAAGGCCTCCTTCGAATACTTCTTCGTGGAGACCTATACTGCAGGAATAGTGCTCACGGGTACTGAGATTAAGTCGATAAGGCTTGGAAAGGCAAGCCTTGTGGATACTTTCTGTTATATAAACAACCATGAGGTTTGGGTGAAGGGCATGAATATTTCGCCTTACTTCTACGGCTCGTTCAGCAACCATGAGGCACGCCGTGACCGCAAGCTGCTGCTGACGAAGCGCGAGATATACAAGCTGGAGAATGCCACCAAGCAGCCCGGATACACCATCGTGCCGACGCTGGTCTTCATAGACGAACACGGAAGGGCGAAGGTGGACATCGCTCTGTGCAGGGGCAAGAAGGAATATGACAAGCGCCAGACGCTCAAGGAAAAGGAAGACCGCAGAGAGATGGATAGGGCGATGAAGCACTATTAAGAGTTATTGATTAAGGAAAACGAATGAAGAAGACTTTACGAGAGGTCATCAAGGACAGGATAATTATATTGGACGGTGCGATGGGCACCATGATACAGCAGTACGGACTGGAGGAAGACGACTTCAGGGGTTATCGCTATCGCAACGCGGAGGGAATGATGAAGGGCAACAACGACATGCTGAACCTTACCCGACCGGACGTGATAGAGGATATTCACGCAAAGTATCTGATGGCGGGTGCCGACATCATCACCACCAACACGTTCAGCTCGCAGCGTGTGAGCCAGGCTGACTACGGGCTGGAGACGTCGGCACGCGAGATGGCGCTGGAAGGAGCACGCATCGCACGTAAGGCGGCAGACCGATACTCTACGGAGGAGAAGCCGCGCTTCGTGGCAGGTTCGGTGGGACCGACGAACAAGACATGTTCGATGAGTCCGGACGTGAGCAACCCTGCCGCACGTGAGCTTGACTACGCCACTCTCTATGAAGACTATCTGGAGCAGATTGAGGCTCTGGAAGAGGGTGGGGCGGACGCTGTGCTCATCGAGACCGTGTTTGACACGCTGAACGCGAAGGCTGCGATAGACGCCACGATGGAGGTGGAGCGCCGCACGGGACGCGACCTGCCGATAATGCTCAGCATCACGGTGAGCGACCTTGCCGGACGCACGTTGAGCGGACAGACGCTTGACGCCGTGCTTGCCAGCGTGAGCAGCTATCCGATTTTTTCTATAGGTCTGAACTGCTCGTTCGGTGCAGACCAGATGAAGCCGTTCATAAAGGAGCTGGCTCATCATGCACCTTATTATATAAGTGCCTATCCCAACGCCGGACTGCCCAACAGTCTCGGCGGATATGACGAAACGCCCGAGACGATGGCTCCGCAGATAGGGGAATACATCGACGAGGGACTGGTGAACATCATAGGCGGATGTTGCGGCACGACGGAGAAATTCATAGCCAAGTACGCCGAGATAGCCGAAGGCAAGACGCCGCACCAGCCTCAGGAGAAGCCACGGACGATGTGGCTGAGCGGACTGGAGCTGCTGGACGTCACGCCAGACGTGCGCTTCGTGAACGTGGGCGAGCGATGTAATGTGGCAGGCTCGCGCAAGTTCCTTCGCCTCATCAAGGAGAAGAATTATGAGGAGGCTGTGACCATCGCCCGAAAGCAGGTGGCGGACGGAGCGCTGGTCATAGACGTCAACATGGACGACGGACTGCTGGACGCCCGTGAGGAGATGCGCACCTTCCTCAATATCATAGCCTCGGAGCCGGACATCGCCAAGGTGCCGGTGATGATAGACTCGTCGAAGTGGGACGTGATAACAGCCGGACTGCAATGTGTGCAGGGAAAGTGTATCGTCAACTCCATTTCGCTGAAGGAAGGCGAGGAAGTGTTTCTCGCGCATGCCCGCGACGTGATGAGATACGGCGCAGCTGTGGTGGTGATGTGCTTCGACGAGAAGGGACAGGCCACGACGTACGAGCGACGCATCGAGATAGCCGGACGCGCCTACCGTCTGCTGACGGATAAGGTGGGCATGAATCCGCTGGACATCATCTTCGACCCTAACGTGCTCGCCATCGCCACCGGCATGGAAGAGCATGACAATTATGCCGTGGACTTCATAAGAGCCACGGAATGGATAAAGCAGAATCTGCCCGGAGCGCACATAAGCGGAGGCGTAAGCAACCTCTCGTTCTCGTTCCGCGGCAACAACTATATACGTGAGGCGATGCACGCCGTGTTTCTCTATCATGCCATCCAGAAGGGAATGGACTTCGGCATTGTCAATCCTGCCACGAAGGTGGCTTACGGTGACATCCCTGCCGACCAATTAGAGATACTGGAGGACGTGGTGCTCAACCGCAGGGCGGACGCATCAGAACGCCTCATAGAGCTGGCTGACCAGATAAAGCAGCAGCAGGAAGCGCTGAAGAACGGCGCAGCGGCTGGAGGCGCAGCAGCGGTAAGCAAGGCACAGCCCGAATGGCGCAAGGAGGACGTGGCAAAGCGCCTGTCCACAGCGCTGGTGAAGGGTGTGGCGGAATATATGGAGGAAGACATTCAGGAGGCCCTGACCGCCTTCCCGAAGGCCGTGGACATCATAGAAGGCCCGCTTATGGACGGCATGAACACGGTGGGCGAGCTGTTCGGTTGCGGCAAGATGTTCCTCCCGCAGGTGGTGAAGACCGCCCGAACGATGAAGAAGGCGGTGGCAATACTGCAGCCCTACATCGAAGCCGACAAGAAGGAGGGGACGACGACGGCTGGCAAGGTGCTGATGGCAACCGTCAAGGGCGACGTACATGACATCGGCAAGAACATTGTGTCGGTGGTGATGGCGTGCAACAACTACGACGTCGTGGACCTTGGCGTGATGGTTCCTGCCGAGCAGATTGTGAAGAAAGCCGTGACGGAGAAGGCAGACATGATAGGTCTGAGCGGACTGATCACGCCGAGCCTGGAAGAGATGGTGAACGTGGCGACGGAGATGGAACGTGCCGGACTGAGTCTGCCGATAATGGTGGGCGGAGCAACAACGTCCGAGATGCACGTGGCGCTGAAGATTGCCCCCATTTATAGTGGCATCGTGGTCTGGGTGAAGGATGCGGCGCAGAACCCCATCATAGCGCAGCGCCTCATGAACCCCGAGGAGAAGGCACGCTTCGCCAAGGAGCTGGATGAGAAGTACGCAAGGCTGCGTGACGAATACGCCGCCCATCAGAAGAAGCTGTCGTCCTTAGAGACGGCAAGAAGCAACAGGCTGGACCTGTTCGGATAAGGACTGGCATACGGTTTTAGATTCTGTAACTTCAATATAGAAGACATAAAACATTTTTTATATATATAAAGACATCTATGGTATTCAAGAAGAAGAGAGTGTGGCATTGTCTCCCAGGACAGGAGCCTACCGAACTTGACAAGAAAGTGATGTATTGGGAAAACAAGGGAAAGACAGTTCCCTCACGTTCGCTCATCAAGACCCCGGAACAGATAGAGGGCATCCGCAGAAGTGGTGTCATCAATACGGGTGTGCTTGACGAAGTGGCAAAGAACATACGTGCCGGAATGAGCACGCTTGAGATAGACCAGATATGCTACGACTACTGCACGTCGCACGGAGCCATCCCCGCATGCCTTAACTACGAGGGATTTCCGAAGAGCGTCTGCACGAGCATCAACGAGGTGGTGTGCCACGGCATCCCCAAGGAGGAGGACATCCTTCAGGAGGGCGACATCATCAACGTGGACTTCACCACCATCCTTGACGGATATTACGCCGACGCTTCGCGCATGTTCATCATCGGCAAGACCACTCCCGAGAAGGAGCAGCTGGTGCGCGTGGCAAAGGAATGTCTGGAGATAGGCATGGAGGCAGCCAAACCCTACAGCTTCGTGGGCGACATAGGACACGCCATCCAGAAGCACGCCGACAAATACAATTACGGCATCGTGCGCGACCTCTGCGGACACGGCGTGGGACTGGAGTTTCACGAGGAGCCTGAGGTGACGCATTACGGACACCGCGGCACGGGCATGCTGCTCGTACCTGGCATGGTGTTCACCATAGAGCCGATGGTGAATATGGGCACATGGAAGGTGTTTATCGACGCTGACGACGAGTATGGCTGGGAGGTAATCACGGGCGACGAGAAGCCGAGCGCCCAGTGGGAACACACCCTGCTGATGACCGAACACGGCGTGGAAGTCTTAACATTTTAGTATTTAGTATTTATTATTTTGGCTTGCGCCATTGGATGACTATTCCAACAAATAAAAAATAATTAAAGAAGTAATAACTAATAAATAATAAATACAAAATAAAAAATAATAACTTAGGAAATGTATATATTAGGCATTGAGAGTAGCTGCGACGACACAAGTGCAGCAGTACTCAACGACAACATATTATTGAGCAATGTCACCGCCTCGCAAGCCGTACATCATGAGTATGGCGGCGTGGTGCCTGAGCTTGCTTCGCGTGCCCACCAGCAGAACATCGTGCCCGTAGTGAGCACCGCCCTCAAGCGTGCGGGAATAACCAAGGAGCAGCTGTCAGCCGTGGCTTTCACACGCGGACCGGGCCTTATGGGCTCGCTTCTCGTAGGCGTCAGCTTTACGAAGGGCTTTGCCCGCAGCCTTGGCATTCCGATGATAGACGTAAACCACCTGCAGGGTCATGTTATGGCACACTTCATCAAGGAGAAACCCGAGGACACCACGCCTCCCTTCCCGTTCCTGTGTCTGCTCGTGTCGGGCGGCAACTCGCAGATTGTGAAGGTGAACGCCTACAACGACATGGAGGTGCTCGGTCAGACCATCGACGACGCTGCCGGCGAAGCCATCGACAAGTGTTCGAAGGTGATGGGACTGGGCTATCCGGGCGGTCCGATCATCGACAAGCTGGCACGTCAGGGCAATCCGCTGGCTTACAAGTTCTCCGAGCCGCACATTCCGGGCTTGGACTACAGCTTCAGCGGACTGAAGACATCATTCCTCTACAGCCTGCGCAAATGGATTAAGGACGACCCAGACTTCATTGAGCATCACAAGGAAGACCTCGCAGCCAGCCTGGAGCACACCATCGTGAACATTCTGATGAAGAAGCTGAAGCTCGCCGTAAAGCAGACCGGCATCAAGCACGTGGCTGTGGCAGGAGGCGTGTCAGCCAACAACGGCCTTCGCAACGCCTTCCATGACCATGCCAAGCGTTACGGATGGACCGTATATATTCCGAAGTTCAGCTACACCACGGACAATGCGGCAATGATTGGCGTGACGGGCTATTATAAGTTCCTGGACAAGGACTTCTGCTCGATAGACAAGCCGGCGTTCAGCAAGGTGACGTTCAAGTAAGTGGGGCTTTCAAGCAAAGATTAATAACGATAACAAAGAATAGAAAAATGGAGTTTGAAAAGAAAATATTAAGTCGCGAGATTCAGCAGTTCCTTTATGGAGCGGGTATGACATTGGGAACCGTGGAGAGCTGCACGGGAGGCCGCATCGCAGAGTCGATAATAGCCGTACCGGGCGCTTCAGCCTACTTTAAGGGTGGCATCATCGCCTACACCAACGACGTGAAGGAGAACCTCCTGGGCGTGTCGCACGACGTCATTGAAGAAAATACCGCCGTTTGTGAGGAAGTGGCAAAGGAGATGGTGCAGGGAGCCATCAAGACCCTCGGCGTGGACTTCGCCATTGCCAGCACCGGAACAGCAGGTCCTGGAGGCGGCACGGCAGAGATTCCTGTCGGCACAATATGGCTGGCCTGTGGCAATGCAGAGAAGACCGTAACCTGCAAGCTGACCGAAGATTATGGCCGCGACATCAACCTCGCCATCGCCACCACGAAAGCCCTCCAGATGTTTATCGGCTTCCTGAAAGAAGAGATGCCGAAGGAGAAGGAAGAGGGTAAGGCACCTGTAATTCCTGTAACAGAGTAAGAAAAGGCTGACTGATGCCGATTCTCCGAAAAAAAGGTCATTGATAATGAGCGAAAAACAAAAAAACATTAAATACTTGCGATTATTTGGTGGAAAGTTTTGTAGTCTCAGAAAAAGTAGCTAATTTTGCACCCTGTTTGGAATAGGTATCAAAAACGAATACAAAAAAGCAGATAGAAATGTCGAAAATTTGTCAGATTACGGGAAAGAAAGCCCAGATAGGTAACAACGTATCGCATTCAAAGCATCGCACAAAGCGTTCTTTCGATGTGAACTTGTTCAGCAAGAAGTTCTTCTATGTTGAGGAGAACTGCTGGATCAGCCTCAAGATCAGCGCAGCGGGTCTGCGTCTTATTAACAAAGTGGGCTTGGATGCTGCCATCAAGCAGGCAGTGTCTAAAGGCTATTGTGACTGGAGTGACATTAAAGTAATAGGAGAATAAGTAAATGGCATCAAAGAAAGCAAAGGGCAACAGAGTACAGGTTATCCTCGAGTGCACCGAAATGAAGAACAGCGGTCTGCCAGGTACAAGTCGTTACGTAACGACCAAGAACCGTAAGAATACTCCTGATCGCATGGAATTAATGAAGTATAACCCCATCCTCAAGAAGATGACTCTTCACAAGGAGATTAAGTAATAATAAATAGACTATGGCAAAGAAAGCGGTCGCTACCCTCCATGAAGGTTCATCGGACGGTCGCGCATATACAAAGGTTATCAAGATGGTAAAAAGCCCGAAGACCGGCGCTTACATGTTTGACGAGCGTATGGTTGCCAATGAGGCTGTAAAGGATTTCTTCAAGAAGTAAAAATTCTAAGAATCTACATATAGGAAGTGTGCTGGTTAGAAAAACCGGCACACTTTTTTTTGTTTTTGTACGAGGGGAGTTGCTGGCTTGTTTATAGGAGGATGCGTGGCTGCTGCGGGACACCAAAGCCCCCTGAGTTTTGCATTATGTTATTGAAATACAAAGTGTTATAGAGGGTTAATAAACGTTTGTGAGCGTTAGTTAATGGGGGTAAAACTTGCACAATTCATGGTTTTTGTGTAATTTTGCACTCGATATTAAATGGCGGCACTTTCTTTTTGTATTAGAATGCCGTTCAGAATTAGCTAACGGAGTTTGGCATGTGTTGACTGGAATACCACCCCCAACAGATGCTTCGGGCTCTTTGTTCGGTCTGATGATTTTCAGGCTATACGTATCCGTCTTTCGGTTTCTGATCCGAACCCGAGGCGCAGGACGTTTAAGAGCAATGGTTCAGGCTCCACAAACCACGTAATAATGTTTAAGATCTTTAGATTAGTAGTATTATTTATTTTTGTAGCGGGAGCTTCTCCCGTATTTAGTGCTGAAAACGCAGTTGACTCGGAAACTGTAAGCACAACAGCAGACGGGTTTGATTGGGAGCCCGTAATGAACGCCATTATCCACGTGGAAAGCCGTGGTAATGTGAAGGCTGTAAGCGGCAACTCTTGCGGCGCTATGCAGATAACCCCAGTCTTGGTGATGGAATGTAACAACATTCTGAAGAAACGCAAGAGCAAGAAGCGTTTTTCGCTTCGTGACAGGTTTGACTTGGCAAAGTCGAAGGAAATGTTCGTCCTTATCCAGTCATACTTCAATCCCCAGAACGATATCGAAAGGGCCATCCGAGCGTGGAACGGCGGTTATCGTTACAGCGTGAAGAGAACGCAGAAGTACTTTAACAAAGTAATGGCGTATCTCAACTCGAAAAACTAAGAAACTTATTCTTTATGTTATAATGATCCTGGCAAACTCGGTTTGTCGGGGTTTTTTGTTTTAAGAGGGTAGGGTTTTGAAAGAAATCAGGGCTTTTGCTTAACATAAATCAATTTTGAACGGATTTCTTAAATAATTTTGAAAAAAAACGTGGAAACGTTTGGTGGTTTCCCGAAATTACACTACCTTTGCACTCGCAATTCAGAAATGAGGTTGCTGACAAGCATTAACACTTGCACCCTTAGCTCAGTTGGTAGAGCAACTGACTCTTAATCAGTGGGTCTAGGG
>ERZ1023617.254-NODE-254-length-24438-cov-15.759505_pt1 | contig 24438 bp, 21 predicted proteins | sample MGYA00380328_ERZ1023617 | MGnify/ENA primary metagenome ERZ1023617 (study PRJEB33179, sample SAMN07448977) | human gut metagenome | biome: Human-gut; feature: Human associated habitat; material: Faeces | host: Homo sapiens | place: India: Bhopal | collected...
TGCACACCTACGGCGTGCGAAGTACATCGGGAACATATCCAATAACCAGGCATGATAGAGAGGGAACAAGTTCCCTCTCTATCATACCTGGCTACCTTATATCACCCCTAAAGGGGTGAGGCTGGCGCGTAAGACTTCTTGATATATTCTATCATATATCATGCAGAACATTTTTGCGAATTTTGAATACCCTACCCGAAAAGAGTTATTCATGAAAATTCAAAAAAAAATAATTCATGGAAATTTATGGCTCATTGATGTACATTTTTGACAAACCCCAAGCGCGAAGCGCAAATAAAAAATACAAAATCGCCCATAGTTTTGCAATGACTTTTTGCAAAACCATGGGCGATTTCAATTACTTATATAGTAGCGATTTTTTTATTTGCCAAGCTCTGTGGCATCTCCTTCGTAGTAAGCCGAAGTGATTTGACCACTAATATTTCCATCGTAGTTAATGTTGGCATTCTTCAAAGCCTTCCACACAGCAGCTTTGTTTTCGTCAGAGAGTTTGTAGAACGTATGAATTTCCACGGTAAAGCCATCGTTGTATCGGCGTTCGAGTGCTTTGAGCAGTTCAGTAGTAACACCTGTGATATTGATGGTTACCCCATTGTCCTGACGTTCCACTTTTACGTTAACTTGGGCACCAATGGCACGATCGTAGTCTTGCACTTCAAAGTACTTTTCAAAGTATCTTACCACCTCGTTCGTATCGGCATTCTCAACGGTAAAATCTTTGCTAACAGGGAGGAAAATCTTTACATCCTTAGCTTCCTTAAGATGTACAGAAGTCTTAATTTCGCCCCAACCATCGTGTTCTTGTTGGTGAATGTCAATACCCAAGTTTTTACTAAAAGGCTTGATTTTGTAATTCACGGGGAAGTACTCCATCAGTTGGTCGTAGGTGAGTTGTGCACCATTCTCGCCAAAGGTAATTTCTCGGTATCCCTCATCTCGGCAAGCATCACAAGCCTCCTTAATGTCAGCCTTGTCGGTGAGCAAACCATCGATGTGGAAACCATTATTCATGTCTTTGGCAATGTACCAAATTACGTGAATATTCTTTTCGTTAAGAGTGGGAGAGATAGGATTGGTTCTTTGATAATACTTTGCCACCTGTTTCTGAATGTTGGCTGTTGTGGTATCTCCCGCAGCAATAAGGGTGCGCATTGCCGAGCCATCAGTGCTCAACAAGTAGGTGTAGTCGTTGCCTTTGTTAATGGTAATATAAGGGCAGTCGGTGTAAGCCTTACCATTTTTCACTGCATTTAAATAACCTGTGGCAGGTGTAACGTAACCTAAGCGTGGATCCACCTTCACGTTGAAGTAAAGAACATTTACTACAGGCGAAAGCGGATTCTCTGTAGCACGAGTTGTGGGGTTGACCTTTTCGAGATTATTAAGTGCATACACACCCATATATACCTCTGTGCTTGGAGTTTGGTTCAACGAGGAATCTGTGTTCGCTACATCATCTGTGTTTGAGCAAGCAGTGAACATGCCAACTGTTGCCAATGCGAGTAATAGTTTCTTGAAGTTCTTCATAAGAGCTATAAAGCGTATTGAACAACACACCTAAAATGAAGGCGTGTTGTTCTATAGGGAAAAAAATGTTTTGCGCGTTTTTTACTTGCTAAGTTTCATGCCAACATACATGCCACTGTAGTTGCCAAGAATTGATGAAACTGTGCTCATGCTGCTGCTTTTGCTCAATGCAGAAACCGTTTTAAGAAGATTGAGCATTTTGTTGCCTTCCATCAACAAGCAGAGCTGACCATTTTGCATAGCTACGTGCGGAGTCATTTGTGCGAGTCCAGCAAGGTAAGTCAATGTCATGGTCTTTTTCTTTGTGTCGAGTGTGTAGTTACCGCTAATGGTGCGTCCACCAATGTTTGCAGTGTAAGTGTTGTCGCTATTAAAGGTGAACGAGCATGAACCATTTTTAATGCCTACTTTAGCAAGTTGTGTGTTGATGTCGTTCTCAATTTTATTAGCAGCTACAGCACCACCAGCTTTAGCCAAGAGGTTTTCGCTTTCGAACACGCAGTTAGCGCCCGAGTAGCTCCAAGTGCCTTCTATGCTCTTTTGCGATAAAGTAGTGCTGGTGCCTAAGAGGTTACCCAGCAAACTGCCCAAGATAGAAGTACCTGTATTAACGGCAGTGTTTGAACCTGTGGTATTGTTGTTGAAAATGCTTTGGTTTGTGCCTTGCGAGATGTTGCCTGTTGTGCCACAACTGGTAAATATCATTGCGCCAGCCATGAGTGCTAACGAAATTGTAATCTTCTTCATTTCTAAATGTTTAGTTAGGGTGTTTGTAAACTTTTTCAACGCAAAAGTACTAAAAAAAGCGCAAACCCAATAAAGTTTTTGCGCTTTTATAGACGAATGTGGCTTTTTTGCCGATATTTTGCTTGATTCTCAATTCATTTAGACAGATATAAGAACCAGGTTTTATGCTTTAAGCCTCCTGTTCTGCCAATGGGTTCCAACCTTGTGCTCGCAAGTCAAATTCATTTCCATCGCGTGTAATGAGTTTGCTACCCAATGCGGCTTCCGTGATGTGACCAATCACCTTCACATCTTCTAATTGACTAACACGTTCGTGGTCGGTAAGGGGTACGGTGAATAACAACTCGTAGTCCTCTCCCCCATTGAGTGCTGCTGTGTACACATTAAAGTTAAACTCCTCGGCAGTGACTGCTGTTTGGTAATCGATGGGGATGCGTTCCTCGTAAATGCGACATCCCACTTGGCTATTTTTGCAAATGTGCATAGCCTCGCTCGAGAGTCCATCGCTAATGTCCATCATAGCAGTAGGACGAATGCCAGCTTCGTGTAGTCTACTAATAATGTCGCGGCGAGCTTCGGGTTTAAGAAAACGCTCAATGAGATATTCGCGTCCTGAAAAGTCGGGTTGAGCAGCCGTTTCAGGATTACCCTTTTGCGACTCAAACACACGCTTTTCACGTTCCATGAGTTGCAACCCCATGTAGGCAGCACCTAAGTTGCCACTTACACAAAGTAAGTCGGTGTTTTTAGCTCCTGAGCGATATACGATGTCTGCAGCATTCGCCTCGCCAATACAAGTAATGCTAATGGCAAGTCCTGTGAGTGACGAGGTGGTGTCACCTCCCACAATGTCAACGTTATGACGTTGGCAAGCCAAACGCAAACCCGCATAAAATTCTTCAAGATGTTCTACCTTAAAACGGCGTCCTACGGCAATGCTCACCAAGAGTTGGCGTGGTGTACCGTTCATGGCATAAACGTCCGAAAGGTTTACCATTGCAGCCTTATAGCCCAAGTGTTTAAGTGGCGTATAAGTAAGGTCGAAGTGAATGCCTTCCATCAACATGTCGGTGGTAACAAGCACACGTCGGTTGTCAGCAGGGTCGGAGCTGTACTTCAGCACGGCACAGTCATCGCCCACGCCAAGCAAAGTCGACTCATTTTGCATTTTCATGTCGGCTGTGAGATGGTCTATCAAACCAAACTCGCCGAGAGTGGATATTTCGGTCATATTTTATTGCAGAATAGAGTGTCAAAAATAAAATCCTAAGCCAATGCGAATGCCTACTGTGCTCTTTTTAGAGAAAGAGTCGAGCGACATTTTATAGTAAACAGAAGGCTCAATGGTGATAAAGCGGTTCACAAAAAAGGAATAGCCTATTTCAATTGGAATTTGCACATCGTTGCTATTCGGTGTGTAGTGTACGTAGTCGGCTCCTGCACCCATAAACACGCCACATTGGTCAAAGTAGTAACGAAGTCCTGCACCAATGGTTACATCGTCAATCTCAGGTGTATGGTTGTAGCTCACCGTTCCGCGCATCATCAAGCAATCTGCCATGAAATAACCCGCAGTGGCGTCAATGCCTAAACGAAATTTTTGATTGTCGCTATACGAAAGACCTATGCCCGAGAGCGATGTGCTAACATACTTAGTGCCTTGAGCAAACTGTGCGTTAGCTGTGAGTGTGCTCACCAACAGGAGCATAAGTAAAATTACCTTTTTCATATCGTTGTTTTTTAAAATTATCAATGGAGAAGTTGTCTAATCTTAAACAACTTCGAGAGGGCGAAAGTACGCATTTATTTGTTATGCGGCGTTTTTTGCACATGAAAAAGTTGTGAAAAGCATGCAGGAATGTTGCCATCACAATGTTTTTCCACATCAATAGCCACTTGTCCCATGGTGCGACGCACGTTCACCTCGATGCAAGGATGCAAACAAGGGTTGGCGTGTTTTGCATCAGTTGTCCACATCATGTCGATGCCCAAGCATCCCACATATTTAGAGTCTACAACTTGTGCCAACGCAGAACAACAGGCTTTAATGAGTGCTTGATGTGTGGCTTCGCTGAATGGCAATAGCTGTTGCAGTGCAGTTTGCGGAGCTATGATATTGCCCGAATATCCACCATTGGGTGTGGTATGAAACAGTGAAACACCCGTGTAATGAATGTTACCATCCGCCGAAGCTTCGAACTCCAATGCAAAGTCCATCACACTATTATATAAAGGTTCTAACTCCACTGCCCCTTGTTCGCGTAGCAAACGTTTGATGCGTCCGATGCACGATTCGGATAAAGGCGGTGTTATGCGGAATACACCCCGTCCGCTACACGACCACAAAGCCTTTGCCATAGCCTCGCCATGTGCATGAATGAAAGCCTCAACATCAGTTAGGGAGGTAGCAATGTGCGATGTTCCCACCGTGTCGATACCCTGTTCGTGGAGCATTTGTCGCAGTTTGGGCAATACAAGCGCTGTGGTATTTCTGCTGCTTAATTGCCGTACGTTAGCCAAGACTTCGTCGTTAGGTAAAAGTGTTTGGGGAGCCCCTGCTTTGTTAAGCTGCTGTCGCACAAGTGCATCCCATCCCCATGGTGCAATTTCATGAACCGTTTCCCAAAATGCTTTTTTTAAATCGCTTTGGTGCACAAGCGTCACATGTTGTGCCCAATCGGGAATAGATGAGGTGGAAACATCATCGGGCACCCATACCACATCTCCATTATTTGCCCATAAAGCAGGAAGCAAAGCCCATGCCGAAGCCAACTTACGTGCAATAACCGAGGGATAATAATAAGGAGTGCCTGCTGCCAAAGCCTCATCGTGCGAAGGATTGAATACATGCAGTGTGCGATGTGTATTTTCTGGAGTCAGCATTTTATAATTATGTTAGGATGCCTTCAGTCTTTTTTAATAAGTGTTCTGAACACCTACTTACAAACAACTTTCGCCACAGATTTCGCGTATACGTTCGGCACAGCGTTCCATTAGCCATTTCGGAGTAGAGGTTGCACCACAAATGCCCACACTGTCTGCGTTGTTAAACCATTCGCTGCAAATGGCTTCAGGATTATCCACAAGATAAGAGTGTGGATTTTCTTGTCGGCAAGCTTCGTGCAATACACGTCCGTTCGAACTTTTTAGTCCACACACAAACACCACTACATCGTGACGTGAGGCAAAGGTGCGAATGTTAGGCAAACGATTAGCCACTTGGCGACAGATGGTGTCGAAATAACGAAATTCAGCCGGAGCTTGAATGTGTTGTGTAATATAGTCCACTATTTGGCGGAAACCCTCAAGCGGCTTTGTTGTTTGCGAGAACAAAGCAATGTTTTGTGCATAGTTCAACTTAGCAGCTTCTTCTACGCCTTCAATCACAATAGCCTCGCCATTGGTTTGTCCTACCAATCCCAACACCTCAGCATGACCTCGTTTGCCATAAATCACAATTTGTGGATGATTTTCCTCAGAATACACCTTTTTAATGCGACGTTGCAACTGCAACACCACAGGACAAGTAGCGTCAATCAAGCAAATGCCACGTTGTTGTGCCAATTCGTAAGTGGCAGGAGGCTCGCCATGTGCACGTAACAACACCTTGGTGCCTTGTGGCAAATGGTGCAAAGCATCATGGTCGATGGTTTCAAGCCCCATTTCGTGCAATCGTTCACATTCGCTTCCGTTGTGTACAATATCGCCTAAGCAACAAAGTGAGGAGGACTGTGACAGTTCCTCCTCAGCCTTGCGTATGGCAGTGGTCACACCGAAGCAAAAGCCCGACGATGCGTCAATTTCAATATGCATAAATATTTTTTGTAGTAAGTAGGTGTTTAGAATTATATTAAAGACCTACTTAACGATTTTGTTATTTATTTAGCCATGCCCTTAAATATTCATCCCACTTTAAAGTCTACAGGTATGGTAATTCTCACGGGGGTAGGTTGTCCGTGTTCATCAGTACCAGGCTTCCATTTAGGCATACTCTTTAAAGTATTAAGAGCAGAGCGATAAATTTCGGGATTGAAGGCATTTTTCACCTCAATATCCGTAGCATAGCCATCGGTACCTATAATAAAGGTCAGTGTGATAGACCCTTGTTGATGGTTGTTAATGCAATTAGCAGGATAAACCAAGTGCTTGTCAAGCCATCGCATAAAAGCACGCAATCCACCTGGAAAATCTGGAATTTGCGACACTTGCTCGGTAGGCACAATCTTTTGTTTAACGATAGGCAAACTTTCATCGTGAATACCTGTAGTGTCTACAATCGGTGTAGTCACCACATTCTGTTCAGGATCGTAATCAATAGGACCATCCACACCAATCGTCTCGGTCATCGGATTTCCTTCTACAATCCTGGGAGTTCCCGATTTCGCGCCTGGTGCCATACGCATAGAGGGTGCCTGACGAGCGGTAGATATAAATTTCACCTTATACCCCTCCTTCAAGTCCGAGGGCTTTTGGGCAAAGGCATCGGCAGCCTCCTTCATGCTTTTGGCATCAACCAATCGCGTGTAGAGCGTCAACGTACCTTTAATAAGGAGTGCTATGGCTAATGTTCCAAACAAAATAAAAAGCACACGTCGGTAGCGTGCCCCTGTTTGCTCGCGCAGTTTGTAGGCACCATATTCCTTATTGCGACCCTCAAACACCAAGTCGCACCATTCCTTTGAAAATATATTGGACGTATGCACTTTACTCTTATTTTTTAAAACAAAGGTACAGTAAAGCCCGCGGAAAACAAAATAAAATGCCGTTTTTTCCGTTTTTTAGTGAAGGTAAAAGCTTTTTGAAAACTCAGCTTGCAAAATCTCTTGCCACTTGCCAATAAGTAGACATTCAAAATAACCTACTTATTTTTGGACATACAGGTCCCTACTTGGCAAAAAATAAGTAACTTCGCAGCCAAACAAAACAACATCACACCCGCAATGCACACAAAGTTCACATTGTTAGCCCTTACCATTATGCCTTGGGCAGCAGCATCAGCCCAAGAATATTCCTCGGCGTTTAACACGCTGAGGCTTCCTGCATCGGCACACGTGGCGGCTTTGGGCGGACAGAACGTGTCGCTCATTGAGTCATCTCCCACTGTGGGATGGACCAACCCTGCACTTTATGCCAATGCCGATGATAAATGCGTGGCACTCAACTTTATGACCTATGCCGTAGGCAGTCAATGGATGGGTGCTCATTTCACCAAAGCCTTTGGCGAGCGCCACACCCTGGCTGTAGGTGCACAATATATGAACTATGGTTCGATGGATGAAACTGACGAAAGCGGAACGGTCACAGGAATGGTCAATGCAAAAGACTTTGTGGTGGGCACGGGCTATAGTTATTTGCTTTCTGACCGTTGGTCGGGAGGTGCTAATGCCAAATTCTTTGTATCGAACTTAGCAGGCTACTCTGCTATGGCGCTTTCGGTAGACGTGGGACTAAACTATTACGATGAGGAGAACGACCTTTCGGTTTCCACCTCATTGCAAAATGTAGGTACCCAAGTTAAGGCATACGACAATGGCATTCACACCCACCTACCCTTTGCACTTTCAGTTGGTTTTAGCAAAGGCATGGCACATCTGCCCGTGCGCATTCATGTTACCATGACCGACGTAACGCGTTGGAAGTCGAGCTACTATGTGTTGCCCGAGGATAAAGACAACACCGACCAACAAAAAGTGAGCTTTGGTAAAAAAGCACTCAACCACTTCATTGTGGGTGTTGACATATTGCCCACTGACTATCTCTACATCGCTGCGGGCTACAACTTCCGTCGTGCTTACGAGCTGAAAGCTTCTGGCTCGTCACACTTTGCAGGACTCTCTGTAGGTGCAGGACTCAACATCAAGCGCTTTAAGTTAGGAGTTTCATACGCTCAATACCATCAAGCAGGCAACTCCATCATGGCAAACGTAGCTTATAGCTTATAAATTAAATCTTAAAACCGAATAGTATATATATGAAAAAGATAATCGTAGCCATTGACGGACATTCGTCGTGTGGAAAAAGCACAATGGCTAAAGACCTCGCCCGCGAAGTTGGCTATATTTATGTAGACACGGGTGCCATGTATCGCGCCGTAACCCTCTTTGCCTTGCAACACAATCTCTTCAATGCGGATGGTAGTGTAAAGGCACAGGAGTTAGAAAGCATGATGGCAGATGTGGTGGTAGATTTCAAACTCGACCCCGAAACCAACCTGCCTTTAGTACACCTCAATGGCGAATGCGTAGAAAAGCAAATTCGTGGCATGGAGGTAAGCTCACATGTAAGTCCGATAGCAGCACTTCCCTTTGTACGTCAAGCCATGACCGCTCAACAGCAGCGCATGGGTCGCGACAAAGGCATTGTGATGGATGGTCGCGACATTGGTACGGTAGTCTTCCCCGAAGCCGAACTCAAAATATTTGTCACTGCATCAGCTGAGGTGCGTGCGCAACGTCGTTACGATGAGCTTAAAGCTAAAGGTCAAGAAGCAAGCTACGAGGATATTCTTAAAAACGTGCAAGAGCGCGACTACATCGATTCACATCGCGAAGTAGCTCCCTTGCGTCAGGCAGCCGATGCTCTATTGCTCGATAACTCTCATCTCACCATTCCTCAACAAAAAGAGTGGCTTATGATGCAGTTTGCCCGTCGCACTTCATGGACCGTAGCCATCGAACATGCTCTTGCTCAAGTGCCTTACCCTCTACAACCTGAAGGACTCTACGAACCCATCAGCTATGTACTTTCTATGGGAGGAAAGCGTTTGCGTCCCACATTGCTGCTCACTGCCTACTCCTTATATAAGGATAATGCAGCCGAGGCTATGCCCGCAGCCATTGGCATCGAAACCTACCACAACCACACCTTGCTCCACGATGACCTTATGGACAATGCTGACATGCGACGTGGTATGCCCACCGTACATAAGAAGTGGAACGATAATACAGCCGTTCTTTCGGGCGATACCATGCTCATCATGGCATTTCAGCACATCATGCAGTGCACATGTGCGCAGCAACAGCAAGTGCTTAACCTCTTTGCCCAAACTGCACGCGAAATTTGCGAAGGTCAGCAGTATGATGTCAATTTTGAAACACGCACCGATGTAACCGAGGCTGAATACATTGAAATGATTCGCCTTAAGACCTCTGTTCTATTGGCTTGCGCTACCAAAATGGGTGCCATGATAGCCAATGCGCCAGCCTCCGACTGCGACGTACTCTATCGTTTTGCTGAGCGCATAGGTCTTGCCTTCCAGTTGCAAGACGACTACCTCGATGTGTATGGCGACCCTGCAGTATTTGGCAAAAACATTGGTGGCGACATACTTTGTGGCAAAAAGACCTTTCTCCTCATCAATGCCCTTCAGCGAGCCGACGAGGTTCAAAAGGCACGTTTGCTTCAGCTCCTTGCCGATAGTCAAATGCCTGCCAGCCAAAAAATTGCCGAGGTTACGGAACTTTATAACCAACTCAACATTCCCACACTCACACTCCAAGCCATCAACCACTATTATGACGAGGCACACAGCGAATTGCAAAAACTCTCGCTATCTCCTGCTCAGTGGCAACCTTTGTGGGAATATGCTCAGTCGTTGCTTGGTCGTAAAAAATAAGACAACATGCAATTCATTGACACCCACACGCACATTTACAGTGAAGAGTTCAACTCCGACCGCGCTGAAGTAGTGGAGCGTGCCATAAAGGCTGGAGCTAAAATGTTGCTATTGCCTAATATTGACGAAGCCTCCATCGATGCCATGATGCAGTTGTGTCAGCAATATCCATCGTTGTGTCATCCCATGATGGGACTTCATCCCACTGAGTTACCTGCCGACCCTCTCCCATTGCTACAGCGCATGGAGCAAATGCTTAGTCAGCCTAACCATCCCTTTGTGGCAGTGGGCGAGGTTGGAGTAGACCTTTATTGGGATGCTTCGCGACGCGATGAGCAGATAGCTACATTTCGCACCCAAGCCCAGTGGGCAGTGCGTTATGGTTTGCCATTAATGGTTCACACACGTGCAGCCCATCGCGAACTGGTTGACACTCTCCTACCCTTTAAGGACGAATTGACAGGTGTGTTTCATTGTTTTGGTGGCACAATCGATGAGGCTACAGAGTTGCTCACCACCTTTCCAGGTTTTGTGTTAGGCATAGGAGGTGTGTTGACATTTAAAAAGTCGAAACTCCCTGCTGTGCTTCATGCCGCAGTGCCTATTCATCGCATAGTGGTTGAAACGGATGCGCCTTATCTCACCCCACACCCTTATCGTGGACAACGCAACGAACCCTGCCACATTCCTTTAATTATAGCCAAACTTGCTGAGGTATATAATATGCCTATTGCCGAGGTTGAGCAAATATTACTCGACACAACGCATCGCATTTTTCCTAAATTATAATGTGTATTCCGCTCCTAAATCGTTTTAGTTAAATCGTTTCAGCGAGTTAACTAAAACAATTTCGCGAGTTAACTAAAACTATTTTGGGGCGTTTTTGTTACTCATTACTTAATTCCTCACCCCATTCGGGGTGATATAAGGTAGCCAGGCATGAGAGAGAGGGGACAAGTTCCCTCACTCTCATGCCTGGTTTCCGTATGCAACAACCTTAAACTACGCACGCTGTAGGTGTGCAATTGGGCATAGCCGTTTTCTTCTTTAGTCAAAAATGTCCATCAATGAGCCATAAATCTTCCATAAATATTTCGCGCCAACCCAACCCCGAAAGGTGTTATTCATGGAAAATCAAAAATAAAATCATGGAATTTTATGGCTCATTGATGGACATTTTTGACTAAACCCAAGCGCGAAGCACAAATAAAAACATTTTTGCCCCTTCAAAAAGTAAAAAATAAATGATAGAAGGGGTTACTTTTCGTACTCTATAAGCATAAAGAGTAAAGACATCTCAAAAAAAAGAAATTACAAAAACTTTATGCATTATGGAAACTCAAAAAAACATTCAGAAAACACAAGTCTTTAACGTAATTATTCTCGACCGTAGCGGTTCGATGGAATGCATTCGCCAAGCAGCAGTAGATGGTTTCAACGAAACATTGGCGGGAATTAAAAAGGCACAAGAGAAGTTTGCCGATACACAAGAACATTACGTATCGTTGGTAACCTTTTGTAGTTGTGAAACTAAACAAGTGTTCGATAAAGTGCCAGTAGCCAATGCACACCCACTAACAACAAGCGATTATACACCTTGTTGCTGTACACCCCTCTACGATGCTATGGGCTTTACGCTTACAGCCATGCGCAAACATGTAAAAGAGATAGAAGATATGGCAGTGGTGGTTACTATCATTACGGATGGAATGGAAAATGCCTCGCACGAATTTAATGGCAAGAGCATTAAAACACTTATTGAGAAACTACGCTCTGAGGGTTGGACTTTTACCTATATGGGAGCCAATCAAGACGCTGTTGAAATTGCCACATCCATGTCTATTCGTAACGCACGTAACTTTGACTATAGCAACGAAGGAACACGCTGTTCTATGCGTAAGGATGCAAGTACACGTATGAATTTCTTCAGTCGTTTGGCGCAAATGAAATCAAACATCGCATCGGCTTGCATGTCGAAAGAGGATCGTCAGCATGCTTATGGCGAAATGGCAGATCAAGCTTTTGATGAAGAAGAAGAGTAAAACAATGTAAGAAATGAAAACCCCTATAGAATATAAATTTGCAGCAATGTTTTTGCTCCTAATGAGCTTAACTACCTGCAAAGACCATAAGAGTAAATTGCCAAACAATGCGTCTGACTCCACTGTAGTTGCCAACAAGAAGGCACCTATTGTACTGAAACATTTGGGAGTAGACAAACAAAGACTTCTGCCATACGTTACCTGTTCGGAAACACCAACATTCTTGTCAAGAACTATAAAAAGGGAAAAATAAATAAGGCTGCAGTTATCAAAGAACTGAAACAACACATTTGCATTGTGAATAACAAAAAAGAAAAACTAACAACCGAGGTATTAGAGAGAACAAGAGACAACTTTAGATAAAACACCCCATTAAAATTGAAGCATAATGAAAGTGTCTGCATTTTATGAAGAAATCTCCAATTTTGTGGAGAAGCACTACTCCGTTCGTCCATCTATTAAGTATGTTGACGAAAAGTCGGTGGAGATCGGTATTAAACCAGCTCTGTTTATTCCTACAATCAATCTCACATTGCACATCGATGCCATGAGAAAGGATGTAATTTGTCTGTCGTATCATTGTAGCTCCGCAGTCGCCCTTATGGTTGCTGGCGCAGCAGAGTTCCTCGAAAAAATGATTCCCAATGGCATTGAAATTCTAACCGAAGATAAACGTATCAATGTTTTCCCAGAACGTGTTGCAGAGTTCTCTAAGGTCTCAACCTACCTCTCTCTATCTTCAATTCAATTTAATGAAAAAGGCGTGGAGCTGCTTTTGGATATGAAATAGGTGCTTGAATAGTGCTTGGATAGGATTTTCCTTTTTGCATAACAATTCCTCACCGTGATAGAACGAGAACGTCTCTACCCCTCTATAAAAATGAGTGGTTCTAACAAATAGACTTGTTTGCATTGTTAAGCCCATGTTGTAAGTGGTGTTCGAATTTAAAACCAACCAAAAACGAAAAGGAGGACCATAAGATGAGTTATTCAACAGAAGAAAAAGATTGGCTTCGTCGTATCAGCAACAGACAGCCTGGAACCGATCCCCATGCAGAAAAGCAGGAAACAAAACCTATAGCCGACAAACCTAAGGTTCTGAATAAAGCTAAGAAAAAAGGACAAGGCTTTAAAGACATTGCAGGAATGGAAAATCTGAAACAAATGGTGACAGAAAATTTCATCAATGTGCTCCAGAATAGTGAATTAGCCAAAGCTTATGGCATACGTCCTCCTTCCATTCTTTTTTATGGCCCTGCAGGTTGTGGAAAGACTTCCTTTGCTGAAAAAATGGCTGAAGAGATTGGTATACACTTTATGAAAGTAGTGCCAGATGATTTGGCTTGCACATGGGTACATGGCACACAGCAAAAGATAGGAGAAGTCTTTAAGGATGCCGAAAAACATGCTCCCACATTGCTTTTCTTTGATGAGTTCGATGCTATGGTGCCACGCCGCACTGGGAGTGAAGCAAATCAGCATTACGACAGCGAAGTAAACGAGTTTCTGTGTATGCTCAACAATGCGTCCGACAAAGGCATTTATGTACTTGCTGCTACCAATCATCCCGAACGCATTGATAAAGCTGTGCTAAGGACGGGACGAATTGATGAACTGATTTATGTGGATATGCCCGACCACGAAGCTCGCAAAAGTCTGTTTACTTATGAACTTTCAAAGTTTCCCAAGGACGAAGGCATTGACATCAATCATTTAGCCATCCTAACAGAGGGGTACAACTGCAGCGATATCAACTACATCGTGCAGTCGGCAGCCCGCAAAATGTTTAATAAGGCTATTAACAGCCAAAATTGCAGTTTGCAGAATATTACGCAGACGCAGCTCGAAGAGATTATCTCAAAATGCAGTCCTTCAGTGAGTAGTCGCGATATTCGTGAATATGAAAGGGTGCGCAATGAACTATCCCCTCAAGTAATGGGTAGAAACCCCGTAAGCATTGGATTTCAATAATTGTTTAAAGACAAATTAAAGCTCAAAGTTATGCAAGAAAAAATTTTAGAAGCATTCGAAAACCTCGGTTTTAAAATGCAACCTGCTGAAAGTGCAGGATTTATATTCGAATATGAAGGCAACAAATTCCTTTATATGTCTCACAACAACGACGAGGAATTCTTTAGTATATCCTTGCCCAGTTTTTATGACTACGAAGAAGAAAGCGCTACAATCTACAACGCATTGTCTGAAAAAATTAACTCCACCTTGAAATATGTAAAGGCATATACCTTAGGCAATAGCATGTGGCTTTTTTACGAGCGTGAGTTGTTAGGTGAAGAAGATTTTGAAAAGCTCATCTATCACATGATTATGCATTTGGATGCCGCATTATTGTTTGCTCGCAGAACGATTGATGAACTCGAAGCCTTACCTAAAGAAGGCGAGGAGGAGAACGAAGATGACACAACAGATGACAATAACGAATAGTAGGAGGACAAACTTATGAGCATACAAGAAAAAGTAATACACGCTCTCGAAGAAATGGGCTACAAACCCACAGTGGACGATGACGGCGACGTTATGTTTCGCTATCAGATGAAGTCTCTTTATGTGCTTGGCACGCAGAAAGACGATTGTAACTTCTTAGTAGTAGCACTGCCACAGTTTTATGAGATTGACGAAGGCAATGAAATCAAAGCGCTCACCGTTTGCAACAAACTTACGCGCGAAATGTCATTGGCTAAAGTTTTCATTGACAGAACATTGCAAAACGTAACTGCCCATTACGAATTCTACTTTTGCGATGACGACTGTCTCACATCGCATCTATCAAATTCTTTAGAAATTATAGGTCGCGTTCGCTCTCTCTTCTATCAAACATTGAAAGAGTTTGATGATTTAGAAGATGAAAAGTGAGACTGAGAATGTTTATGTCATACAAGATGACTATTGTTTGTAATACTTAATACTTCAATAGCTTGTAATACTTATAGTAAGAAGTAAGTGTTTTGAGAAAAGATCCCCAATTTCACCTTACCATGCATTGTTTTCTGTGTCATGTGCAATGTGGACATCTCACTTTACTTGAGCACGAATCGGCACGTTGGTTAAAGCGTGAAGAGTTTAACTCTGTAAAATGGTTACCTGCAGACGAAGTGGTTATTGAACAATTAAAATGACTACTGTGAGTCATCATAAAGTCAACATACTATCTGCCTAATCTTAATACAGAGAGTATGTGTAAGGAAGTTTTTTTCAAAAAAAATTGACATCTAATAGTTAATCAAATAACTATCATAGCAGACTGCACGACCACCAAAACCTTCTTTTTGGAAAATAAGACCTTCATTTAAGTACCAACCACCTTGTTCGTTGCAGGTACCAAAATCAAAATAGCGCACACCTTTATATAATATAGGAGTGGCAGCTATGACATTGCGGAAAAGCAAATCAAGAGCCCCCACCTCACAACCTCTATCATTCGAGGCTATGTATTGCGCATGCACCACTTGTGGCGTAATATAAAGCAAACAACCTGCCAACACCTCATTATGAACATGATCTATGCAAACAGCCAACTGAATGTTACGTGGAAAACGCTGCATAAGAAGCTGCATTTCCTCAAACGTATGCACAGGTAAAGTATCATGACGCAATTGCAACACACCATCCAATATTTGCCAATAAGCTTTTAAATGTTGTGCCCCCATTTCCATACGCAAACAAGCTAATTTTTCAGCTTTCTTCACCTTACGCTTACGCAAAGTACTCAGCGAATATGGCTGTGCAAGGTCTATCACCGAAGAAATTTGACGACTCAACAAAGTCGCTTTATTGCGAAAAAGCCAATATAAATCTTCTTGACATGGATACTCACAATAGATATAAGGCATAGGCTTATAAATCAAAGCATTAAAACCCCGCTCTCGATAATATGCAATTATAGCCTCAAAAACCTCTCCCGTAAGCTTTGCCGTAAGATGTGGTGACATTAGTAAGCCCCCATAAGTAAGTCCACCATGCGATTCTACACATCTACTGTCTTTTCTACAAACATTGGCAGGAAACAAGGCTAAAACCTTACCTTGTGGCTCCAACACCATAAGCGAAGCGTCTGTAAAACGATCGCTATGATATTCCATGTAATTACGATTAAGAAGGAATGACTTTTGTCTAACAATATTATCTACAGCAGCATTCCAAACATCAATATCAGCAGCTGTATATCTTTTTAAAGAGAAATTCATATCAATAAAGCATGTTATTCAGAGCAAAGTTAGTATTTTCCTTTCATTCGCACCTTTATTCTAAAAAAAATCTTTATCTTTGTGACTGCTTAGGCCCCGTAGCTTAGCTGAATAGAGCGTCAGATTCCGGTTCTGAAGGTCTTGGGTTTGAATCCCAACGGGGTCACTTAGTGACTACTGCAGAATCACGAAGGAACATCAATTCCAAAGAAAAGTATTAAGTGGATTTTACGAAAGTAGAGTCCACTTTTTTGTTGGTTATCAAGCATTTACACACTTTGATTAGCCTAACAAAAACATAAAAGTATATGTTCTATTAAGGAGATGGTAAGTTCAACTACTGCGGTTGAAAATTACTCCAAGTAGCCTACATGTGCCACCACAAGCCCTCATAAGCCAAAAAGGTGATACAATAGGTGATACAACTTTGGAAAAGGTGATACATAAAAAGTGATACACCTCACTTCCTTCAAAAAAATTGCCGAAACAGGTATTTTTTCTACTCGGAGCGATTTTTTCCGCTTAATACCTACTATTCTCATGAAGAGTAAAGCTGTAAAAGTCGTTTTCGACAGAAGAAAAGAAGCAGCCAAAAAGGGTTATGGCTACGTTGATGTTGTAGTAAATCTGGGCAAAAAGGTCCGTAAATACGTTCTTATAGGGACATCAACTCCCGAGGAATGGGAAAAAGATTCCAATTCTTCAGAAGTAAAAGCTGTGGTAGAGAAATGTGAAAACATTCTCGTCACCATGAACGTGCTTGGTGAGGAATCGAATGTTGAAAATTTCAACAAGCATTTCTACGAAGAACAAGCAAAAAACAATGAGCCAAAACTTTCACCCGAAGAGATCTTAGCTCAAAAAGATTTCATCGCCTACTGCGAGGAAGCTTTGGCAGCCGAGGACATTAAAATCGGCACGCGCAAGCACAAGCAAGTAGTGATTGATGCTGTCAAGACCTACGGCAAACTAAAGACGTATGGCGACTTGACCCCCAAGAACATTCTTGCCTTCGACCGATGGCTGCACAATGGTGAGCGGAGTGACGTTACCATCTATGGCTATCACAAACGCTTGAAGAAATGGGTGGGCGAACTGGCACGATTGGACGAGATACCGCGCAATCCTTACAAAATTGTGAGTGTCACCCGTGGCAAGAGCAAAGAGCGCCAACCTTTGCTTGAAAGCGAATTGAAGAAAATGCGCGACTATCCCTTTGACGGGAAGCTGGAACGGGTGCGCGACCTCTTTATCTTCTCCGCTTATACAGGTCTTGCTTTCTGCGATGTGCAGAACTTTGACTATCAGTCTATGACAGTGAAGGAGGGAGATTTGGTTTTCATTGATGGAAACCGCATCAAGACCGATACGAAATTCTTCACCCCTATCCTTGCCCCTGCCATGGAAGTGTTGAAAAAGTACGAGTTCAAATTGCCCAAGATTTCCAACCAAAAGGCAAATGATTACCTTCACTTGATACAAGCACAGCTTGGCATCAAGAAGAATCTGACCTTCCACGTTGCCCGCCACAGCTTTGCCACACTCGCCTTGGCGCATGATGTCCCTATCGAAAATGTAGCTCGAATGCTCGGACATGAGGACATTCGGACCACACAAATTTACGCAAAGGTTTTGCGTACCACCATCGAGCGCCATGCCACCGCACTCCAAGGCGCCATCATCTAAGCTTTATTCATCATCTAAAACACGATAAAACGTGCCTTTCAATAGCTGCGACATTCCACTCTCCTTGAATGTCGCAGTTATTTTTTCGCATACATACTTGCCTCCCCTTATATAATATAAGGCGCGTGGGTTGGGCAAAGTATCAGACAAAAACGAGAACTGATACTTTTTCTTGCCATCAATTTTGTATAACACTTCGCGTTTCTCCTCCCACATTCCCTCATTCAAGCGAAGTGAAAAAGGCGTGACGAATGCCTGGAACTCATCTGAGACTTCCACAAAATCCACCACAGGGTGCGGCATATACGGCTTGAAGTACTGCACCCCGTTCCAAAAGCCCATATATATTTGGTCAAAGTAAGCGTCCGTGTTCTTGTTCTCCCCCTTGGCAATGGTACGGCTTGCCGCACCTTGCGCCAAATCACCTGCATCGTAGTCAATGGTGTTGGCTGACGTTGAACTGCCAAACACACGATCAGAACGACTACCACTTGAAGAACCGCTCCCATCTTCTGTCAGTGTCCAATTCTCACTGCTTCCCATCTCGCCACAATTCATGAAAAGCATATTGCCGTGACTGTCTCCCGTCCCCTCAATCCAAGCAGGCACAATTTTCAGTTCCAAGTCCTCTGCATTCTTGTCCGCAAAGCGTTCCCCATAGGCATTGACAGGAAGCAAACGATTATAATAGCGATACCACTTCGTTTTCGTCTTGTCTGAAAAGCCCGAAGTACCCTCCATTACAAACTCCGATTTGTAGCAGTACATGACAAAGTACGTGCGGTTTTCCTTGACATAAAACAATTTGTGTCCATCAGAGCCATATTTGTAGCCACGTACATACTGCGTGCTGCTGGCGTTCGGTCTTGTTTGCCTTGTGTACACCCCACTTATTTTAAGCGACTTTGCCGCCTCCAACAAATCTGCCATTTTATCATAAACCTTGGCATCCTTGCCATATTTGCGAATGTACCAATCACACGAATGATACGCCCAAAGCAAACTGCCATTGTCCTCATACTTCACATTCACACTACCCAAGTATTCCGACTTATCCTCCTGCGTGACTTGGGTGGTATAACTGTCCACCACCTTGTCCAACAGAACCTCATCTGCTTCCGTGGCAATGGCATCAGAGAATTTGAAAGAAATCGTTTTCTGCTTGTGGTTGATGGTGAAATCCCCAAACAGAAACTTCTCCAACTCTTCAAAGAACTCCGTCAGCGTCCAATGTGGCAAAGCAAGTGCAAAGTTATAAGCCCCCCATGCCGCAGGCAAGGTGTTGCATATAAGGAGATTAACAAAGGCAGAGTTTTCCAACGCCATGAAATCCCACTTATAACCCACTTGCTTGCATATTCTGTAAAGGATATACAGCAAGTAAGGCTGAAACGACAAAGCCTGTGCTCCCGTTTGCGCATTGGTTTCATGCGGCCAAATAAATTCATTCTTGTCTGCACTCCACACCATTTCATTCTGAATGTTCCCCGAAGTGTTATTCACCCATGGCAACGGGATCCAGAAATTATCAGGGTATGGGCGCATATCGTCCATGCAATGCCCTGCAACCGCCACGCGGCTTGTAGGATAGCCCAAATCCAGCTCATTCAAATAAATATCATCGAATGTCTCATCAAAGTTTTGCTCACTGCGTCCCTCCAAGAATTGCGTTTTGACTTCCACATCTGATATTTCCGTGATGGTAATGGTGCCACTCCGATAAAAGTCACGATCGCGAATTTCGCAATCGAACACCACCTTGTTCTTTGTCACATCTGCGCGGTGGATATGCCCAAATATCGCGATATTTTGGGCACACCCCCGCAAAGGGAATGTGATCGTCAGCGTATAGCTGTCACTTCCCGTAAACAATCTATTCTCGGCAATAAAGTCAAAGGACGTTCCTTCCTTCAATACGGCTTGTTGGTTGTTGATGATGATTTCCATAAGGCTTCTTATTTGCGTCTTGATTTAGGAGACTTGTTGCGCATGAGTGTGTCATATTCCTCTTGCGCTTGTTTGATACCCGTGTCCCCTGTCACTGTATTCACGGTGACAAAAGGCTCATTCAATCTTTGGTTTAGTCGGTTCATTGTTTCTTCGTACTTACTGAGTACAGCTGCACTCTGTGCCAAAGCTGCCGAAACGACATTATCCGTGGGGGCTTGCACCACTACGGGCTGAACTTGTTGTGTAGGAACAACATTGGGAGCAATCGCCCGACTCACATCATCGGCTCGCAAGGATCCGATGGTGTTCGTTCTTTGTGCATAGTCCAGCGCATTGATGAGCGGACGAGCCACAGGTGATGCAAGCAACTTCTGCGATGCCACCCATTCCCCGGCATGGACTACGCCCACTTCTTCGTTTACTCTGCCTTGCGGAGTAAAGCCACCTTGCGCATATCCTTGTGCTTCACTTGCCTGTTGTTGCTTTTTGATCGCGGCAATCTGTATCATGCCCGCAGCAATAGCCATAGCTGCTGCAATAGGTGCCATGATATAACCGACCACAGGAATAGCCGCTGCCGAACCATAAGCAGAGATCGCGTTTTGGGCTGTCTGCGCCACCGCTTGAATAACCTGCATGGCAAACAACTTTTTGTTCGCCTCGTTCTTCGCTTTGGCAAGGGCGGCTTGCTTCTCCTTTTCAAGCTTCGCCACCTTGTAGTTATTACCCTCTGCCGCAGAAATTTCCGCAGAATAGCGCGCATTGATGGCGGCAGTTTCCTTCTCGAGTTCCGCCTGGACGAGAGAAGAAACGCCACTGAATATCTCTCCCATACCACTCATGACAGTGGAGAACGATTGCGTCACGGCTTGCCCAGCGTCACTTTCCAACCATTTAGCCAACTTATCATTTGCCTTCTCCATGCCGTTCTTGGTTACACCAATCGAATCAATGGCATACTTCTTACGCAAAGCCAGCTTTGCCTTCTCGAACGCTTCCTCAATGCGCAGTTTCTCTGCCGCATTGTCGCCTGCTGCTTTTACTTCAGCGTTGTAAACTTGCTGAAGAGCCGCCATCGCACTATCGTATTGAGTCAAACGCTCATCAGCGTTCATGCCAAAGTACTCCTCTTTGAGTTGCTGTTTCACTTGTTGCTGACGTTGGATAATCTTCTGCTGATTGGCAAAAACCTTGTTCTGATATTCCTTTTCAGCTGCAAGCCTTTCCTTGGTGCCTTTCTTGTAAAGTTGCACCACTTTGCGAAGATGTTCCAACTCCAAGAGTTCTACGGCATCTTCGTAGGTCTTGGTGTCAGACAAACCATCAATATAACGTTGCTTCAATTCCGCGAGTTGGGCATTATACGCTTTATCTTCCGCCTCTCTACTCGCATTTGTAGCATTCTCTTCCTGTTTCTTCAATGCTTCTTGGTACTGCGCTTGCGCCTCCAAGAGATCCTTGGCAGAAACATCAGTACGTTTCATCTTCTTTTTCCAATACTCCACGTTGATAGCGTCCATGCGTGCGGTGTATTGCTCATAATCTTTCTCACCTTTTGCATACGCAATGCGGTTCAATGCCTCTTCTTTCGCCTTCCAATCATCGGGAGAGTTTTTGCGGTCAGTCTGCTTTTTCTTTGCTTCCGCCAAGTTCGCTTCCGCTTCGGCTTTTTCCTCCTTGGTGATCTTCTTGTTTTTGAGGACACGAGAATAATACTCTTGCTCAATCTCCTCCATGCGAGAGACATAAGCTTCATAGTCCTTCTCACCCTCCATGTAGGCTTTCTTGTTGAGCGCATTCTGTTCTTTCTGCCAATCTTGTTCCGCCTTGAACTTGTCCGACTTCTTATTCTTCTTATCATCGTCCACTACAGGCACACCGCCACCACCTCCACCATTGCTTGTAACGACAGGTTTATGATTGGTTTCCTCGGCAGCTTGTTTGCCGAGATCATCGCCATAAGTGTCTGTAATAGCTTTCTGACGCGCATTCAGTTTTTGCAGTTCCTTGCGTTTGCTGTTCGCTTTACTTCGTTTGCGTGCAGCTTGTGAACCATTCGCTATACCGCTATAACTCGCCATCGTTCCGCCCGCAGTACCATAGCTATACATCGTGTTCGAGCTTGCCGATTCGATACTTTTTTGTTTGGCATCATACGCATCAGCTTCCTCGTCCAGTTGTTTAATTTCCATGGTAAGTTGCGCCTTTTGTTTGCCAATCTCTTTGAGCATATCTTTTGCTCCCTCAATCTCATACTTTTTCGTAAGAGAAAGCAGATATGCGTCCAAAGCTTCCTTGTTCTCCTTATACTTACCCGTGGTCGCGTCCAACTGCGCATTATAATTGGGTATTATCTTATTGAGTGCTTGCACTGCTTTTTGTCTATCATCCAAAGAAAGTTTCTCATTACGTGCCACCTTGACCAGTGCATCAATCTTGTTCTTCTCCTCCACAATACCTTCTTGACCTTTCAGGCGAACAGCAGCCAAAGCCTTTTCGCCCTCGGCAGCTTCATTCACTTTTTTAGTCATCTTGTAAATGCCATAACCAAGCGCCACAGCAGCAGCGAGCAAAACACCCCAACCCGAAGCGAGAGACAAACCCTTTCGTTTCAAGTCCACCATGAGCGAGGACTGACGCGCCCAATTACCTTGCAATTTTGCCAATACCAAATTGAAAGCAATATGTCCAGCTTGCAACGTATTCACTACCGCATGATACGCCAAAGCCGTACCCTTGCACACGGCATGCCATGCCGCCTGTGCTTTAAGAGCTATTGCATTGGCTTTCACTGCGATGGTGTAAGCTACCACCATTGAAGTCAGTACGATAATAGCTTCCTTATTTCTTACGAGGAAGTCTATTGTCGTGCTCATTGTCTTCAGTGTGAGGGTCGTGGTGCTGATAACGTGCTTCATGACGGGCATAAGTTTCTCGCCCAATTCAATGGCAAGTTCTGTGACACGTTTTCTTGCCTTATCCAGTTCCGCCTCGACAGTCGAGTTCTGCACATTAAACTCATTTGTAACCGAAGAAGCATCATTAAACGATTGAGTCGCTTGTTCCTGTTGCCACTTCACCATTTCGATGTTACCGGCTAAGGTCGCCAGTACTTGTGAAGCACGGGCGCCATTCTCGCCCATGTTTTTGAAAACAGGAGCGAGTACGTCCATGTTGCCGAGTTTCTTTAATTGCTGCAACAACATCAAAAGTCCCTCGTTGGTACTGCGCTTCAATGCTTTGTTGAGTTCGTCCAAATCCATGCCCGTTGCCTTGGCTAACTTGCTTGGCTCTTTGAACAAGTTCATGATGAGTTGCGAGAGTGCCGTTGCCGACATCTCGCATGCTTGACCTTGGCTATCCAATACCGCTGCAAAAGCCATGATTTGCGGAATGGTCATACCAGCTTGTGCGCCTACACCAGCCATGCGCTTGCCAAACTCAGCGAGATAGCCAGCACTTGCTGTACAATTTTGAGAGAGGTCGTTGATAACAGAACCAACTGCTAACAAACTGCGCTCCGTTCCCAAGCGTGCTTCATCACCAAATATGTTGGTGAGTTTGGAAAGCGTCAAGGTCGCCCCATCTCCCAACTCGTCCAATGCCACATTGATTTGGTCAGCTGCCTTGACAAAGCCTAAGACATCTTCTTTTGAAGATTTTCCGAGTCGCCCCGCTTCCTCTGCGAGTTTGTTCAAGTCCTCACGCGAAGTACGGGTGTCCATCTTCTTAAAATCCTCATTCAGTTCCTTCACTTCGTCATCAGCTAAACCCGTGAACTTGCGCACATTCGCCATTTCCGCGTCCATTTCTGCAAAAGCATTCACTGCCTTGCGTCCTGCCAACACAAGTCCCGTGCCGACAGCTGCCGCCCCTGCAATGATGTTGCCCCACTTATCCACAAAACCATTGATGCGGTCCACAAGTCCCACATGCTCCTTTTCGGTCTCCCTTAGCTCCTCATTGACATTCGCGATTTCAGCCTTCACACGCTTGATGCTCTCACACTGCTTGTTCCACTCGTCCGTACCGCGTTCGATGCCGTTTAGTGAGCGTTTCAACTCCTTCAACGTCCTGTTCAACTCTTTCGGTGAAGCTTTGTCTAATCTCTTCAATACATTCTCCACCCCCTGGGTTGCACTCTCTATCTGCCCAATCTGGCGGCGGGTCTGCTTTAGTTCACGCTGGAACTTCTTCAGCTGGACTTTATCGCCCGCAGCTGCTGCCTTTGTTATTTTATCTTCGAGGTCGCTCGCTTGCCGTTTCAACTGTTCGAGCATATTTTGCGCTTGTTTGCCGTTCACTGTAAGCGTGACCGTAGCATTTGCGTTGATGTCTGACATAGTCTTTCCTTTTTGGGTGTTATTATAAGCACAAATTTAGCCATGCGCCAAAGAAGCAAAAAAGACGATGTATCAAGGCTTTTCCACTCCCAAAGTGTGCGTGATTTTTGAATAAATCCGCGTTTTGTTAAGTAGTAGCAAAACAAAAGCCTTGATACAGAAGTCTTTAGGGGATTGTTAAGGGGTTTCCCCTTAACCCCTCCGTCGGAAGACCCCCCGACCGCCCTACATCGGCCAACCCCGCACCAGCCCCCCCCCAAACGGGCAAAGAGAACCAAACGAAAATGACACACGAGAGTGAGGTT
>ERZ1023617.256-NODE-256-length-24322-cov-45.267977_pt1 | contig 24322 bp, 25 predicted proteins | sample MGYA00380328_ERZ1023617 | MGnify/ENA primary metagenome ERZ1023617 (study PRJEB33179, sample SAMN07448977) | human gut metagenome | biome: Human-gut; feature: Human associated habitat; material: Faeces | host: Homo sapiens | place: India: Bhopal | collected...
CAGCACCCAGCTGGACCTGTTTCCCGGTCACTGTCGTCCCTAAGACGGTTTCATGATCGTCATGAGTGCGGACGGTCGTCGTCGTGCTGGACAAGAGGCCTTTTTCCTTATGTTTTAGACCGTAGTCATCCACCGCCACGGACCGGCCTGCCGTCAGGGCGAGATTCCGGCCTGCCATCAGCGAAACCGTGCCGTCATCGCTGTTCATATAGGCACTCCGTGCCGTAATATCCCGGCCAGCTGCCAGGGATACGCCGCCATTGGCGTTGATGACGGTACCAGCTTCTGTCTGCCGCTGTGTCCGCAGGTAATTATCCTGATTTAGGGTCATATCTTTTTTGGCAGCCAATGTCAGCGTCGTCAGATTCACATCATTCCCAGCCTGAAGCAGGACAGCTCCCTGACGGCCTAAAGCCTGCAATGTCGCCCCAGCCAGGTCCAGGTCCTGTCCCGCACTGATAATGGCGACCCCATCGGTACGGGTCACAGCAATCCCCGCTGTCCGGTCGAGGACATCCTGGTTTGCCAGGTGGGTGGCTGTGCTTTCTATCGTGATATTCCCCTTAGCCTGCATCTGGAGGCGGTCAGAAGCCGTAACCTGGCCTGTCTGGTGGATATCGTTTTCACTGACCATGGCTATTTTCTGGCCCTGGATATGGCCGGAATTATCCAAGCTGCCCGCCTGGATCTGAACGGTCTTCCCGAATAAGGTCCCGGCATTGCGGACGGCTTCCTTGGTCTGGATGACCAGCGTATTCGCACTGATAAGGCTGCCATCGGTGGTCAGCGTCAGGTCATCATGGCCCCGGAGATATACTTTCGGATAAATAACGGTTTCTTCCTTGCCATCTACGGTGACCGTCTTTGTTTCCAGCCATACCATGTCACTCGTCAATGCCGCAACCTGTTCTGGCGATAAGGACACGCCAGGGGCCAGCCCCGTCGCTTTGGCATAGGCCAGTCCTGCGTCCATGAGGGCCTTATATTGAGTCATGTCATCCGTATAGTCTCCCAGATACTGTCGTCCCGTCTGATTCAGGATCTGGCTGCGGATCAGGCTCTGTTCATAGAACCCATCGCCCAGTCTTTTCGGCACTTTGTCCGGGTCCCATTTCAACTGCTGATACATATAATCGGAAGACAAGAAATTATGTTTATTGGTAAAGGCCGGATCCGTTTCTACGAGATACTTCGCCGTCGTTTCTGGATGCAGGGTATATAACGAACTGGCCAAGTTTCCTGCGGTTGCTTTCCAAGCTGTCGTCGTGTCCGACGGATGCCGAGTATCCAGCGAAAAGGGATCCAAAAAAGAGGAGGCCTGTTCCCGCAGGGTATCCGTAATGTCTTTCCCTGCCGGAGTCGTCCCATGGTCGGCATACTCGGCTACCTTCAGAGACGAGGTATTACTGAGACCGACTTGCGGTGTCATGAAAACTTCGGAGTTATAGCCGCGGCGCCGGGATTTATGGGGCCATTTTCTTTTATAAGTGTAACTGCCCTGGGTCGTCCCAAAAGTCACGGTCCGTTCCTGGTTCTCTTTTGCAATATTATTGACACGACCTGTAGCCGTCAGCGTCGTCCCGGCGGTCAACTGGCTGTTCTCATTGGTCACGTCTCCCTTTAATGTCATCGCCTGGCCGCTGCGGATGACGCCGGCATTAGTCGATGTTACCTCTTCATGTGACGTTTGGGAATGACTGCGGATAATGGTGTAGTTGTTGATTTTCTGAGAATCGGCCAGCCCTAAAGCCGCATTATGGGCTTCGGCTTCCTGATTATGAGCTGTAACCTTTTTGTCCAGCTCAGCCAGCAAGGCCTGGAACTGTGTATCCCAAGCCGTCTGGGCGGGGCCGGCGGCGGCCGGCCGCTCTGAGGCCATCGGAGTCAGGCCGAACGTCTGAAAGATAGAGTCATTCCATTCATAATTCGAGATTTTCGTACCTTCCTTATAAGCCGGATTCGCTGTTTCTCCCGATTCGGGAGCGTCCACCGTATCATAGACCGGTTCGTAAATCGTCATCGCCTTCGGATGGTGATAGGCGCCATAACCACTGGAAAGGTTTGAAAATTCACTACGGTCAAAAGCCTGCCCTTGTTCGGCATGTCCTGCCTGGTCGATACGGATTTTTTCGGGATTCGTCATCCAGGCACTGCCAATCCGTTTCGCTGAAAAAGCATCATTTTCATTGCGGATCTGCCCGGCCTGAATCGTCAGATTCCCCATACTTTCAATGGAAGCGCCTTGATTGGTCAGCGTATCGTCCGCCGTTAAATGCATGTCTCCACCACTGTACAAGGTCGCATTATGACGATTCTCAATGGCTTGGGCCTGCACCGTCAAAGTATTCCGGGCCGCAATCGTACCGGCTTGATGGGTATCCAGCTTGGTCAGGAGGTCCTGGACCACCGCCAGCTGTGCATCATAGGCTTTATCAGCCTGCTCGATAGCTGCTTTGTACTGGGACTCCTGCGCACTACTCGTATATTTCGTGACATCAGCCGCATAAGCAGCTTCCAGGGCAGCTGCTTTTTCCTGTAAAGTCTTCATCGCTGCGGCCAGCTGTTCTTCCAGTTCAGCTTGACGGCGGTTTTCCAGCTGGTCCGCCTGAAGCGTCACGTCCTCTCCATAGATACGGCCATTTTCGTGATTAATGATATGCTTTGCCGTTACGGCGACGTGCTGCGTTCCATTAATCAGCCCCGTATTATCAAGGGTTGTCGTTTGCTGGACGACATCTTGTCCATTCAGTTCGCCGGCTGCGTTATTCTGGATTCCCTGTCCGGCTTTCACTTTCAAAGTCTTGCCGCTTTCTATCTTGCGGCTGTTCGTCAAGGTTCCATCGGTATGCAGGGTAAGATTCCCGTCCGCCGTAATCGTTCCCATTGAAGCGTCACTATCTTCATTTTGCAGGGATTGATGCGTTGTAATCGCCGTATCACCTCCGCTGGCGATGACCCCTTTCAAAGGCAGTTTATCCGCCTGAATTGTCAGATTCCCGGCCGCTGAAACTTTCCCTTTTTCCATTTCCAAGGTCTGCTGTACCTGAACGGCTGCATTCCCTTGCGCAGCGATAGACCCTTCTTTGACAGATACTTGATTCGCCTGTATATCCAAGTTTCCACCACTGACAATCTGTGCCTTATCGCTGGTCAAGATGGTCGTCCGAACAGTCAGATTCCCGGCCTGATTCACCTGACCATCCCGGCTGATGCCAGCTCCGACAACGGCATGGTTCGTCAGCCCTTGGTCCGCACGGATGACGGCATCTTTTCCACTGGCCAGGGTCTGTTCATTGGTTACAGCCCCCGTTGTATGCACCTGTAGGTTTCCATCGCTATAGGCAGTCCCGGTCTGAGTGATATGCAGGTCCCCGTTATTTTCCAAGGCCAGCGAGTCAGTAGCTGACAGCGTTCCACCCAGGTTGACACCCAGCCCTTTTTCCGTACCGACCAGATAAATCCGATTGGCATACATCCCGCCAATAGCTGCGACGTCTAAGGCTACTCCCGGCTCGTCAGCCGTGTTCTGATTGTCCGTTTCTGGTAGGGGCGTCACCTGTAATCCATCATAAGTAATCCGGTTACGCCCCGTCACGACATGGGCTTCTTTCGCCCAAATGCCGGCATTGACCTGAACAGCCTGCGCCAGCAAATCAACCTGGTCTGTTTGGGACGCATCAAGCCCCTTTCCTGCAACCTGAATCCGGCCACCGGCAACGGTGACATCCGTAACCCGGCCACTGGCATCATAAATAGGGCGGCCCGTCGTCAGCATGGCCCGGGACGTATTCAGGAATCCGCCACCATTGACGGCAATCCCATTCGGATTGGCCACGATGACCCCGGCCCGGTCCCCAGCAACTTCCAGGAATCCGTTCATCGCCGTTCTTCCCGATCCCGTCACTTCATTGACAATAAGTTTAGCCGTTCCCCGGATCATATTCGGATTGGCCTGAACATATCCCGTCAGCTGCGTATTCGTTACTTTATGGGCATTGTTCAAGATAGCCCCTTTCTCCGGGACGTTAAAATGGGTATACAAATTGCGCGACACTCCGCCTGCGGTCGGAGCCGTAATTTGTACCAGGGGAATCCCATTCGCTGTCTGTTGTACGAGTGGCTGCTGGGATGCCGGGGCTTTCGTATCCGGTAAAATGGGTGCGTCAGCGGCCAGGATAGCTGCCGGTTCGACGACAAAAAGTCCCATCAGCATCCATGCTGTAATCTGTCGTTTCAAATTTGTATATTTCATATCCGTCATCTCGTTTCTTCAGGGTAAGTATCTTTTAGAATCAATGGCCGTTAAAAGCGCCAGCTCAATGTCAATCCTGTAGTGACACGATCTGTATGATAACCATCGGGTTTATATAAGGGGCAGCCGATAAAGGCATCATACGATATTCCCGATAGGAAATCTCCTCGCAGACCGACTACGGTTCCGACCAGCGTATGTCCGAGTAAATCTTCAACAGCCGGACCATAGACGGCCCCCACATCCAGGCCGACATAGACCTGACTATGCAGCTGGGCAATCTCTGAAGCCAGCTCATTCCGCCAATACCAGCCACTTTCGGCCATGAGGGTCATCTCGCCGTCAAAGCCCCGAACGGTATAGCGGTTGCCCATACTGATCATATCGACACCGTAAAGGCGATCACCGCCAGCGGTCCACTGTCCATGAAAAGATGAAGTATAGACGGCCTGACGATGTCCTATCATAAAGGGATGGCGGTAATCCACATCCAGGAGCCACATATGGTAACGTGTCTTCGGGCCATCATCATAGGGATTTTCCGGCATAGCACCGAACCAGCCAACACCCATTCGATGACCGATACGGCCATACCACATATCGGCCCCACAGTATACCTGTTGGGACAAGCCAGCTTCCAGCGCCGTCGTATGCAGCGTTTGGACGGGGATTTCCAGGTCATTGATAAAATAATGCGAATTACGTTTCCGGACCTGGACATCGAAGCTGGTCTTGCGATGCTGATTGCGGCTGATGAGGTGGTCCCAAGAGAAAGTGCTGATATCGCTCTTTCCACGGCTGAGAAAATCGTAGGGGGTACTGTATACGGTCTGATGATAGGTATAACGACTGTAAGAGATGGAAAACGTTTCTTTGCCATAAGGAATTCGATAGTAGATTTGCTGTCCCCGTGTACCTCGTTCATAACCATCGGCCATGACATCGCCATTAAGGTCGATTTGAAGATAATCATTACCGTAAAAAGGATTATCTATGCCGATATCGGCACTGAACTGCCAGCGTCCGGTATCTGTCAAACCGGAATCATCCAGCGAGAGGATGCCATGCACAGGGGTTGTCCGATGAATCGTCAATTCAATATCACTCTGTCCTGGCGTTTCAGCAGGGATTAATCGCAGGCTGACATCTTGTGATGACAGCTTCTTCATCTGTTCTACCCCTTGCTCGAGAAGATGTACGTTCAAAATATCACCTTCCCAGATGGGGAAGGCCGTCCTCCAAGGCAGCGGTGCGCTCCCTTCGCTATAACGGACCTGGTGAATCCGCCCAGCCTGTACTTGCAGCCGCAAAACACCATCAGCTATGTTCTGTTCTGGAATGATGACACGGCTGGTTGCATAGCCGCGGCGCAACAGTTCTTCATTCATATCATGAACTAACTGATTTATTTTCTTAACATTTACGTTCTTATTTTCACATTCATGAGTATAAGAAGACAGAAATTGAAAAGATGAATCGTCCATATCCAATTGGACATGACGAATCCAAAAAGAAGGGCCTGCCTGCGGCGATTCTTCCGTTGTTACGGGTATATCATGCACTGGAATTGCAGAAAAAGGTCGTGATTGTAAACGGTTATCACGAAGAGTCGCCTGCTGCCGTGCTTGCTCCAGTTGTTCCTGCTGTAACACAGGATTTATAGCCAATACTTGCATAGGGAATACAGCCAGCATCATAGCCAGACTGTATAAGGGAATCCGGAATATCATGAATCCATTCACCTCTTTAAAAGAATACGGTTGATAATACGTTTGTATTTTACAATAATTTTCGTATAAATTCAATAAAATTTAATTTTTCAACGCAATAACTCATTAAATTGCTAATTTCGATGATTTTTAACTTTTCTTTTCCAATCCATTTCAATGAGGCATAAATAATGCTTCTATACATATTAAACTTCTGTTTCTTTTTCTTTCATTTCTTGTTCTAACTGATGACAACCAGCTTCTACATCATAAACTGGCATTTTAGGATCTGCCTCCATCGCTGACGGCATTAATAATTTCACCAAATTAATAGCTCGTTCTCGCGCTTTTTTCCCGGGTGCTTTATAATTTTCCGCTTTTATCCCAATGGCACTACGGAGGTCATTTTTCGTCAAACTTAATACATCACGTTTGTGTTTGCTATATTTTCCATAAATAATATGATGATAGGCCCAATATAAATCTCCAAGAGGAACTAACCGTAAAAGCACCAATAAATTTGCTCGGACTGGCAAAGAATAGCTTTTTTTATGATTATTATGATTGACATAGTATTCTATCCGTGACGAATAGCTCATTATATTAAGACCATCCAAATCCAAATATTCTTTACCTGAAATATGTTCTATGGCTTTTAAAAAATCTGCACGATAACATTCGCCAACTTCTCGCCCGTTTATATAGTCATCATCAATTTCAGTATACAATGCAATTTCTCCTATGTATATCGAATTCTCAGTGTATATATCTGATGATCGCCCAAGAAGCCATTCTAATGACACCCCAAAAAAATTAGTTAAGAAAATTAAGTTCTCCATTGAAGGAAAGCTCCTTTTATTTTCCCAATCATATAATGAGCCCCTTGTATTCATATTTAATATTTTAGCCAGTTCAGCCAATGATAATCCATAGGTATTACGGAGAATCTTTAATTTTATTGAAAAACTTTCTTTATAATTTTTCATAGCATTTACCTTATTTAATACCATATACTTCATATAACTATTGACAATCTAAAAAAGACATGGTATTCTTTGTTTAACTTATTTTTTGTTATATTTTTAACCATACACATTGAGGTGATTTTATGGAAACCAACGAAAAACTCATGCTTACTGCTGAAGACGTCGCAGAAATTCTGCAAGTCAAACCTTCCCGTGCATATACTATTATCCGGCAGATGAATACCGAATTAGCTGCTATGGGAAAATTGGTCATCCGCGGCCGCGTCAATCGTCATTATTTTGAACAAAAAATTTCTATTTAAAAAGCTCCGCCCCGTGTTGCAGCACAGGTCCGGAGCTCATCAAAAAATACCATTATTATTATATCAAAATTTTATGAAAAAGTATATTTTAAAGGAGTAACAACCATGAGCACTTCTCAAACAATGATTGATATCCCAACCGTAACCAGCGGCCGTTTTTTAACCTTACCGCCAACAGCAAAGGTCCTTTATTTTTACTTGCTAATGTATGCTGACGATGACGGTATTGTCGATGCCTACGTCCCACTCAAAATCAGCCATACACAGTTGTCTGATTTAACTGAATTGGAACAAAAAGGCTACATCATCTTTTTGGAAAAACCAACACTTGGATTTCTGCCAGACTATCTTCGTCATAACCGCAATCTGGATATCCGGAGTAAAAAGGACAGTATCTACTTGCCACTTTTAGCCGAAAAAATTCCAGACGCTAAAGTTATGGTAAGCATTACGAATGGCAAAAAAAAATTGAAACAAGTTATGCCAGTAAGTCAATACACAGTCAAAGAATCGAAAAATGTTGCTTCAGATTTTGTCAATAATCAAACTACGGGAACTCCCATGGAAATTACGGGAGATTCCATGGAAGTTCCTGGCATACCCACGAGCTTACACGAAGACTCCATGGCAGATAACATGACAGCTACCATTCATTCACACGCTAACATAATACAACATAACATAATACAACCTAACTTAACTCAATTAACACAACATAACATAACAGAAAATGGTGATGCTCTTTGCACGCTAGAAGATTTGAAGGAAGCCGGTTTCTCTGGACTCTCTCTTAGTAAGCTTTGTAATGCAATTCACAAAGAGCCCATTTCCAAGAAAGAATTCCAACAATATGTCAATGACAGTAAAACCAAAAACCATCCCATGGGATATCTTTATGATGCTATCTTGAAACACTACAAACCTTTCTAATGGCTTATCAGGAGGTGTTCACAGTATGTTGTGGGAACAAATTCAAGCCGTTACCGGTCTGGCAGAACTTATAAAGTGTCATCAAAATTCTTGTAATTGGACTGATGGTCCTCCAGTAACTCTATTCCGTGCAGACGGCTGCTGGTGTATCCGTTATGCATCCGGCAACTGGTGGCACTACTCATTGAAGGACAAAGTATGGTTTTAGGTGGGTTGCAAGATACGCCTGTTGTTCGCACGCGAAGCAACAGGCTGTCTTGCCCAAAGGGGCGTTGCCCCCTTGGGAATCCCCCAGAAAGGATTCGCAAATGAAAGAAGACCGCATTTATTTTCGCGTCACAAATATGCAAAAACAGCAGCTTCTCATCCACGCCCGCGAAGAGAATTTGACCCTAACGGACTACATTCTCCACCATACGTTGGCCGAAGAAAAAACTCTTGACGATGAAGACAAGAATCTCATGAAAGAACTCAACCGCATTGGTATCAATCTAAATCAAATCGCCCGCGCTCTCAACTGCGGTCAGAACTTCGCAACCGAAGCCAAAAAAGTACGTCAACAGATTCAAAAGCTCGACGACTTCTGCGATGAAATCTTAGCGGCCCGCAAGATTTATTTCCGCGAGCTCCGGCAGTATCACAAAGAATTCTTGAAGTTCTGCCGAGAAGAAAATAAAATCCGGGAGATGCAGAAGAAAATCGCTGTTTCCAGCAAATTAAAAAAACTGGACGCGTGCAAAGGAGGCAACATCCATGGCCATCCTTAAAGCCCTGCCAAGCCGCCGCAATCCGCAGACCATCCAGCGTTATTTGTTGCAGGACAAAAAGCTCCGCGGCAGTTTTATTTATGGCTCTCAGGTGAGGGTCTATAATTTTGGCAAACAGTTTAACCAAGTGCAACAGCTCTACGGTAAAACGACGGGCCGCCGCTACTACCACTATATTCTATCGTTCGGTCCGGAAGAAACGCAACAGCTTTCGCCACGCGAAGTCAATAAAATAGGCATCGAATTAGCCAGAGAATTCTTTGGCAAACAAGGCTACCAATTCGCTGTCATCACTCACACCGATACGGATCATCTTCACGACCACATCGTCGTCAATGCCGTCAATCAGGAAACCGGCCAAAAGCTGCATACCTCCCGGCAGGATTTGAAGCAAATGAAGAGCCATGTCAATGAGCTCTGCCAGAGTCGTGGCCTTCAGCCGATTCCACAGCGCACAGAAGGCATTACAAACGGCGAATACTGGGCAGCGGCCCGCGGCCAGGACGTCTGGAAACAGGAGCTGCGAGAAGTCATTAATTCCGTCCGTCAAGAAGTAAAAAATTACGACGAATTCAAAGCGACACTGGAAAATGAATGGGGCATCGCCGTCACGCGCGACCATGGCCGGGGCATGACCTACATTCATCCCAACGGCAAGAAGGTCCGCGGTCAAAAACTGGGACCGGCCTACGACAAACCCAGCCTGATTAAGGCCTTCACGACAGAAAAAGAAGTTGCCTATCGCACCCGCGGCCAGGATGACTACGAAGAACATCACCGCAAGAAAGATAAGCTCGAACGAGTCGAAGAAGAAATGTATCGTGGCTGGAGCCTTTAAAGGAGGAACCATCGAATGGCCCTGACAAATAAAAACGGCCTGACACCGGGACAAGTGACATTACAGAAAGAAATCCTCGACAGGTTCGACTCACTGGAAGCCCAAAACGCCGAACTAAAAGCGCAGAACGACGCATTGACAAATCATATCGCAGAACTAAAGAAAGCGCTTGAAAAATTCCAAAAAGGAAGTGCAGCCAGCCAAGCCCACAATTTTGAAGAACTACAGGCAGGGATTAGCCGGATTGATGATGTGTCCTTCTCTTTCGATAGGAACATCAGAGAGAAACTTGAGAAGCACCAGGACTTCATGAAGCCACTGCTTATCTTTTTTCTAGCATTTCTGGCACTGAATATCTACCTCACCTATACAGCCGTCCAGTCCTCCCGTCAGGCCCGTAACGGCGTCTATATGATTAATGAGCTTTTGCGCGGCGACACGTCTTTCTGGTATGATGCCGACAATCATCAGCTTTACATCAGAGACCGCAACGACACCGGACAATAGCAGAAAGGAAGAACCATGCCCGTCTACCGAGATGAAAAGACAAAAAAATACTATGCCAAATTTTATTACAAGGACTGGCGCGGCCAGCGTCACCAAAAACTAAAACGCGGTTTCACCCGTTCCCAAGAAGCCAAAAAGTACGAAAGGGATTTCCTCAATGAATTGACCCAGGGCAGTTTAATCACCTTCAACCATCTCTGCCAGCACTATCTCAGCGATAACGAAGGACGTCTGAAGCCGACAACACAGTATACCAGCAAAAACATCATCCAGCACTGGCTCCTGCCCGTTTTTTCAGATATGCCCATCAATCAGATTACACCGCTCATAATCCGCAAATGGCAGACAGAACTGATGCAGCACAGCAATCTAGCGCCGACTTATCAACGCTCGATTAACACGAAATTATCAGCTCTATTCAACTATGCTGTCAAATACTACAATTTGCCGGAAAACCCTGTACATAAGGCAGGAACTATCGGCAGCAGCCGCTCACCGCACCTGTCCTTCTGGACCCTTGACGAGTTCAAAGTCTTCCTAACCGGCCTGACCGATGAAAAAGATCTCAGCTTCCGCGTCGCTTTTACGACGCTTTTTTTTACGGGACTGCGCTTGGGCGAACTGCTGGCGCTCACACCGGCAGACTGCGATTTCCAATCCCATACGCTACGTATCAATAAGAATTACGTTCAAGTCACAGGCGCCAAGATAATCCAGACACCTAAAACATCTAAAAGTAACCGTACTATCAGTATTCCCCTATTCCTGTGTAAAATTATTCAGGCCCACATAAACCGACTCTGTTCACCGGAACAGCGTATTTTTTTCAACCTCAACAAGACCAGCCTCACCCGGAAATTAAAAGCGACGGCGATGAAAACAGGCGTCAAAGTCATCCGACTACATGATCTGCGTCACTCTCACGCGTCACTGCTCATTGAAATGGGCTTTTCCCCATTGGTCATCGCTGATCGGTTGGGACATGAAAAAATCACGACGACGTTGCAAATCTACTCGCACCTCTACCCCAACAAACAAACCGAAGTCGCCGACAAACTAGATACTGTCAATTTCAATTTTTAGAAATTTTAGTATCAAAATAGTATCAAATCGACCTTTCCAAAAAATGAAAAAAGCTCTGCAAACCGCATGTTCATGCGATTTGCAGAGCTTGTAATTTCACAAAGGAATTTATTTGAGTTCGACAGTAGCGCCAGCTTCTTCGAGTTTAGCTTTGAGAGCTTCAGCGTCAGCTTTAGCAACGCCTTCTTTAACAGCTTTCGGAGCGCCGTCAACGAGAGCTTTAGCGTCTTTCAAGCCGAGGCCCGTAACTTCACGGACAACTTTGATAACGCCGATTTTTTTGTCGCCAGCGGACTGGAGAATGACGTCGAATTCGGATTTTTCTTCAGCAGCAGCACCGCCAGCAGCCGGAGCAGCAGCAACTGCAACCGGAGCAGCAGCAGAAACGCCGAATTTGTCTTCCATAGCTTTTACGAGTTCGGAAAGTTCGAGAACAGTCATATTTTCAATGGCTTCCATGATTTCTTCTTTAGTCATTTTGAAATACCTCCATAGTATCAATTTTTGAGTTTAATTTTTAAGTTATGTAAGCTAAATTAAGCAGTTTCCTGTTCTGCTTTTTTAGCGCGTACAGCGTCAAGCACATAAACCATGTTGCGGATATTGCCCTGGAGTACGTTGACAAGGCCAGAGATAGGAGCCTGCATGCTGCCAACCAATTTTGCGAGGAGTTCTTCGCGGCTCGGCAAGCTTGCCAGAGCGTCAACAGCTGCAACATCAATGACCTGACCATCAGCGAGACCTGCTTTTACAGTCAGCGCTTCAGTCTTTGTTTCTTTGATGAATTCTTTGAGGATCTTAGCCGGAGCTACAGCGTCTTCCGTGGAATAAGCGAGAGCCGTCGGGCCTTCGAAAATTGCATCTAATGCGTTATAGCCGAGTTCGTCAGCGGCGATACGGGTCAACGTGTTTTTGATGACTTTGTATTCAACACCGCCTTCGCGGAACTTACGGCGAAGTTTCGTGACATCAGCTACGGTAAGGCCGGAGAAACCAACGAAAACAGCGCCCTGAGCGGACTGCAGTTTTTCTTTCATTTCTTCAACGACAGCAGCTTTTGCCGGAGAAACCGGATGATTTGCATATGTGGACATGAGTTCGATACACCTCCTTGAACTGGGATTTATATCGTCTTAGCAATCAAAAACGGCCTCATGGAAACCACGAGGCCGAACTAGTCAAAGTCAGATATCTGCTAGTTTCATAGCCTCAGATGGCGGACATACGTCCATTATACATACCTTCAGTCTACAGCTAAGAGAGATATTAATTTTCTTCTTTCTTTGCAGCACCTTTGATGCTGTACTGGTTGATGTGGATGCCAGGGCCCATCGTGGAGCTAACCGTGATGGATTTGATGTACTGGCCTTTTGCACCCGACGGTTTAACTTTGATGAGTGTATCAACCAAAGCAGTCAGGTTGTCAACCAATTTATCTGCGTCGAAAGATTTTTTACCGATAGAAGAATGAATGTTGCCGGCTTTATCCGTGCGGTATTCAACTTTACCAGCTTTACTTTCGCTAACAGCTTTTGTAACGTCCATCGTGACAGTACCAACCTTCGGGTTAGGCATGAGGCCTTTAGGACCGAGGATTTTACCGAGACGACCAACTTTACCCATCATGTTCGGAGTAGCGATTGCTACGTCGAAGTCGAGCCAGCCACCTTTGATCTTTTCTACGAGATCATCAGCACCGACATAGTCAGCGCCAGCAGCTAAAGCTTCTTTTTCTTTATCGCCCTGAGCAAATACGAGGACAGTCTTGGATTTACCAATGCCGTGGGGCAGTACCAAGGCGCCGCGGACCTGCTGGTCGGCGTATTTCGGATCTACGTTAAGGTTTACGGCCAATTCAACGGTTTCGTCGAATTTGGCAGTATCCATCTTTTTCAAGATGTCGATTGCTTCTGCAACATCATACTGTTTCTGTTTGTCGAACAGTTTTGCAGCTTCAGCATATTTCTTGCCTACTTTTGCCATGTTTCTTCCTCCTTATGTGGTTTAACGGGTTACCCCTTCCACGGGCAGAGCATCATCGAATTAGTCGACGATTTCGATACCCATGCTGCGAGCGGTGCCTTCAATCATTTTCATAGCAGCTTCAACGTCGTTAGCGTTGAGGTCCGGCATCTTAGTCGTTGCGATTTCGCGGACTTTGTCGCGGCCCAATTTAGCTACTTTTTTCTTGTTCGGTTCGCCCGAAGCTTTGTCCAAACCTGCTGCTTTCTTCAAGAGGACGGCAGCCGGCGGTGTTTTCGTAATGAAAGTGAAGGAACGGTCTTCATAGACTGTGATTTCGACAGGGATAATGAAGCCAGCCTGTTTAGCTGTGCGTTCGTTGAATTCCTTGACGAAAGCCATGATGTTGACACCAGCCTGGCCTAATGCAGGACCAATCGGAGGCGCCGGAGTTGCTTTACCAGCTTCACACTGGAGTTTTACCATTCTTGCTACTTTTTTTGCCATGGTGAGTTACACCTCCTTACATTACAAGATGTGGTCAAACGAATCTTGCGATTCTCCCACTCGCGGCGAGTTGCCGCATTTAGAAGTATTTATTCCAGACCCTTCTCGATTTGAGAATAGTCGACTTCTACTGGAGTTTCTCGGCCAAACATATTGACGAGGCCTTTGACAGTCCCTTTTTCTTCATTGATTTCCGTTACGACGGCCATGCAATTTTCAAAAGGACCTTCGGTGATGCGCACTTCTTCGCCAACTTCGACAGAGATATGCGTTTTCGGTTCGCTTTCTATGCCCTGGGTCTTCAGAATCTTTTCGACTTCTTTCGTTTCCAGCGGGATAGGCTTGGTTGCCGAGCCGACAAAACCGGTAACACCCGGTGTATTGCGGACGACATACCAGGAACGGTCATTGACTTCCATTTCGATGAGAACGTAGCCAGGGAATACTTTCCGCTTGACAGTCCGTTTCTTACCGTCTTTGATGTCAATTTCATCTTCCATTGGAATGAGAATACGGTTAATGACGTTTTCTAACCCCATGGATTTGACTTTTTGTTCCAGCGTTTGCATTACTTTATTTTCATAACCGGAATACGTATGGATGACATACCATTTCATATCTGCTTCCATTTAAGCACAAGCCTCCTATCCGACAACAAGCTGAAGTAACTTGAACAGCTGTGAAAATACACCATCAGCTACGCCAATGATTACCATTACGACGATGGTAGCGACAATGACCATAACCGTGTAGTTGATCAATTCCTTCTTCGTCGGCCAGATGACTTTTTTCATTTCTACCTTTACGCCAGATAAAAATGATTTGCCCGGGTTCTTTTTCTTGTTCTTATTCTTTTGTGCTGCTTTTTTAGCTGAAAGTGCCATATAACCTCTCACATCCAAATAAGATTAGCACAATCTTATTCAATCAATTATTTCGTTTCTTTGTGTAATGTTTCTTTTTTGCAGAACGGGCAGTATTTTTTCAGTTCCAAACGGTCCGGATTGTTCTTTTTGTTTTTGTTCGTCCGGTAGTTACGCTGTTTGCATTCTGTGCATGCCAAAGTGATAGCTGTACGCATTCCTTACACCTCTCTTAAAAATAGTCACAAGCCTAGTGTTACGTAAGACTGCCTTTATAATGTATCACAACAGTCCCCTCTAAGTCAAGGAAATTTTTCTGTAACTTAAAAAAGCCAGGCGTTGGTGAACGCCTAACTTCGATTATTCTAACATGTGACGACCGTCCTGTCAAGAGATTTTCCATAATTCCATAGCAGGCCGCCCAGCCACAGCTGTCCGTTCTGGCAACCGTCCTGCGCCTTCCGTAGGTCGGCACCTGACGGGCCAGAAAGGCGCGGGACGGCCCCTACGCACAAGGCCGCTGGCCGTGCATTTTTTTGTGACTTGTGGCCTGCGTCTATCGCGGCGCATCCGCATCTGAATCGTACAACGCCGCCAGGGCGTCCTGGTATGTTCCCAAGATGCGCCCCACCTGTGCTTCTATGGCGTCGTGGCTGCCGTGGCGGTCGCGGAGCATGGCCAGCCATATGTCTTCATCGACGAAGAGGTATTGTTCATAGGCCGCGGCGATGAGTTCCTTGGCGGAGCCCATGGCAGCCATGCCCTGGCCGTCCCGCTTCAGGGCTTCGCGAAAGGCCATCAAGCCCAAATCAAAGGCTTCCTGGAAGATGTGGACGATGCCATGGCAGACGAAGGGGTTCGTCAAATCCGCTTCCCGAGCCTGCTGCAAAAGCTGTATATGTTCTTGGAAATTATCCTGCCAATCCATAGCTGCCTCCCCAAACATCAAATATCAAACATCAAACCTATTATAATGGATTTCCGGCAAAAAAAGAAGCAGCCCTGCTGTCAGGAGGAGACAGGGCTGCTTCACGATAAATGGCTTGGGAATTTAGCCAGAGATTTTCTGTTGTGCCAGATAGGTTTCTTCCAGGACCTGTTTGCCTGCAATACCCGGCTGGGTCATTTCCTGCGGCGACAGGATGATGTCCATCTGTTCTTTCGTCAGATAGCCGTGTTCGAGGATGATTTCCCGGATCGGGCGGCCTGTGGCATAGGCTTCCTTGGCCAGCATGGACGACCGTTCATAGCCGATGTGCGGCAAGAGGGCCGTGACGATGCCGACGCTGTGGTCGACCCAGGACTGGCAGGCTTTTTTGTTGGCCTTGACGCCTTTGAGCAGGTATTTGACGAAGGCGTGGATAGCGTTGGTCAAATACTGCATGGAGTGGAAGAGGTTGAAGGCCATGACCGGTTCCATGACGTTCAATTCGAACTGGCCGTTTTCGACGCCCAGGCTGATGGCCATGTCATTGCCGATGATCTGGTAGCACGTCTGGTCGAGGACTTCAGCCATGACCGGATTGACTTTGCCCGGCATGATGGAAGAACCGGGCTGACGGGCCGGCAGCTTCAATTCGTTGAGGCCGCAGCGCGGACCGGAAGCCATGAGGCGGAAGTCGTTGGCCATCTTGATGAGCATGAGAGCCGTAGCTTTCATATTGCCCGATACTTCGGCAAAGATATCCGTGTTATTGGTCATATCGATGAGGTTGCGGGCCGTGACGAAGATATCACCGGTCAGCATGGAAAGTTTCGTGGCGACGGCTTTGATGTAAGCCGGTTCGGCGTTGAGGCCCGTGCCGACGGCCGTACCGCCCATGTTGATGACGTGGACGCCTTCGAGGGACCGGGAAATGCGTTTGCGGCCGCGGGCGACAGCCGAAGCATAGGCGCCCATTTCCTGGCCGAGCGTAATGGGAACGGCATCCTGCAAGTGGGTACGGCCCATCTTGATGACATCTTTGAATTCATCGGCTTTGACATCCAGTTCCGTTTCCAGTTCCTTCAGTGCTTCTGTCAGCTTCTTGCCTTTCATGCTCAGGCAGACTTTGATGCTCGTCGGGAAGACGTCGTTCGTCGACTGAGCCATGTTGGCGTGATTGTTCGGCGAGATGATGTCGTAACGGCCTTTTTCTTTGCCTATGATTTCTAAGGCCCGGTTGCACAATACTTCGTTCATATTCATGTTTACGGAAGTACCGGCACCGCCCTGGATCGGATCAACAGGGAACTGGTCCAGCCACTGGCCGTCGATGATTTCACTGGCAGCCTGTACCAGGGCATTGCCGATTTTCTTGTCGAGCCGTCCCGTTTCCATGTTGGCGAGAGCAGCTGCTTTTTTGACAATGGCCATGGCCTGGATGAAGTCCGGATCCAGATGTTCACCTGTAATATGGAAGTTTTCCATAGCCCGCATGGTCTGTACGCCATAATAAACATTGTCCGGTACATTCATTTCACCTAAAAAGTCATGTTCTGTTCTCATAATATCCTCCCCAATACCCATCTTGCAATAGATGCATTAAATATTTTGTATACAGTATTCAAGTAATAATTATAGCAATACTGTAGTAATTAAATTCATACCCCTCCGGCGTCCCCACGCCGTTACATACACAAAAGGCGCTGTTGAAATTGCTTTCAACAGCGCCTTTGCCGTACGTACTATGAATTTACCTATATCATAGTGCATAAATGGGCAGATGTCAATATTTATTCCGCCACTTTATGTTTTATTTAGACTTCTTGCAGCCTTAGGCTTCTTCGATGGCCCCAGCCGGACAGGAGTTCATGGCTTCCTGAGCAGCGTCGTTGTTAGCTTCCGTCGATTCAGCATAGGCTTCAGCCATACCCGTATCATCGTTCATACGGAACACTTCCGGGCAAGTCCCAGCACACATACCACAGGCAATACACGTATCGTTTACTTTATATTTCATAATGAGTCACTCCTTTGTCCGGACCGTCTATCCGGAAAACTTAGTCCAGTAAGTCATTCCTTACTGTGCCTATAGTATACCCTGTTTTCGGCCAAAGGGTCGTTGTATTTACAACGCTTTAGCAAATTAGCGATACGATGCCTGATAAATAGCAACGCAGTCTTCTTCACTCATGGGCATGCGGTCGGCCATGAATAATCCCGCCATGGCCGTCTTGGCATTATGGGCCATTTTATGGAATTCATCGGGACTGATGCCGTAGTCGGACATCTTGAGGTTGGCGACGCCGCATTTTTCCTGCAATTCTTTCAAGGCGTCGAGGAAGTCTTCCGGTTTGGCCGCATCCGGACGCCCCATATGGCGGGCCAGGATGATGAAACGGTCGTCACAGACGTGGATGTCGATCATGTGCGAGAAATAAGCCAGGCTGATCATAATCAGGCCGGCGCCGTGGGGCAAGGCCTGGTGATAGGCGCTGAGGGCATGTTCCAGCGAGTGTTCACTCATGTTGGAGCTGAGGCACATTTCCAAGCCGCCGAGATAGTTGCCGAAAGCCACGCGTTCCCGGGCCTTCATGTCGATGCCATTCTGGACGGCTGTCGGCAAGTAGGCGCTAATCTGGGAGATGGCTTCCAAGGCGACCATTTCGCTCATGAGATTGGCCTTATTGGCCAGATAGCCTTCGATATTGTGGAACAAGGCATCGAAACCCTGGTAGGCCGTGAACTTCGGTGGTACCGTCGCCATGAGTTCCGGGTCGATGATGGCCAGGACCGGGAAGAGGGATGGTCCTTTGACGGGCGTCTTTTCATTCGTGTCTTCATTGGTGATGACGCCGCCGGCATCGGTTTCCGAGCCGGTCCCGGCCGTCGTCGTAATGGCGACGATAGGCAGGGGCTTGATGGCAATGGGTTTGCCCTTGCCCGTGCCCTGGGTGATGTAGTCCCACAAATCGCCGTCATTGGTGGCGACGACGGCAATCCCCTTGGCTGCATCGATGCAGCTGCCGCCGCCTAAGGCGACGATGAAGTCACATTGATTTTCTCTGGCCATGGCGCCGCCGCGCATGACAGTCGATTTCAAGGGATTCGCTTCGACTTGGTCGAAGAGGACCGTTTCGACGCCGGCTGTATGCAGTTCCTTTTCCGTCCGGTCCAAATAGCCATTGACTTTCGTCGATTTCCCGTTGGAAATGACCAGCAGGGCTTTCTTGCCGGGAAGGGCCTGTTCATGCAAATGATTGAGCTGACCGGCACCAAATAACGCTTTCGTAGGGACAAACATCTGAAAAGACACGATAACACCACTCCTATACTGGGAATAAAAAAGAGTCTTATCCACTTGCGGGTAAGACTCCATCGTCATGAATAAATTTAATTTACAAGCCGATTATACTATAATATTTTATTTTTATCAACTTACTATTTTATATTTTAATTTTTCTTTGGCTGCAAGGAAATTTCCGTTACGCCATAGCCAGCATTGACAACGGTTTTTAACAACGTGTCATCGCTCACGGAATCAGCTACGACGACTTCTGCCTGGCCGCGCATCAAGTCAACTTTGACCTTGCCCTTAAAGCCGTCGACGGCTTTAAGGGCTTCGGTCACGTGCTTAGAGCAGTTCTGGCAGACCATGCCGGTAATGTAGATATATTTTTTCGTCCCCTGAATATCATCGTGATGGAAGAGATTGCTGAAAAATCCCATAAGTCACGCCCCCTCTGTTTCATTTTATTATGAATTCTCATCATCAATATTATAGCGTATCTTGCCGATATTGCAAGATTGGTGATAAAGGATACTGTATACACAAATCTATATTTATAAAACATATTGACGATACTTACTGTATCATAGTACACTGTATTTAACAAAAAGTTTATACAATTTAACTTTTTCATTGTTTTTATTAAAAAAAGGGAGTGTGTTTTATGTCGTTTTTCCATACGAAATCCGTTGCCCAGCTTCAGAGCGATGCAGAAAACTCAAAGCTGAGCAAAAACCTCAGCGTCTTTGACCTGACATTCCTCGGCGTCGGTGGTATCATCGGGGCCGGTGTCTTCGTCCTGACCGGGATTGCCGCCGCCCGCTATGCCGGCCCGGGCGTAGCCTTATCCTTTGTCATTGCCGGTATTCTCTGTATCCTCGTCGGCCTGACGTACAGTGAATTTTCCTCCTTCATCCCGGCTTCGGGCAGTGTCTATTCCTACACCTTTGCCTCCCTCGGCGAAGGCATGGCCTTCCTCTGCGGCTGGTCCCTGCTCCTGGCCTATACGGTCACAGCCAGTGCCGTCGCTGTCGGTTTCTCAGGCTACCTGTCGGGGATGACGGCCTCTTTAGGGCTGGTAATCCCGGATTATCTCCTCAAAACGCCGGCTGAAGGCGGCCTGGTCAATCTGCCGTCTATCATTATTATCCTTTTATTGTGCTTAGTCCTCATCCGCGGTACCAAACAGAGTGCGAAACTCAATTTTGCCCTTATCCTCGTCGCTTTAGCGGCTATCATCGCCTTCGTCGTCATCGCAGCGCCTCACGCCCAGGCAGCTAATTTATCGCCCTTCACGCCCTTCGGCGTCCGCGGCGTCTGCAGCGGGGCGGCTATCGTCTTCTTCTCGTACATGGGCTTCGACGCCGTCGCAACGTCAGCCGAAGAATGTAAGTGCCCGTCACGTGACCTGCCAATCGGCATCATCTCCTCCATCGTCATCTGTATGACCTTGTACATTGCCGTATCCCTGTCGCTGACAGCTGCCATCAATTACACCCAGCTCGATACACCGGAACCGGTTGCCTATGCCCTGCGTCTCCTCGGCTGGCCCGGCATGGCTAACCTCATCGCCGTCGGCGTCCTGGCCGGTATCATCACGACGCTCATCGTCTATCTCTTCGGTCAGTCCCGCGTCTTCTTTGCCGTATCCCGCGACGGCATGCTGCCGCAGAAGCTCTGCAAGATTCATCCGACCTTCCACACACCGTATTTGATCACCATTTGGGGTTCCATCCTCATCGCCGTCATTTCCGGCTTCGTCCCGCTCATGCACATCGTCGAATTGTCCAATACAGGGACCTTGGCCGTCTTCCTGGTCAACTTCATCGGCATCGTCGTCATGCGCCGCAAACACCCGGAAATCCCGCGGAAATTCCATTGCCCCCTGCTCTACCTCATCGCTCCCGTCGGCATCATCGTCTGCTTCTACCTCATCTATGAACTGTCGACACTGACCCATATCCTGTTCGCAGGCTGGATTCTCTTAGGCCTCATCGTCTACTACGCCTACAGCCGTAAACACAGCATTGTAAGAGAATAAAGGGAAGTGAAAAAGGAGCTGTCGCATCGCGGCAGCTCCTTTTTGAGTGGCTAGTGGCTAGTTGTTAGTGGCTGGTTTTAAATTTAAAGCTATTACATCAAACATCATACCATTTCCATCGCCTGTATGCGATATCGTAGGGGACGTCCTGATAAGGCGTCCCGTTGTGGGAATCCCGTAAAATGCTGTTTGGAGAAAACGCCATTCGCAGGCCCGCAGACCGCAGTTCGCAAAACCATGCCTCATTAACCCGTTACGTATATCATCGACTGTTCGCTACGGGCCGCCTTACCCGGCCGGCCCCTACGCAGGCCCCGGTCGGGGCATTTTTTACGAGCTGAGGGGTACTCGAAGCGATGTTATCAGTTTGAGATTGTCGCCGCACAACCGCATCCGTAGGAGCAAGCCCAGCGGGAGGCCCGCTACGCGCTGAGGGTTTCCCGAAGCGTCGTTGTCAGTTTGAGTCTGTCGCGGCGCAGCCGCATCTGAATCCGAGCGAACCGCGGCCTGCGAACTGCATCTCATCTATATTTTAATGGTGGAAGTCCGTGCGATGTGTTGCTTCTACGTGGTCAGCAAAGGATGTTTCTTTTTCCTGTTTGGCAAAGCCCTTCAACATCCAGGCCATGTTGCGGCCGATGTTGCGCATGGTCTGCATCCCTTCCAAATCTTTGCGCACTTCGTCCGGCGTCATGCCATGGACCATGTTCCAATATGTCGAGGTAACGATGGGCATGCTGGCAATGCCGAAATATTTCTGAATGACATCGACAGCGGCCGTGGTACCGCCGCGGCGGGCCGATGCAATCGCTGCGCCAGGTTTACCGGCAAAGACCGGGTAGAGCTCGCCTACAGCCGACGAATAGAAGACGCGATTCAGGAAAGACAGGATCTGTCCACTCGGGTGGGCAAAATAGACCGGCGTCCCGAAGACGAAGCCATCAGCTTCCTTCGCCTTTTCCAAGAAGCGGTTGACGGTATCATCATTGTCATCCTTAAAGATACAGCCCTTACCCTGGCATTTATTACAGCCGATGCAGTCGCGGATCGGCCGGGGCCCTAACTGGAAAATTTCATAATCGATACCACATCCTTTTGAAAGAAATGGAAGCCGACGGCATTCTCTATAGAAAAGAATATCCCCAGGTACCGCCAAAGGTCGAATATGGACTAACGGAACTGGGGAAATCTTTGATGCCTATTCTACATGAAGTTTGTACGTGGGGACAGGATCACTACGTTCAGCGCTGAATTCCGAAAGCCTGGAATCCGGGATAGATGCCCTGGCCGCGCAATTCGTCTTCAATCTGCAAGAGACGGTTGTATTTCGCTACGCGTTCGCTGCGGTTCGGCGCACCGCTCTTGATCTGAGCCGTATTCAAGGCGACGGCCAGGTCGGCAATGGATGTATCTTCTGTTTCACCGGAACGGTGAGAAACGATGGCCCGATAGCCGGCACGGTGCGCCATCTTGATGGCTTCCAGCGTTTCCGATACGGAGCCAATCTGATTGAGCTTGATGAGGATGGCATTGCCGCAGCCCTGGGCAATCCCTTTGGCCAAACGCTTCGTGTTGGTTACGAATAAATCGTCGCCCACGAGCTGTACGCGCTGGCCCAAGGCTTTCGTCAAGGCCGTCCAGCCATCCCAGTCTTCTTCATCCAAGCCGTCTTCGATGGAATAAATGGGATAAGCCTGGGACAATTTCTGCCAGTGGGCGATGAGTTCGTCCGTCGTAAAGGACTGGCCACTCTTGGGCAGAACGTAAACGCCCGGTTTGGGCCCCTTCCATTCGCTGGCAGCGGCATCGAGGGCCAGGACGAAATCCTTGCCCGGTTCATAGCCGGCTTTTTCAATGGCCTGAAGGATATATTGGATAGCTTCTTCGTCGCTGGCCAAATCAGGAGCAAAGCCGCCTTCGTCACCGACGGAAGTAGCCAGCCCCTTGGCTTTCAAGAGACCGGCCAGGGCATGATAGACTTCGGAGCACCAGCGCAGGCCTTCCCGGAAGGAAGGAGCGCCTGCCGGCATGATCATGAATTCCTGGACATCGACGGTATTGGCAGCATGAGCCCCGCCGTTGAGGATATTCATCATCGGGACGGGCAGATAATTACCATTGACGCCGCCGAGGAAACGATAGAGGGGAATCCCCAGGGACGCAGCTGCCGCACGGGCGCAGGCCAGCGATACGGCTAAGATGGCATTGGCACCGAGCCGCGATTTATCTTCCGTCCCATCGGCACGAATCATCAGGTTGTCGATACCGTAAGTATCAAAAGGATTCTGCCCTCTCAAGACATCCTGTAAAACTGTATTGACATGATTGACGGCCTGGCTAACGCCTTTGCCGCCAAAGCGCTGAGCATCGCCATCGCGCAATTCCAGGGCTTCAAACTGCCCCGTCGAAGCGCCGCTGGGAGCCGCGCTGCGGCCCAAAGTCCCATCGGATAACAACACATCGGCCTGTACCGTAGGATTACCCCGCGAATCAAGGATTTCCCGGCCAACGACTTGTTCAATACGGATATCTTTCATAGTAAAACCTCCCCTGTCGAAAGTAATATATAGCGAATACCATAATTTCAGTATCTTTACAGCTATATTATACAATATTAGTCTCCTTTCGCATAATGCTTTATGAGAATCGCTGTTATTATAATTGAGTATGTTCGCAGGCCGCCGGTCGCAGTTAGCGGTTAGCGGTCAGCAGTTAGCCGTTAGCAACGGCCGTCCCACGAGCCACGAACCACTAGCCACTATTTTCCCACCTCTCCTGCCGAATCGAGGCGGTCCACTGGACCGCTTTCGTAGGGGACGTCCTGTAAGCCTTTTTGGCCCGTCAGGTGCCGACCAGCAGGAGGCGCAGGACGGCTGCCAAAACGGACAGCTGTGGCTAGGCGTCCCGTTGAGGGAATCCCGCGAAATGCTGTTCGGAGAAAACGCCATTCGCAGGCCGCAGGCCGCCGGTCGCAGGTCGCAGTCAGCAGGCGGTCCACCGGACCGCTTTCGTAGGGGACGTCCTGTCAAGGCGTCCCGCTACGCGCTGAGGGTTTCCCGAAGCGTCGTTGTCAGTTTGAGTCTGTCGCGGCGGAACGCCGCATCTGAATCCGAGAAAAAAGCCGTGGCTCGTTGCTCGTGATTCGTGGCTCGTAAAACCATGCCTCATGGACCTGTTATGTATATCACCATTTATTCGCGGCGGGCCGCCCTTTGGGACGGCCCCTACGCAGGCCCCGGTCGGGGCGTTTTTACGAGCTGAGGGTTTCCCGAAGCGTCGTTGTCAGTTTGAGTCTGTCGCCGCGCAGCGGCATCTGAGTCCGAGCCCGTCATGTATGGCGTGTACATCACATTTCAGGCGGGCC
>ERZ1023617.260-NODE-260-length-24113-cov-79.886358_pt1 | contig 24113 bp, 19 predicted proteins | sample MGYA00380328_ERZ1023617 | MGnify/ENA primary metagenome ERZ1023617 (study PRJEB33179, sample SAMN07448977) | human gut metagenome | biome: Human-gut; feature: Human associated habitat; material: Faeces | host: Homo sapiens | place: India: Bhopal | collected...
CGCAGCGAGAACTCTTCTATGTGAGCAATCTGGCGGTGATGATCCAGCAGTTGCCGGATGACAGGCATCGCTATGTAGTGGTGAATGCTACAGACGGACAGCCTATCGCCGGGGCGAAGATTGAACTTTATGACCAGCTGTATGATTTCAAGACGAAGAAGGACAAACGACTGGTTCATGCCCGATTGACGACCGATGAGAACGGCGAGGCTTACTTCAAGAATGTGGATGGAGAGGTATTGGTTTCTACCAACAATGACAAGTTTATGCCTGCCAAGTACATCTATCTCAGCCGTACCCGCTATTATGAGAAGAAGGATAACGAGACTAAATATCAGGTTTATACCGATCGTGCCATCTATCGCCCGGGGCAGAAGGTACATGCCACAGCCATTTTCTACATCGTGAAGAAGGGCTTGGATGCCAGTGTGCCTGGCAAGAGCATGGAACTGAATTTTATCCTGAGAGACACCAACTGGAAGCAGGTGGCTGAGCAGAAGGCTACGACCGACGAGTATGGCACGGCTTCGGTGGATTTCGAATTGCCGAAGGAGGGACAGACAGGTATGTATCATGTCTCCGTAAATGACCAAGCCAACAGATTCTTCCGTGTGGAGGAGTACAAGCGTCCAACCTTCGAGATTACCTTCCCGAAGGTGAACGAGAAATATAACTGGGGCGATACCGTAGTGGTGAAGGCTACTGCCAAGACCTATGCCGGAGTGCCTGTGCAGGGTGCCAAGGTGGAGTATCAGGTGACTCGCAGAAACCAACTCTGGTGGTGGGGCGCAGGCTCTGCCGGACAGTTGGTGAAGACTGACAGTTGCGTGACTCGTGAGGACGGAACCTTCGACGTAGAGATTCCGCTGGAGGCTTCCTTGTCAGGAAAAGACGAGGCTGATATGAGCGATTTCATGCGCATCGCCCGTTTCTTCAACTTCGAGGTCTCAGCCATCGTTACCGACATCAGCGGCGAGAGCCACGAGGGTGTGATGAGTCTGCCTCTGGGCACCAAGCCAACCATCCTCACGGTGAATCTTCCTAAGCGTATCGAAACAGACAGTCTGAAGACGGTGACCTTCGCTTACCGCAATGCCAGTGGAATGCCGATTTCGAGCAGGTTGAAATATCGCATTGATAAGGGCGAATGGAAGGATGCCGAGGCGAATGCACCGGTTTCTATCAAGGAATATGCTTCTTCTGCCTCTTCTTCCCTTGTTTGGAAATCTGGCGTTCATCAGTTGGAGGCAATCTGCGGACAGGATACCCTGCAGCAGAAGTTCACCCTTTTCAACATGAAGGATACCCATCCGGTGGAGCCAACCACCGAATGGTATTATCAGACGGCGAAGACCTTCCCTCGTGATGGCAAGCCTGTCTATATCCAGGTGGGCTCTTCGGAGAACGGAGCACACATCGTATATTCCATCATCGCCGGCAACAAACTGCTGGAGAAGGGCGCCTGGGAGTTGGGCGACAGCATCGTGACTCTGCCTTTCACCTACAAGGAGGAATATGCGTCGGGCATCGTACTGAACTATAGTTTCGTGAAGCAAGGCAAGTGCTATACCCGAATGATGAGCATCGCCCGTCCTTTGCCTGAGAAGAAACTGAACATCGCCTGGAAGACCTTCCGCAACCGTCTGACCCCTGGACAGAAGGAGGAGTGGACGCTGAAGATTACCACCCCTGACGGCAAGCCAGCCAAGGCGCAGCTGATGAGCGTACTCTATGACAAGTCGCTCGACCAGATAGCCCCGCATTTCTGGAATTTCTCCCTGGGCTTCTATCAGAGTTTGCCAGACTGCTACTGGGAGGACAACCTCACTTTCCGTTCATTATACTTGAATGGCGTTTATCCTACCAAATATTATGACGAGAGGGGACTGGATGTGGATAAGTTTGATGGCAAATACTTTAGCTATTATGCTTATATGCAAGCGGTGGAGCTGAGCAAGTTGGAACGTTCTTCTGGCGGAACCGTTGAGGCTGTTCGTATACAAAAAGACGAGCTGGTTAAGGAAGAAGCGAAAGTCATCAGGATTCGCGGCTCTAAAATGACCCGTGTCGGAGCGGCTGCTCCATCTGCCAACAAGGTTTTTGATGTAGTAGAGGAGATGCCGCAGTTTGCCGGCGGTTCTGGCTCAGATGCAGGACAATTCCTCGACAAGGTGCAGGTGCGTGAGAATATGAACGAGACCGCCTTCTTCTATCCTGCCTTGGAGAGCGACAACAATGGCAACGTAGCCATCAGATTTACCCTGCCGGAGAGCGTGACTACCTGGAAGTTCATGGGATTGGCTCATGACAAGGAGATGCGCAACGGTTTGCTGGTGGATGAGGCTGTGGCTCAGAAAACCGTGATGGTGCAGCCTAACATGCCTCGCTTCCTGCGTGAGGGCGATAAGAGCACCATCGTGGTGAAACTCTTCAATACTTCCGACAAGAAGGTGAGCGGCAACGCCCGTATGCAGATTCTCGACCCGGAGACCAACAAGGTGGTTTGGCAGAAGACGCAGAACTACAGCATCGATGCCGAGGGCTCTGCTACCATCTCCTTTGATGTCCAGGGACTGAAAGAAGGCGTATATATTAATAAGGTGGTGGCTGCCGGTAATGGCTACAGCGATGGTGAACAGCACTATCTGCCGGTTTTGAGCAACCGTGAACTCGTGGTGAACACCCTGCCTATCACCCTGCATCAGAAGGGTGAGCAGAGCTTCGACCTGAGCAAACTCTTCCTGAACAAGGAGGGCAAGCAGGCAAAGGGCGCTGAAGATGCAAAGGTAACCATCGAGTACACCAACAATCCTAGTTGGCTGATGGTGAAGGCGCTGCCTGCTATCAGTAATCCGGATGAGGAGAACGCCATCTCGCTGATGTCTGCCATCTATGCCAATACCATCACCACTCATATCCAGAAGACTCTCTCTTTGGATAATCATTCTCAGAAGAATCTCTCTCAGGAGAGCATCCGTCTGCAGAATCAGGTGGAGAAGCTGAAGAAGTTGCAGAACCCTAACGGTTCCTTCTCCTGGTGGAATGGAATGAAGGGCAGCAGATATATGACAACGTCGGTAGCCGAAATGATGGTTCGTCTGAATGCCGTTGCCGGTGTTCAGAAATCCACCGCCAAGATGCTGACTTCGGCTCTGAACTATCTCTCTCTGCAGACCGCTCGGGAAGTAAGAGAAATGAAGAAGCAGGAGGAGAAAAAGCAGAAGGTGAGTCCTAGTGAACAGGCGCTGCATTATCTCTACATCCTTTCGATGGATGGCAGAAAGATGAAGCAGAATCTGGAAGCTGACAAGGCTTATCTCTTGGAAAAGATGTCGAAGATGACCGGTGATTTCACCATCTATGGCAAGGCGCGTGCTGCCGTGGTACTCGCCAGAAACAGCCAGCAGAATGCTGCCTACCGCGAGAAGGCTGGCGAATATCTGCAGAGCGTGAACGAATATGCCGTTTATCGCGAAGAGATGGGCCGCTACTATGATACCCGCAAGGCACTCTACAGCTGGAGAAATTATAAAATTCCTACTCAGGTATCCGTGATAGAGGCGATGCAGATGCTGAAGCCGAACGACAAGCAGACCATCGAGGAACTGCAGCGCTGGCTACTGATGTCGAAACGCACCCAGGTTTGGGATACGCCGGTGAACACCGTGGATGCCGTCTACGCCTTTATTAAGGGCAATGAGAGTAACTGGAGCAGGAAGGCTGAGAATGCCGTGCTGAAACTGGATGGCAAGCTGCTGCCGATGCCGCAGGATTCCACTACTTTGGGCTATGTGAAGACCGAAAAGACGGGCAAGGCATCTAAGCTGAGCATTGACAAAAAGAGCGATTATACCAGCTGGGGAGCCGTCTATGCAGAGTTTAAGCAGCCTGTCAGCGAAATCGGTTCCATGGAGTCGGGCATCAAGGTGCGCCGTGTCATCGTTCCTGCCGAATCTGAGGGCAAGGGCAAGGCGCAGGCGAAGGTAGGCGAGAAGGTGAAGGTAACGCTCATCATCACCGCCGACCGCGACTACGACTTTGTGCAGATTACGGATAAGCGTGCGGCATGTCTGGAACCGGTCAACCAGTTGAGCGGTTATCAGTGGGGCATAGGCTGCTATGTTTCTCCAAGAGATCATGCAACAAATTTCTATTTCGATCGTTTATCTAAAGGTAAGCACATCGTAGAAATGGAGTATTACGTGGATAGAAAGGGCGACTATCAGAGCGGAACTTGCACCGCTGAGTGTACCTACAGTCCGGAATTTGGTGGCCGCACAGAGACTTATGAATTGAAAGTTAATAATTAAAGTTTATAGATTGATAATTTAAAATAGAATAGTATGAAACGGATGAATATATGGATGCTCTCAGCGCTGTTGGCGCTGCCTGCATCAGCACAGAAGATTACAACCCAGCACGAGGTGGTAGACTGCGGACAGGTGGTGTTCCACAAGCCTGTAACTGCCGAATTCGTGCTGAAGAATGACGGGCACAAGCCGTTGGTTATCAACAATGTATTGAAAAGCTGCGGCTGTACGGAGGTAGATTATCCGAAGACGAGCATTGCTGCCGGCGAAAGTTTCGTCATCAAGGCGGTATACGATGCCAAGCAGATGGGTACTTTCACCAAGCAGGTTTGTCTCTATACCAATGCGGATGAAGAGCCGTTCATCCTCTCTATGAGGGGAAAGGTAGTGGGCAGCGTAGTAGATTTCGCTGGTTCTTACAATGAGATGCTGGGGGCCATCAAGAGTGATGCCCAGGAGGTAGAGTTTGATGACGTGAACCGTGGCGACCGTCCGGTTCAGCGCATTCATATCTTCAATCCTACCGACGAATTACTGGAGCCGGTAGTGATGCATCTTCCAGACTATCTTCATGCTTTCGTATCGCCTTCCAAGGTAGCTCCGCGTCATTCAGCCGAAATCAGTTTCGTGCTGGATTCCAAGAAACTGCGCGACCTGGGCTTGAACCAGACATCGGTTTATCTCGGTGAACGTCCTGGCGATAAGATTGCGCCTGAGAAGGAAATCGTGGTATCAGCCGTTCTTCTTCCTGGTTTCGAGAACATGACTCCAGCCAAGAAGGTACTGGCTCCGAAGATAGAGATGTCTGCCACCGATCTCAATCTGGGTAGATTCAAAGGAAAGAAGAAGCTGAAGGGTGAGATTCTGATTACCAATAAGGGTAAGTCGGAACTGGATATCCGCAGCATGCAGATGTTTACGATGGGCTTGCAGGTGAACCTGAAGAAGAGTAAGATTCAGCCAGGAGAGACCGTTAAGATGAAGGTGACGGCTGTGGCTGCCGACTTGAAAAAATCGCGTGTCAGACACCCTCGTATCCTCATGATTACGAATGATCCTGAACATGCTAAGGTGGTGGTGAAGATTAATGTACAATGAATTAAAAACGAATATCGTGCAGATAGAAATAGATAACGGCAGTGGGTTCTGCTTTGGCGTAACCACTGCCATCAAGAAAGCTGAAGAGGAGTTGGCTAAGGGCGGTAAACTTTACTGCCTGGGCGATATTGTGCATAACGGTATGGAGGTGGAGCGCCTGCATGAAGCGGGACTCATCACGATAGACCATGAGCAGATGGAGGAACTGCAGGGCGTAAAGGTCTTGCTCCGTGCTCATGGTGAACCGCCTGAAACTTATGCCCTTGCCGAGCGAAACAACATCGAAATCATCGATGCTACCTGTCCTGTGGTGCTCCAGTTGCAGCGCCGCATCAAGAAGCAGTATGTCAACAATCCGGAGGCACAGATTGTGATTTTTGGTAAGAATGGGCATGCTGAGGTGCTCGGACTGGTGGGGCAGACGGAGAGTCATGCCATCGTGGTAGAGAAGTTTGAGGATGTGAAGCAGCTGAAGGAAAGCGGTCAGTTGGATTTCTCTAAAGATATCTATCTTTACTCCCAGACAACCAAGAGTCTCGATGAGTTCCACCGCATCATCGAATACTGCCAGGAGCATATTGTTGAGGGCGCTGTCTTCAAGAGTTTCGATACTATCTGCCGTCAGGTGGCTAACCGCATGCCTAACATTGCTGCCTTTGCCAGCAAGCATGATGTCATCCTCTTTGTGAGTGGCAGAAAGAGTTCGAATGGTAAGGTGCTTTTCAAGGAATGCAAGAGCATGAATGCCAACAGCTACCAGATAGAAAGTGCCGACGAGATAGATATGAACTGGTTCAAGGATGTGGAAACGGTAGGTATCTGTGGTGCTACCAGTACGCCGAAGTGGCTGATGGAAGAGTGCAAGGATAAGATTATCAAGGAAAGTTCTGCTCTTTTGTAGTAAAAGTTAATTCGTTGATTGTTAGTTAGTTAACCACCTTGCTACCGCGTTTTGCGGTAACAAGGGTATAGGATAGTTTTATCGTTGATTGAAAAACTTAATATCTTGGTTATTAATTAGTTAACCCACTTGACGTCGTGTTTTACGACGTCAAGTGGGTTTATCTTTTATAAACTGTCTGAAAATAAAACAGGTGATAAATCTTCTCCCGAAGACCTATCACCTTCAAAAAACAGTAATTAACTCAAAATTTATAATCTATATCATTACTACCTTGTTAATATGGTTACAAAGATACTAAATTGAAGTTTTTTTCCCAAATCTTTTTCATCGAATACGATAAATTTATCGGCAAAAGTAGTATATTTAACGTATTTTTACACAAATAACCCGGCAGTCTCTTTTCTGTAGCTTATTTTGCTATTGCTTTTTGATATTGTTCCATCAGCCATGCCTTCTGTTCAGGAATGGTCATGTTGCTGTTGTCGAGCGTGATGGCATCATCAGCCTTTCTGAGTGGGGAAGTCTCGCGGTGGGTATCGATATAGTCGCGCTCCTCTACATTCTTCAGAATCGCATCGAAGTCGGCTGGCATTCCTTTCTCCTTCAGTTCATCGAAACGGCGCTGTGCTCTCACCTGTGAGCTGGCTGTTACGAAAATCTTCAGTTCGGCATTAGGGAACACGGTGGTACCTATATCTCGACCATCCATCACGATGCCCTTGTCTTCGCCCATCTTCTGCTGCTGCTCTACCAGCGCCTCTCTGACGAAAGGAACGGCGGCAATCGGACTAACGTGGTTGGAAACCTCTAACGAACGGATTTCCTTTTCTACCAGTTCGCCGTTCAGATAGCAGTCTGGGCGACCAGTTGTTTCATTAAACTTGAATGAGATGCTGATGTTCTTCATCTCCTTCTGCAGTTCTTCAGTCTTTACGGCTCCATCTGCTTCGAAGAGTTGATGACGCAGCGCATAGAGAGTTACCGAGCGGTACATGGCGCCCGTATCTACATAAACATAACCTATTTCCTTGGCAAGATCCTTTGCCATCGTACTCTTACCGCAAGAAGAGTATCCGTCTATTGCTATTGTTATTTTCTTCATAATTTCGAACTAACTTTAATGTATAATTTATAATGTAGAATTTATAATCTGTAACTTACGTTCAGCATGAGGCTGCTGCTACTGACGTGATATTTGCCGTAGGCAACGTTCAGATGGAAGCGCTCCAGGTTGATACCGCCACCTACAGAGAAACCGGCTCCATGACTGCTTTCCTCATCTTCTGAGGTGTTGATTTTCATCTCGTTGGCTCTCCGGAAGTTGTAGCCGGCACCTATCCACAGGCTTTCTGAAAGCAGAATGTCGGCACCTACTACGGCATGATCACGAAGACTGCTGTCCCAATGGTTCAGGTTGACCAGTGTGGCTGATACCCTGAACGGTGCGTTGGCGAAGCGTTTCGTCACACCCAACTGCAGGTCGATCGGCATCTTCTCATATTCATTGTCGTAAGCTTTCAGCTGTCCACCCAGGTTCTTTGCCACGCAAGAAACCGACCATTCCGTTTCAGGGTCGTAATAGTTGATACCCAAATCCACTCCCACAGCGATAGAATTGTAATCGCCAATATACGAAGTGATGAATTTGGCGGCAATACCACCCGCAAACTTTTCACCGAGCATATAAGAGAAGTAACCCGCAATGGCAATATCCTTTGCCGAGAACTCACCCATCTGGATGTTGTTCTCATCCGTCTCTTTCATCTTGCCGTAGTCAACAAGCTGAGCCGAAACAGCCCACGAAGCCTTGTCGTTGACAATACGGTTGAAACTCGCCGAGGCAGTGTTCACCCCCGACATATAGTTCATATAATTGAGATTGACCGTCTTGTCGTTTACTGATGACAGAAGAGCCGGATTATGGAATATGAGTGCCTCATCATCTTCTATCAAGGTGATGTTGTCGCCACCCAGAGCAGCTGCGTGAGCACTCACCGGCAAGCGAAGGAAATTATACCCCGTTTGGCTCTCTTGAGCATCAATAATTGTCGCAAAAAGCGTCAATATTGCGGAAATTACATATTTTTTCATTTAAATTTTCTAATTCTTTGGCAAAGATACTGCTTTTTTCAATAATAAGAAGTAATTTTGCAATGTTTTCGTAGGAAATAACGATTTTAAACGGTTTTTATTGTGGAAATTAAGAAATCAAATAGCGCACAACTGGAAGATAAGCGGGTTACATTTTTCCTGCTAGGTTTGCTGCTGGCTTTTACTTTCATCTTCGTAGGACTCCAATATCAGAGAGGTCCGCAGGGAGATGATGACTTGTCGGAATCGATGGAAGATCTTTCACAGGATCTGGAAATGTCGGCTCGTCCCGACCTGAAAGATATGGTGAGTGCAGAGGCTGTTTCGGCTCCTGCTTCTAAGTCAATTACTCAGGAAGTGAAGGCTGCCGAGCAACAGACTCAGAAAGCACCGCAGAAAATCAGTTCTACAACCAGCGAACTGGTTATCGGCGATGGCTCGGGTGTAGTGGATGGAGCAGAGGTGAAGGAAGCGGTTCCTGAAACTCCCATTGAGAATCCGGGAGCTGAGGCTCCTATCAAACTGACCGTCGTGCAGAAGATACCGCAGTTTCCTGGTGGCTGGTCTGCCTTCATGCAGTGGCTTACCAAGAACCTGAAGTACCCTGTAGCAGCCCAGAAGAGTAGGATTCAGGGAACCGTAGTGGTATCCTTTATCGTAAACAAGGATGGAAGTGTTGCCAATATCAAGGTAAGCACTTCGGTAGATCCATTGCTCGACAACGAGGCTTTGAGGGTGATGAAGATGATGCCGAAGTGGAAACCGGGCATCGATAAAGGCAAGGTCTGTCGCACGATGATTGCCATCCCGGTAGTGTTCCAGCTATAAATTATAAATTGTTCATTGTAAATTATACATTATAAATTATACATTATTATGAAGACAGCAGATGAAATTTTAAGCATGGTAAATGAGTTTCTGGCTAATTTGCCTTACGAAAGAAAGCCAAAGTCTCTTTATGAGCCTATCAGATACGTACTTTCTATGGGTGGCAAGCGTATTCGTCCTACGCTCATGCTTCTGGGCTACAATCTTTTCAAGGACAATCCTGAGAAGATTCTGATGAATGCCGTTGCCCTGGAAACTTATCATAACTATACTTTGTTGCATGATGACCTGATGGACAATGCTGATTTGCGTCGCGGTCATGAAACGGTTCATAAAAAATGGAATGCCAATACGGCAATCCTTTCGGGCGACAGCATGCTCGTTCTGGCTTATGAGCGTATGGCACAATGTGATGAAAAGCATCTTGCCAAGGTGTTGAAACTCTTTACGACCACTGCCCTGGAAATTGGTGAAGGTCAGCAGTTTGATATGGAGTTTGAAAACCGTAACGATGTGAAGGAGGAGGAATATATCGAGATGATCCGCCTCAAGACCAGCGTTCTCCTGGCTTGTGCCCTGAAGATGGGTGCTATCCTTGCCGATGCTTCTGATGAGGATGCTGAGAACCTGTATAAGTTTGGCGAGCAGATAGGATTGGCGTTCCAGTTGCAGGATGATTACCTCGATGTTTACGGCGATACCAAGGTGTTCGGTAAGGAGATTGGTGGCGATATCACATCTAACAAGAAGACTTACATGCTCATCAATGCCTTCAACCATGCCAACGACGCTCAGCGTGCAGAACTGCAGAAGTGGGTGGATGCCAAGGAGTTCGACCGCAAGGAGAAGGTGGCTGCCGTTACCCGTCTATACAACGAGATAGGTATCGACAAAATGGCGCAGGATAAGATTGCTTATTATTTCGAGCAGAGCAAGAAGTATCTGGATGCCGTGAATGTGCCTGCTGAGCGTAAGGAGGAATTGGCAAAGTATGCTCAGAAAATGATGAAGCGACAGTACTAGTTGGTAGTTAATAGTTTATAGTTGACAGTTGATAGGGCAATGTTCAAAGTAATAGATACACATACGCATTTCGATGCGGAGGAGTTTGATGAGGATAGGGCGGAGGCTTTCGCCCGTGCCAAGGAAGCGGGGGTAGGCAAGGTGTTCTTGCCTGCCATCGATGTGAAGACCACACACGCGGTACTGGCATTGGCTAAGGAATATCCAGGCTATGCTTATCCGATGATTGGTCTGCATCCTGAAGAGGTAAAGGCTGACTGGAAGGAACAGCTGGCTGAACTCCGGAAGATACTGGAGGAACATCGCATGATAGGCAATGCCAATCCTGCAGACGAATCGGGTAATGCCAATCCTGCGGGTGGTTCTCCTCAGTTTTCTGACTTGATTGCTATCGGAGAGGTAGGACTTGATTATTACTGGAGCCGTGAGTTCGAAAACGAGCAGCTCGAGGCTTTCGAGGAACAGGTAAAATGGTCGGTAGAAACCCAGCTCCCGCTGATGATTCATTGTCGCAAGGCGCAGAACGAGATGGTGCATCTGCTCAGAAAGTATGAGAAAGAACTGCCGGGTGGCGTCTTCCATTGCTTTACGGGCAACCAGAAGGAAGCCGAAGAACTGCTCTCCTTCGATAAGTTTGTATTGGGCGTCGGTGGCGTATCTACCTTCAAGAGCAGCCATCTCAGGGAAGACCTGCCTGCTGTAGTTCCTCTGGATCGCATCGTTCTGGAGACCGACAGTCCGTATATGGCGCCTGTTCCTTATCGCGGCAAGCGTAATGAGAGCGCTTTTGTGGTAGAAGTGATGAAGACGCTCGCCAAGGCTTATGGCGTAAGTGAAGAGAAGTTTGCCCGGCAGACCAACCTCAATGCAGAGCGGGTTTTTCCGCTATCCGTATCGCAAGTATAGGACGCAAGCGTTCAAAACTCCTTAAATAAACATAAAAAAACAATGAAAGTTATGGTATTTCGGAGGAAAAGCAATAATTTTGCACTTCGAAATTGTTGCAGCAGCATGTTGCGGCGATTAAGAAGAGTTCTTCGGAATATGGAAAGGTGCTCGAGTGGCTGAAGAGGCACGCCTGGAAAGCGTGTAACCGGCAAAACCGGTTCGGGGGTTCGAATCCCCCTCTTTCCGCTTTTATATATATAATAAGGTATATGAAGAAAAATACAGCTATTGCACGTTTTGCAATATTGGTTTTCACATGGATGTGTTCTCTGCCTATGATGGCTCAAGAAGAGAACATGGGATTTCATCAAGCTCTTAAGACAAAGTTTATAGAGGGTAATGCGGGATTTATGTCTCTCGTTGCCATCGCCCTCATCGTGGGTATGGCTTTCTGTATCGAGCGCATCATCTATCTGAGTCTTTCTGAAATCAACGCCAAGAAGTTGATGCAGGATATCGACCAGAAGGTGTCGGCGGGAGATGTGGAAGGGGCTAAGACGCTCTGCCGGAATACCCGCGGACCGGTGGCTTCTATCTGCTATCAGGGCTTGATGCATATCAGCGAGAGTCTTGATGACATCGAGCGCTCGGTAAGCGGATATGGTACCGTTCAGGCGGCTAATCTGGAGAAGGGATGCTCCTGGATCAAACTCTTTATCGCTATGGCGCCATCGCTCGGATTCCTCGGAACCGTGATCGGTATGGTCATGTCGTTCGACCAGATTCAGCAGGCGGGCGATATCAGTCCTACTATCGTTGCTTCGGGTATGAAAGTGGCGCTCATCACTACTATCTTCGGTATCATCGTAGCCCTCATCCTTCAGGTTTTCTATAACTACATCCTTTCTAAGGTGGAGCACCTGACAAGCCAGATGGAGGAGTCGGCGGTTACTTTAATGGATATTATTGCCAAGAATAAATAAACGAAGAGAGAAATGGTTAAATTTCAATTTTCAAAGCAGAAGACGAAGTCGGCCGAAAAGATATCGCAGCAGGTGTTCTATATCATGATAGGATTGGCGGTGCTGGTTTTCGGTCTGTTCTTTTTGGTAGGCTACGATTTGCCTTTCGAAGAGAACCCCGACTTTAATGCGCCTCTCTTTACCGATGTGCTCATCCTGCTGATGTGGCTCTTCCTGATAGGAGGTGTGGGTCTGGCAGTCTTTTCGATGATCAGAGATTATCGCAGCAGCAAGTCGGAGGCTGTAGTGAATGGCATTCCCGTGCGTCGCATCTTCCGCATCACATGGATCGGAACTTTGGCAGTTTTGCTGCTTACCTTCTTTTTGGGCGGTTCTGCTCCGATGCTCATCAATGGCGAGAATTATGCCGACTGGCTCTGGCTCAAGCTTTCAGATATGTTTGTCATCACATCACTCCTGATGCTGGTGGCAGGAATCGGTGCCGTCTGTTTCGGTGCCACACGTTATATTCGGAAGAAAAACTAAAGAGAGTGCTTTGGGCTCTCTATTCTATAAATAAGGATTAAATATGCTGATTAGAAGGAAGCAACACGAAACCCCGGGACTGAATACCACATCTACAGCCGACATCTCGTTCATGCTGTTGATATTCTTCCTTGTCACCACATCAATGGATGTGGATAAGGGACTGTTGCGCCAACTCCCTTCACCTGAACCGCAGAAGAAGGAACAGCAGCAGTCGGTGGTAGACAAGGCTAACCTCATGGAGCTGCGCCTGACAGCTGGGGATACGCTTTTGGTCAACGGTAAGCCGATGAAGGTGAGCCTGCTCAAGGAAGAAACCATCCGCTTTGTTCACCGCCTGGGCAAGAAACATCTCATCTCTATCGAGAGTGACCGCGATGCCGACTATAATCTCTATTTCCAGATGCAGAATCAGTTGATGGAAGCATATAGCCAGCTACGCAACGAAACAGCCCAGAAGAAATATCACAGGGATTATGCCCTCTTGAACAATGACCAGAAAGAACAGGTGCGCAACATCTGTCCGCAGCGCATCACAGAGTCGTATGCCAACGCAATGACTCATGCCGACCAGCGTGTTGATGCCAATGCTGAAGAAAAGCAAGGGGAAGAAAATTCGACAGAAACAGCTACAGAACAGCAGAAAGGAGGTAAACAATGATGAATTTTCATAAGAAATCGCATGAAGTGCCAGGGTTGAATACATCTTCTCTGCCAGACCTCATTTTCTCCGTACTGTTCTTCTTTATGATTGTTACCCACATGCGCCAGGTTACCTTGAAGGTAGACTGCCGTTTGCCACAAGGCAAGGAACTCACCCGCCTGACCAAGAAATCAGCGGTGAGCCATATTTATATAGGTAAGCCAACCAAAGAGATGCAGGCAAAGTATGGTACCGGTACCCAGATTCAGTTGAATGATAAGTTTGCTTCGGCTCCCGAAGTGATGGATTACATTTCGGCAGAAAAGAAGCGTATGTCGCCGGAAGACCAGAAGCTGATGACCGTATCAATCAAAGCAGATCAGGAAACCAAGATGGGTGTGATAACCGACGTAAAGCAGGCTTTGCGCCAGGCAAAAGCACTAAAAATCAGTTATTCTGCCACAGAAAATGGAAAATAATATTAATTTATCATGTTTTTCTCTTAAAAAATTGCTTTTATTAATTTTTTGTATTATCTTTGCACGCAAATTATTAGTATTATGGCAAAACAAATTTTAGATTCATTAGATAGGCAGATTCTGAAGCTGATTTCTCAGGATGCCCGTATTCCATTTTTGGAAGTGGCACGCGCTTGCAATGTGAGCGGTGCTGCCATTCATCAGCGTGTTGCTAAACTTACAAATCTTGGTATCATCAAGGGTTCACAATTCATCATTGACCCAGAAAAGATAGGTTACGAAACTTGTGCTTATATGGGACTCTATCTGAAGGAGCCTGAGAAGTTTGATCAGGTTGTAGAGGAGTTGAAGAAGATTCCTGAGGTTGTGGAGTGTCACTATACTACAGGCGGCTTTGATATGTTTATCAAGATTTACGCGCTGAACAACCACCATCTTCTGGAAATCATCCATGATAAGTTGCAGCCACTGGGATTGTCTCGCAGCGAGACCATCATTTCTTTCAATGCATCTATCAACCGTCAGCTTTCTATGCAGGATCTCAAGACTTTCAACGATGATGAAGAGGAAACTGATGAGGAGGCTGCAGCAGAGAAATAAGATATAAAAAGAAAAAAAAGCAGTAGCTCCCTGCGGGATTACTGCTTTCTATAAAGGGTGAGGAATGTGAACGGTAAGCCGTTTTCATTCCTCATTTCTTTTTCTGTCACTTCCCATTCTGCCGGATTGATTTCCGGAAAGAAGGTATCGGCATGTTTAGGTTCCTTTTCTACGATTGTGAGATAAAGCTTGTCTGCAAAAGGCAAAGCCTGTTCATATATGCTGGCTCCTCCGATGATGAAACATTCATCTGAAGTTTCTTTGCTTCCTACCGTTTTTTTGTTTCCAACCTCTTCTTTCCTTGCTGCCTCTTCTTTCCTTGCTGCCAGCGCTTCTTCCAGAGAGGTGTATACTTCGCACCCTGTTATCTGCTCTCTTGTCTTCGAGATAACAATATTACGGCGGTTGGGCAAGGCTCCGTTCGGCAGCGACTCAAATGTCTTCCTGCCCATGATGATTGTATGTCCAGTTGTGAGCATACGAAATCGGGTCATGTCCGATGGGATGGCGTAGAGCAACCGGTTCTTGTACCCGATAGCTCTATGCACTTTGGATATACAGGCGATGATGCTGAGCATTTTTTATTTTAATGTTGAATGTTGAGTGTTGAATGTTGAATTATTCATTCTTGCTGTAAACTATTAACTATAGAATGTTGAATGTTAAGTGTTGAATGTTGAATTATCCATTCTTGCTATAAACTTTTAACTATTAACTATTTCAACTTTTCCCGTCCCGTGGCTGCTCTTGATTTTCCACTCCTGCGGATAGAGGTTGTTGGCACGGTTGCCAATGTTCTTTTCCCAGCCTATCGGAACCTGTCTGTAGGTTACCAGTACATAACCCTTAGGCGTATCGGCAGGCAGATTCACAGCCTCCTTGCGAAGGTAGCGGATGGCATCTTCGTAGGATAACTCCACCTGTGGAAAGTGATCTTTGTTGAGCATCGTAGAGAGAGCGAGAGCCTGGTCGGGAATGAGACCCTTTCCCTTGTCTGTTCCCAGTTTCACACCTGCATGCAGCACCTTCAGGTTCTTTTCAGCCTGGTCGTAGATGTCTTTCCATCTGCCCGGAATGGCGTAAACCGTCTCGTTGCTCTCTGCAGGCATCCATTCCGTATCAGCCTTCAGCCAGCCGTCCGGAATCTCCGGTCCCTTTCCTTTAGCCACCTTCTTGTCTTTCTTCTTCTTATCCTTCCTGTTCTCCTTGGCTGAAGAACCGGCTTCCCATTTGCCCTCTTTCTTCAGAATCGCCATAAACAGACCTTCGCCTCGCGAAACGCCAGGAATGAACCGGTAAACCGGAAAGTCGGTGCCCGTGAGGTTGCGGGTGATGTTCCATGCATCTTCTACACCCTCCAGTGCCATCACTTCAGCGCCAAGTTCTTCGCATATCCAGTTTACGTTCTCCTCATCTTCGTGCGCATTGAAGGTGCAGGTAGAGTAAATCAGGATACCGCCTGGCTTCAGACAGTTCCAGATATCCGATACGATTTCGCGCTGCAGCTGCCAGCAGTTGTTCACATTCTGGGTACTCCATTCGCCGATAGCCCCTTCATCTTTGCGGAACATTCCTTCGCCGGAGCAGGGAACATCGGTAAGGATCACATCAAACTGCAACTTAGATTTCTTGTAATCGCGGGGATAGTTGTTAGTAACAATCATATCCGGATGACCGAACTTCTGTATGTTCTCGGCAAGAATCTGCGAGCGGGTGCGCATCGGTTCGTTGCTGAAGAGCAGACTCCCTTCCGGCAAGGCAGCCCTTACGGCAGTCGACTTTCCGCCAGGGGCAGCACAGAGATCCAGCATCATCACCGGTTCTTTTACGTACTGTCGGATAGCTATATCAACAAACATGGATGAGGCTTCCTGTACATAATATAAGCCGGCATGCAGCAGCGGATCGAAGGTGAATCCGGGACGCGTAGAGAGATAACGGCCGGTTTCCGGACACCAGGGAATCGGTTCGCCATCAGCATCCTTGCATTTAAAAGGATTGATGCGGATACTGGTTGGTGCCTCCTCTTCGAGGATAGCATGCTCCAGACGCTGATACAGCTTTTCGCCCATCAGTGCCTGCGTATATGTTCTGAAATCTTCAGGTAATGTCTTCATTCTGTTTCTTTTTCTTTAATTTGTTTGCAAAAATAAGAAATTTTTCGTTTCTTTGCAACTAAATCGCGAAGAGATGCGTCTAAGAAGCAGAAATTTTTCAAATAACAAGGTAAAACAATAAAAAATAATGATATGAAGAAAGCAATATTGGCATTAGCGCTCGTTATGAGCATCGGAGCCACCCAAGTGTCTTTGGCGTCTTCTGCTCCAAAACATCGTTATCATCCAACTACCCAACAGGTAGATTCAAAGGCTGCTCCTGCATCTGCCGCACAGTCATCTGCTTCGAAGGATAAAGACGACGAGGCGTTGGAGGCTTATTCTGATACAACCTGTACAGATTCGGCTAACTATGATGATTATGATGAGAATGATAATAAGTCTGTTCATTCTAGATACAGTTTAGACAACTATGATGATCCGTTCGATTTCATCGGTTCGGTATTTGGTGGCGGAGCGCTGGCTGTTATGATCATCTTCTGTATCATCTTCGGTCTGCTGTTTGTCTTTGCTCCGCTGATCATCGTATTTCTGGTTATCAGATATCTGATTCGCCGCCACAACGACCGGATGAAACTGGCGGAGATGGCGATGGAGAAGGGCGTCAATGTTCCGGAAAGCGACCGGCCGATAGACAAGCAGAGCGATGAGTATCTGGTAAAGCGTGGATTGAGAAATGCCTTCCTGGGAGCCGGCTTGTGCGCCATGTTTGCCTGGTGGGATGCTGATTTCCTGGCTGGCATCGGAGCCCTGGTCTTCTTCTATGGCATCGGTCAGACCGTTATCGGCTCGCTTCCTGCCATCAAGGACTGGTGGAAGAACCGTCACGGCGACCAGGGCACGGGCTATAATGGTACTCCGGTCTAGCAGCCGACATTCAATATATCATGGCTTCTCAATAGGAGGGGAAGTCACAAGGAAAAGAACAACAATTATTAGTTAATATATATATAAGGTGGAAAAGTTATCCGATATCTCTCTCGTCACGAAGGTGGTGATGCTTCATGACCGCAAGTCGTTCGACCTGCTGGTCAGGAAGTATCAGTCACCCATTCGTGGGTTCTTCCTACGGCAGACGCTGGGGGATGCGCAGCTGAGTGACGACTTGGCTCAGGATACCTTTGTCAAGGCATATACCCATCTGTCCGGTTTCAGGGGTACAGCCTCTTTCTCCACCTGGCTCTACCGCATCGCCTATAATGTATGGTATGATTATACCCGCAGTCATAAGGAGACGCAGGACATCGATACGCCTGCCGTTTCCAGTAAGAATGCACAGGGCGCCCATGCCGGATTAAAGATGGATTTGCTCAAGGCATTACAGATATTGAATGAAAATGAACGTACATGCATCACGCTGCAGCTGATGGATGGACTCTCTATAGATAAGATTGCAGAGGTGACGGGAATGGCGCAAGGCACCATCAAGTCGCATCTCTCTCGAGGAAAACAGAAACTTGCAAGTTACTTAAAACAGAATGGTTATGACCGATAAGATAAATGATAAGAAGTTGGAGAGCATGAAAGGGGAACCATTGAACCCTCAGGATGAAGAACTCTTGCAGATGTTCTTTTCCGATTGCCAGATGTCAGAGATTCCTGATGACGGATTCTCCGACAGGGTGATGCAGGCATTGCCGGCTTTACCCGAAACGGATACTGCGATGTCGCTGGTTAAGCGCCAGCGCCTGGAACATTTATGGACGGCAGCCTGTGTGGCAGCAGGCATCATCATAGCGGTGGTCTGTCAGGGATGGGAACAGATTCAGGGATGGCTTTTCTCTATGAAGATAGATTTCCTCCTTTCCGGTTCGCGTGCCCTTACGCATGTGGCAGATTCCATCGCCCACTCTCAGAATCTCCTGATGGTGCTGGCTGGCATCGTTGTCCTCATCATGGTTTGGGGATATAATGAACTGGCTGATGCGCGCCAGTAGGCTTCTTCCCTGATATCAATTGTATGAATGATCAACTCTTTCTATTAGCAGAATAGTTTTTAGTGCTAATAGAAAGAGTTTTTTATTACTATAAATATCATCTTTATGCCTTTGAAATCTCCGTTCAAAGCTTTTGAATGTCCGTTCAGTGTCTTTGAACGGACATTCAATGACTTTGAACGGACATTCAATGACTTTGAACGGACATTCAATGTCTTTGAACGAAGATTTAATATTGCTGAATATAGAAAAACAAATAGGTGCTGCTACTTTTTCAGTAGAGCACCTATGCTTATGATATCGGTTTCTAAAACAATTTATAGGTAGTGCGGAGCACTTTGAACTCGGTTCGGCGGTTCAGCTGGTTGCAGATTTCCTGATGCTCCTTGCTCTGCTTCAGGATAAATTCTTCGCTGAGCACATCGCCTTCCTTGAGCCAAGGATACTTCTCGGTGAGTTTCTTGCGCACATTCTTCGGCTTCTCCTTGCCGTAGCCAACAGGGGTGAGGCGCTCTTTCTCTATGCCGTGTTTTATCAGGTAGTCTACTACCGATTGGGCGCGGCGCTGAGACAGATGCTTGTTATATTCGCTGTTTCCCTTGTAGTCGCAATGGGCGCTGAGTTCGATGGTAACGTGCGGGTTCTCTTTCAGCAGCGTTACTAGCTGGTCGAGGGCTGTTGTACTGGCTTCGGTAAGGGTTGCCTTGTCGAAATCGTAGAAGATGTTGTCGATGAGTACAGGGGCTGTGATGGAAGCCAGCGGGAACTGGAGCACGTATTCCTTACTCTCTTTAGCCGAATCAACCCGAAGTTCTTCCTTGTGGTTGAGGTAGCCTTTGCAGGATGCCATCACCAGGTAGTCGACATGCGGATTGATAGGGAGGACAAACGAACCGTCGCCCTTGACGGATAGTTTCCTGTTCGTTCCGTCGTTGCCTACGATTCTCACCTCGGCGGCAGGCAGTTCATAACCGTCTTTCTCGTAAACCCATCCCTTCATTGTGGTAACAATCTCCGGATTCTCGAAGGAGTAGATATGATCGTAGCCTCTTCCGTCTTTTCTGTTAGAGCAGAAGAAACCCTGGTTGTGGAGACCCTCGAAAGTCATTCCGAAGTCATCGGCTTCTGTATTCAGCGGATAGCCGGGGTGGGTGAGTTCATATTTCCGGGTGATGGAATTTACTTTGGCGATATAGATGTCGAGTCCGCCCATTCCTACATGACCATTGCTGCTGAAGTAGAAGTCGCCGTTAGGACGGAAGGTAGGGAACATCTCATCGCCTGGGGTGTTGATAGGTTCGCCCAGGTTCTCTACGCCGCCCAGTCCGGCAGGAGTGATGCGCACTCGCCAGATGTCGAGACCGCCCTTTCCGCCCGGCATGTCTGATATGAAATAGAGCCATTCGCCATCAGGAGAGATGGCTGGATGGGCAAAACAACTGAGCGTATCTTTGCTGATTTCCAGATTTGTAGGCTTGCTCCAGGCTGCATCCGAGCGGTTGGAGGTTACTATCTGGGCTAAGCGGGGCGAAGTGGGATCGGTGGCACACTGGGTGAGGTACATCTGCTTGCCGTCTGGGGTAAAGCAGCATGCGCCCTCTTCGTAGTCGGTATTGAGACCGGTTCCGATGGCTTCCGGCTTGCTCCATTTGCCTTTGTCGTTCTTTTCAGAGAAGAAGATGTCGGCAGATTTCGTTCCCGTCACTCCGTTCAGGTCGCTGCCCTGGGCTTCGTTGCGGGTTGAGGTGAAATAGAGCTGGCTGTAGTCATCGCTGAGGAACATCGGCGAATAGTCGTCTCTTCGGGAGTTGAAAACATCCATCCGCTTTACCTTGTACCGGCTTCCTTCCTTCTTCCAGACTGGGGCTTTTCGTGCCGATTCGAGTCCGTTCTTTACCAGCACATTGTCGGGCATGGAATCGAGCAGGAATTCGAATTCCTTGGCAGCCTGTCTGTAACTTCCGTTCTTCAGGAGAAGCCGGGCGTAAGCCAGGCGGTCGTTGAGGTTTGCCTGCTTGTATCGGATGGCATTGCTGTAGGCAGCCAGTGCCTTCGGCGTACTGTTGATTTTATCATAGCAGCGTGCCATCTTCAGAGCCACTTTGCCCCGGGCAGCCCGCTCTTTGGTAGGTGTCTTGGTGTACACCTTTTTATATTGGGTTGCCGCATCGTAGTATTCGCCTAAAGAAAGATGCTTGTCTGCTTTCTTCAGGTTCTGTTCAATGCCGCAACTTATCAGAAAGAGGCAGCTGATTGCTGTTATGATTTGATAAAATCTTATTTGTTTCATATTGATTTACATCTGCGAGAATGGCTGGCGATATTGGCAGCCTGCCTTCCAGTTGCTGCAGCCATAGGCGGTCTTGCCCTTGATGATGACGCCCTTGCCGCAAAGCGGACATGGTTTGCCAACCATTGGGTCGGTCGCAGGAGCCGGCTGAGCAGGAGCATTCTGAGAATCAGTATTCTGTGTTGCAGCCTTATCGGCTTTCTTGGCAGGAGCCTTTCGGGCAGCCGGTTTCTTGGCAGCCGGTTTCTTCTTGAGGTCTTCCTCTGTCATGATGGTCACTCTCCGGTTGCTGTTGTCTGACAATACATCGATGACTATCTTGTTGATCTGTTCTTTCAGTCCGTTGATGAAGTCGGCAGGATCGTAGGTCTTGTGTTCGATGTCGCGAAGTTTCTTCTCCCAGATACCGGTCAGTTCGCAACTCTTCAGCAGTTCCTCATGGATGGTGTCAATGAGTTCGATGCCTGTCGGAGTTGCCATCAGATTCTTGCGCTGGCGACGGATGTAGTGGCGCTTGAAGAGGGTCTCGATGATGCCGGCACGGGAGGAAGGTCGGCCGATTCCGTTCTCCTTCAATGCAGCACGCAGTTCTTCGTCTTCTACGAATTTACCGGCTGTCTCCATCGCACGCAGCAGGGTTGCCTCGGTATAATACTTAGGTGGCGTGGTCCATTTCTCCGTCAGGGTAGGCTGATGTTCTCCCGATTCGCCTTTTGTGAAGGATGGGAGGGTTCTTTCTTCTACTACTTCCTTCTTGGCACCATTACCTGAGTCTGCATTTCCGTTGGCGTTATCTGAAGCATCATCGTCATCTGCATTCTTTACATCCTTGGCATAGACTACTCGCCAGCCTGGTTCGAGAATCTCCTTACCGCTTACCTTGAACTCTATCTTTTCCGGTTTCGGTCCGTCTTCGTTGATGACTTCGCCCAAAACGGTGGTGGTGGAGAATTTACAGTCCGGATAGAACACGCTGATAAAGCGCTTGGCGATGAGATCATACACGTTTGCCTCCATATCGGTGAGTCCGGTTGGAGGAACACCGGTTGGGATGATGGCGTGGTGGTCGGTTACCTTGCTATTATCGAAAACCTTCTTGCTCTTCGGCAATTTCTTGCTGATTGTTGCGAGCTGCTGGATGAGCGGGAGGTATTTCTGCTGACTCATGATCTTTGCCTGACTCACTCCGTTCAGAATCTGCGGACATTTCGGATAGATATCGTCGGTCAGGAACTGGGTGTCTACACGAGGATAAGTGGTGTACTTCTTTTCATAGAGACTCTGGATGAGCTTCAGCGTAATATCGGCTGAATAGGCAAACTTCTTGTTGCAATCTACCTGCAGCGAGGTGAGGTCGTAGAGATGAGGTGGCGCCTCGTTTCCCTTCTTCTTGCTTACATCGGTAACGGTGAAGGGTTTGCCGGCGATGGTGCTGAAAGCCTTCTCGCCTTCCTCCTTGCTGGTAAACTTGCCGCTGGTGGCGGTAAACTGGGTGTCGCGGTAGATGGTGGCGAGTACCCAGTAAGGTTCGGAAACGAAGTTGTCGATTTCCTTCTGGCGGTTTACGATGAGGGCAAGGGTAGGGGTCTGCACTCGGCCGATGCTGAGCACCTGTTTGTTCTGACCGTATTTCAATGTATAAAGTCGGGTGGCGTTCATACCGAGAATCCAGTCGCCGATGGCACGGGAAAGTCCGGCAAGATAGAGTGACTGATATTCCCCCTGGTCTTTCAGTTCCTGGAAGCCCTGCTTGATGGCTTCATCGGTCATGGACGAAATCCACAGTCTCTTGACCGGGCATTTCGCCTGTGCCTTCTGCATCACCCATCTCTGGATAAGCTCTCCTTCCTGTCCGGCGTCACCGCAGTTGATGATGCTGTCGGCAGCCTGCATCAGTTTTTCGATGGTGGCAAACTGCTTCTTGATGCCTTCATCGTTGATGAGCTTGATGCCGAAGCGCTGTGGAATCATCGGCAATGCCGAAAGGCTCCAATGCTTCCACATCGGAGTATAATCATCCGGTTCCTTCAGCTCACAAAGGTGGCCGAAGGTCCATGTTACTTGGTAACCATTACCTTCCATATAACCGTCGCGTGCCGTGGTAGCCCCGATGATTCGGGCGATATCCTTAGCCACACTCGGTTTCTCTGCTATACAAACTATCATTCTTTATTCTTATTTCTGTCTGCAAAGGTACAATAAAATAATGAGAAAGCCATCATTTCAGCTTCTTTTTCTCATGGCAGGGAATAAAAAAGCCCTGTAAGGCTTGGGCACAATCTAGAACTTGTGCCTTGCCTTACAGGGCGTATTTTATAAATATCTGCGTAATCTGCGTGCGATTACTCGTACTCCTGCCAGCTCTTAATCTGAAGCTGATCCTGGCTCAATGTGCAGAATGCCTCGATGAAGGCGGAAGCCAGACGGGCATTGGTGATCAGAGGAATGTTGTGGTCGATGGCGCCACGACGGATTCTGTAACCATTGGTGAGCTCACGCTTGGTGTGATTCTTAGGGATGTTGACGATGAGGTCGAACTTGTGGTCGGCAATCATCTGCATCACGTTAGGGAGATCCTTGTGGTCCTCATCAGGCCATCCTACGGCTGTAGCCTTCACGTTGTTGTCGTTGAGGAACTTCGCTGTACCGGCTGTAGCGTAGATGGTGTAACCATTCTTCACCAGCGCCTGGGCAGCATCGAGCAGAGAAGCCTTCTCCTTGGCACCACCGCTTGAAAGCATAATGCCCTTGTCCTTTGAAGGAATCTTGTAGCCGGTGGCAATCAATGAGTTGAGCAATGCCTCCTCGAAAGTATCACCCATACAACCTACCTCACCGGTAGAACTCATATCTACACCCAAAACAGGGTCGGCGTTCTGCAAACGGGCGAATGAGAACTGGGATGCCTTCACACCCATACGGTCGATATCGAAAGCAGACTTGTCTGGTTTCTGATATGGAGCATCGAGCATGATGCGGGTAGCCGTCTCGATGAAGTTGCGCTTCAATACCTTGCTCACGAATGGGAACGAACGGGATGCACGGAGGTTACACTCGATAACCTTTACATCACGACCCTTAGCCAGGTACTGGATATTGAAAGGACCCGAGATGTTGAGCTCCTTGGCGATGGCACGTGAAATCTTCTTGATCTGACGGGCTGTAGCGAAGGAAATCTGTTGGGCAGGGAAGGTCATGGTGGCATCACCGGAGTGAACACCAGCATACTCTACGTGCTCTGAAATACCATACTCTACAATCTCACCGTTCTGAGCAACACCATCGAACTCAATCTCGTTGGTCTCTGTCATGAACTGGGAGATAACTACCGGGTATTCCTTAGAAACCTCAGAAGCTGCCTCCAGGAAGCGACGCAGCTCATCATCATCGTGGCAAA
>ERZ1023617.266-NODE-266-length-23724-cov-37.689256_pt1 | contig 23724 bp, 14 predicted proteins | sample MGYA00380328_ERZ1023617 | MGnify/ENA primary metagenome ERZ1023617 (study PRJEB33179, sample SAMN07448977) | human gut metagenome | biome: Human-gut; feature: Human associated habitat; material: Faeces | host: Homo sapiens | place: India: Bhopal | collected...
AAAACAACAAGAAAAGTGTAAAGTAAAATCAGTTAAAGTCAATGTGCAATGAATAGCGGAGCCAAACAAGCATCATTGGTTGCAATAGCGCCACTTTTACACTCCAATAGTGGCACTTTTATCATGCAATAGTGCCACTTTTATTGTCTAATAGTGGCACTATTGGAGTGTAAAAGTGGCTCTATCGTATGGCGTGGGTGCTGTTTGCACAGCAAAACACCGTAAAAACAGCCATCTAAATCTCTATAATCAATTTTTATTTTGTAACAGGATTTTACCTTCTGTACGATATTTGCATGGCAGCAAGATATCAGAAAACAAAAGCAAAAGCCGCTGGTGACAGTTCTGTCTCCAACGGCTTTTTTTCTTGGTTATCCCAAAATTCAACTAACCTCATAATCTAACTAAAACCTACCACTAAAGATTATTCGCATAATTAATAAGTGTGGTTGTTTTTCTATACCAATATCTATAACTAAAACTACTAACCTTTATCTATAACTTACGCTTGCAAAGTTAGTGAGAATCCAAGATTTTGAATTTAATTTATCGTTCATCGGATATCAGAAATGTTTCTCTATATTTTTTTTGCTATATTTCGTTCATAAAACAAATAAAATGTGTAATTTTGGCGTATCATAAAACAGACGCCTTACAATAAGGTATTACGAACAACGATAATTACTTAAAGACTAACTTTTATGAAAGGTCATTCGCATAGACGGCTCTATGCCATTTATTTATTATTATTCACGACAACATTCACGTTCCTCTTCAGTTCCTGCTCCACGAAGGAAAAGAAGCGGTTCGTCATCGGTGTGTCACAATGTTCGGAAGACGTTTGGCGAGAGAAGCTGAACGAAGAGCTGCGCATCGCAGCACTATATTATAACAATGTGAAACTTGACATCAAGTCAGCCAATGACGATGTCAAGATGCAGACGCAGCAGATTGACGCCTTCGTAAATGAGAATGTCGACCTGCTTATTGTGGCACCGGGACAGGTGAGCATCTCGCCTGCCATCGACCGTGCCTACAAGAAAGGCATCCCCGTGATAATCTTCGACAGACGTACACGTTCCGACAAGTACACAGCCTATATCGGTGCAGACAACCGTAGCATCGGTTCTGCCATGGGACGTTACCTCGCTTCCGTAGGCGAAGGCGACGTGGTGGAGCTGTGCGGACTCTCGTCTTCGTCGCCTGCCATAGAGCGTGCTGAAGGTTTCGACAGCATCGCCGGCGGCAACAACAAGATAAACATCACACGTAAACTGTATGCAGACTGGACGGAGAAGGGCGCCTATAACGTGGTGGACTCCATGCTCTCTGCCGCCCCACCCCGCTTCTCATGCCTCTTCGCACATAACGACCGCATGGCAGTGGGCGCACGCAAGGCATGCCAGAAGCACGGAATAGACATCAGCAAGATTCGCTTCTGCGGCATCGACGCCATGCCGGAGGAGGGCGGCGGCATGCAGCTCGTCAACAAGGGCGAACTGTTCGCTTCCTACACTTACCCCACACGTGGCGATGCTGTTATGCAGCTCGCCATGAACATCCTTACCGGAAAGAAGTATGAGCGAGAGAACCAGCTGCTCTCGGCTCTCGTTACGCACGACAACGCACGCGTGCTGCTCATGCAGTATGACGAGACCATGAGACAGCAGGAACGTCTCACCACACTCCGCTCCAGAGTGGACCAGGCTGCAAACGACTTTCAGACGCAACGTATATACCTTATTATATTAATAAGCTTCCTCATATTGCTGATTGTGGCATGTGCCCTTGCCGTCAACGCGTATCGCACAAAGACACTTGTAAACCGAAAACTGAAGGAGGCCATGAAGCGTCAGGAGCAGCTGACGAAGGAGATTGAGGACATGACGCAGCGCCGACTGCAGTTCTTCACCAACGTCAGCCATGAGCTTCGCACGCCGCTTACGCTCATCGCAGGACCGACGGAGCAGCTGCTGGAAGACCCTACAGTGAAGGCACCGCACCGGTCAATGCTTGAGATGATACACCGCAACACGCATCTTCTCCTACAGCTCGTGGGCGAAATCCTCGACCTGCGCAAGGTGCAGACCAACAAGGCGGAGCTGGTTCTCAACCGTTTCGACCTGCAAAAGGCTCTCACGCTGTGGTCGGAGGACTTCCGCACCATAGCCATCAGACGCAAGCTCACCATCACTGTGGACACGTCAACAGTGAAGGAGGAGCCTATCATCATTGCAGACCGCGACAAGATTTCGCACGTCTTCTTCAATCTGATGTCCAACGCCCTCAAGTATACACCAAAGGGAGGAAGCATCAACATATCCTTGGCATACACCAACCATACATACACCATCAAGGTGAGCGACACGGGAAATGGTGTGGCGAAGGACGAACTGCCGCGCCTCTTCGAGAGATTCTATCAGGCTCGAGGAGCAGAAGGCGGCACAGGCATAGGTCTGTCCATCGTCAAGGCTTTCGTGGAGCTGCATAAGGGCGAGGTGCACGGAGAAAGCGAGGAAGGCAAGGGACTTACCATCGTGGTCAGCCTGCCCGACTCGCAGCCGGGTTACGACCCAGCAAAGGACGTGGAAAAGGAGAAGCCGACAGCAGAGGCAGGGCTTATCGACGACAATTACGTGACCACCAGCATCAGCGCCAAGGAGTCGGCAGAGCGCATCACCAACGCCGAAGACTTCGACCATGACCGTCCGCTCGTGCTCATCATTGACGACAACGAAGGCATGCGCTCATACCTCCACTCCATACTGAAGCAGAAATACAACATCTCGGAGGCTGCCAACGGCAAGGAAGGACTGGAGAAGGCTCGCCGAGAGGTGCCCAAGCTCGTGGTCTGCGACGTGATGATGCCGGTGATGGACGGACTGGAATTTACGCGCCAGCTGAAGGCCGACACCGCCACATGCCACATCCCCGTCATCCTGCTCACGGCTCGTTCGCTGACCGAACAGCGCGAAGAGGGCTACGGCACGGGTGCCGACTCATACCTGACGAAGCCGTTCTCAGGCTCTGTATTGCTTGCCCGCATTGACAATCTGCTGCGTTCACGCTCCATGCTGCGCTCCATCTTCTCCGGTTCCACCGAGGAAAAGGAGGAGGAAAAGAGCCTCAACACGCTTGACCAGACTTTCATCGGCAGACTGCGCGAGGTGATGCAGAAGAACATGGGCGACTCAGAATATTCCGTAGAACGCCTCGGCGCAGACGTCGGACTCTCACGCGTGCAGCTTTATCGCAAGGTGAAGGCGCTCACGGGACAGACTCCGGTGGAACTTCTGCGCAAGGCTCGCCTCGAAAAAGCCAAGAAACTCCTCCTCAAGACCGAACGTTCCGTAGCCGAAATAGCCTACGAAGTGGGATTCACATCACCCTCTTACTTCAACAAATGCTTCAAGGACGAGTTCGGAATGAGTCCTGGAGAATCACGTTAATGTGATTTCATATAAGACATACACTCATAACGCCACATAAGCGGAAAAACATATAAAAACACAAGGTTACAAGAGAATGTATCAAATTAAAGAAGCAAGGAAAAAAACGTTATTAGCAATGCAAACCGTAGGAGCCACAGGCATTCCTCAATTTGTTTAGTTAGCACATCCTCTTATATTCTTGTGTTTTGACGGTTTTTTCCGTTTGTGCTTTTCGAGAGAGGCGACAGCCTCTCATTTCTTTATGTCCTATATGGTCGTGAGGACTTGTTCTCAAAAGACCATATAGGACATAAAGAAATTGCCGAAGGCTCGAAAAACATAAACGGACTGTGGAGTCAGGTTTTTGTCAAAGCCCTGCCTCCCATAGCATTCCCCCCAATCAGCCAAACCTCTACTAATAATTCAATCATGTACTATTATTAAGCAAATTTGTTTCATGTAACGTATATGTAATCCGTTGAACGATTTGTGTATTATGTATTACTGCACATTCACTAACTTTGCATCGTAATCAGAAACCAAGCTGGTTACCGAGTCCTGACAAGGACAATAAAAAGATAAAAGATAGAAGAAGTGATTCTCAGATAGATTTGTTTTAGTATTAAGTTAGTAATAAGATTGTTGTTTTAGTTAGTTAATTTAGTAAGAGGTTTTAAATGAGTTAGTCGAAATAATTTAATGATCAGAAATAACACAAAAAACGAGGGACAGGATTTATTCTCCTGCCCCTCGTTTATTTTTTATATCATCAGTAATTTTTGTTCTGCTTATACAGTCCCGGCACATAATAGAGCTGGTTGTACGGTATCGGATAGAACTCGTTCTTGCCTGCCGTGTAATGGGCATCCTTCAGGTATGTGGCATAGGTCTGTCCGTCATACACATCCTTCTGCTCATTGGCGAAGTAAGCATTGAGCGTCTTGGAAGCAATGCCCCAGCGACGCAGGTCGAAGTAGCGTCCGTTCTCCATTGCCAACTCCAGTCGGCGTTCCCAACGCAGACACTTGCGTGCAGTCTCCTTGTTCTGGAAGTAAGACTCAGGATAGAGGGCGATGTCACACTGGTCCTTGGCGTATGCGATGTGCTTGTCTATGGAGTTCTTGGCACGCTGACGGATGTCGTTGATGATGTCACGAGCCTCCATGAGTTGGTCTGTCTCGATAAGAGCCTCAGCACGCATAAGCATCACGTCGGAGTAGCGGAACACATAGTCGTTCATTGCGAAAGCCTGCCATGATCCGTTGTAGGTCTCGCCCTTAGAGCGCTGCGGCACTTCCTTCATTGAGCAGTAGTAGCCGTAAGTGTTAGGTGTGCGGCTGTTTGCCTTTGTGAGCGTATATTCCTTTTCATACTTGTATGGGAAAGTCGGCATACCGACAGTGTGGAACAAGCGCGGATCCCATTTCTGGTCATTAGGCTTGCCGTTAACCGGATAGGCGATGGTCTTGTTGTAGTCATCAAACTCAGGCAGACCATTCTTTGTCTTGAATGCACTCACAAGGTCCTGTGACGGTTTGTGGAAATCCCATCCGCATGACCACATACCCCATACACCATTAAGCACATTGCTCCAGTTGGCACGACCGAATGTTGTGTTGTCTTCCTTATAGTCAGAAGTCTGTACGGCGAAGATGCTTTCCTTGCTGTTCTTCTCTTCGGGAAGGAAGATGTCGCCATAGTCTTCAAGATAACCATAGTTGGGGTCGTCCTTCACCACCTTGGTGTATTCCACCACCTTCTGCATATATTCCTTATTGATGTGGTCGTAGCCGTTGGTGGCCTCGTAGCCGTCGCCGTATGCGAGGGTGAGGTAACACTTGGCGAGGTACGCCGCAGCAGCAATCTTGTTTGCGCGGTTCGGCTCCTTCTGCACATCGGGCAGCACGTCGTAAGCCTCCTTGAAGTCATTAATGATCTTACCGAACAGTTGTTCGTACGTAAACTCGTCGTTGCGTGTCTGTTCCTGAAGTTTGTTCTTTACGACGTTCTCGTCTATCCAAGGCACCTGACGGAACATGGTGATGAGCTTGAAGTAGAAGTGTGCGCGGAGGAACTTCACCTCAGCCACACGCTGCTTCGTCATTTCCGCACCAAGCTTGCTGTCGCCATACTGCTCAAGCGAGAGCAATGCGCGGTTGCAGCGGCTCACAGCGCAATAGAGGCGATACCAGAGTTCGTCAAACTCGCCGGGCGTGGAAGTCATTGTAGACCATATCTCCATGGGATGATAGCCCGTGTCGGTGGTTCCTGAACCACCCTTCAAACAATCGTCTGACGACAAGTCGCCGTAAGGCCAAAGGTTGAACGGATAAGAGTACCAGCAGTCGCCGAGCATGGCGTATGCTGAAGTCACCATTTCATCGGGACGGCTAAAAGCCTTGTCCTCGTCGATGACTCCCTTCGGTGCCTCATCGAGGAAATCGCTGCATGATGTTGTAGTGCCGAGAGTCAGCATCGCTGCGAATATGTATTTATATATATTTTTCATTGTTTATGCTGTTTATTAATGTTTGGATTTCGTGTGATATCATTCTCTACTTAGAAGCTAACCTGCAGTCCGAACGACACTGACGAAGAGTGAGGATAAGCCCAGTTGGGATTCTCGGGGTCAGAGATGGTGAAGCTGTTGCTCTTCCATGTGAAGACGTTCTGAGCAGACACATACACACGTGCCGATGTCATGTTCAGTTTCTTCAGCAGCGAGTCTGCAAAGTTATATCCCAGCTGCAGCGAACGAAGCTTCATCCAGTTGCCATGCTCCACGAAGTAAGACGATGCACGTCCCTCGTCGCCGGTGTTGTTTGTGGTAAGAGCAGGGATAGAAGACGAAGTATTGTCCTTAGTCCAAGCGCCGAGCATGCGGTTGCCCTTGTTGCTTCCAGCATCGGTGATGCTCCAGAAGTCGGTCTGGAATTTCTGGTTGTTATATACATCCACACCGCAGACTCCCTGGAAGAACATCGAGAGGTCGAAGTTCTTGTAGCCGAGCTGTACGTTCAGACCCCAGTTGAAGTCGGGTACCGGATTGAAAATCCAAGTCTGGTCATTGGCGTCTATAGATCCGCTCTTGTCGAGGTCAGCATATTTCAGACCGCCGACACGTGCGTTAGGCTGTCCGGAAGCCTTCACTTCCTCTTCGTTCTGATAGAGTCCTTCAACCACGTAGCCCACGATTGATCCATAAGGCTGCTTTGACTGCACGAGGTTCTCCTTCATTGTGTGTGCATACGAGCCGGTGGTTGTAGAAGGCAGGTATGTAACCTTGTTGCGGAAGAAGTCGAAATTGGCAGACACGTCGTAGCGCAGACCGTACTTTGTGGTGTGGCGATAACCTACGCTTGCCTCCATACCCACGTTGCGGAGCGACGGACCGTTCGACCATGTTGAGCCGCCCTCACCCACAGCACCAAGGAAAGCCGGCGAGATGAGCATGTCCTTCACATCCTTGATGTATGCGTCCACGTTTCCATAGAGTTCCTGATTCAACAGCAAGAAGTCGGCACCCACGTTATACTGTATTGTTGTCTCCCACTTCAGATTATCATTTCCAGTCTGTGTTGAGCGGAAGCCTGAAGGGAATATGCCCGTGCCTTGACGATAGAGGTCGTAGGCTGTAGACGTTACGCGGTCTAAACCGTAGTCAGCGACATAGAGTCCGTAGCGAGCTGTGTTGGATATCTCCTGATTACCGGTCTTACCCCACGATGCACGAATCTTAATATCGTCAATCCACGATGCCTTGAGGTTCTTTGAAAGACGATAACCGAGTGTGGCAGCCGGGAAGTTACCATAGCGGTTGTTCTTGCCGAAGCGTGAGCTGCCGTCGCGACGTATTGTGAACGAGGCGAGAACAAGGTCCTGCCAGTTATAGTCCACCTTTCCGAAGAACGAAGCCAATGTATATCCAGAACCGACACCTGTGGCACGCTCGATGCCCGTAGCAGCATCAGGCCACATATAGTCCTTGTCCTCTATCACGAAGGTCTGGGCGTAGGCACCCATATCCTCCACTGTCTGCTTGTGAAGCTCCATACCGGCAAGCACCGTGAAGTCATGGTCGCGTGCTATCTTGAAGTTGTAGTTGGCCGTGTTACTCCATGTCCAGCGAACGTCGTCATGGGCAGAGAGCGTGGTGCTCGGAATATCATTGTTCACAATGTCCGACTTGAAGGTATGGGTCATTGAGTGAATGAACGAGTGATAATAGTCGAGTCCGAAGTTGGAGCGGAGCACAAGACCCTTCAGTGGTTTCACGTCCACGTAAGCATTGCCGAAGACACGCCATATCTTCTGGGCGTTGTCGCGATTCATATACATCTCGCGCAGAGGATTCTGACGGTCGCTCATGCCACCCACCGGACCGGCGAACGTCGTGCCGTCCTCCTCATACACGGGTACGGTAGGCGACATCTTCAGTGCATTCTCCATCGGTGCACAGTTCACCTGCTTTGAGTAAGTGACAGTGGCGTTCTCGCCGACGCTTACAATCTTGTTGACATTGTATGTAGAATTAAATCGGGCAGAGAAGTTCTCGAAGTTTGAATACTTCAATATACCGTCGTTTTTCTTGTATCCAGCAGAGAAGAGACCCGTGAACTTATCAGTAGCTCCAGAAAGAGAGAGGTCGTAGCTCTGCATGAAACCAGTGCGCGAAATCTCGTCAAGCCAGTCGGTATCGGACAGTCTCATCGTCTTCTTGGCATTGATATATCCGTCGTAAGCTCCGTTTACGGTATATGTGTTGTAGCTATTGGTAGCCGGATTATATGCCTTGATGGTGCGTCCGGTGGCAGCATTGAGGTCCAGACCGTAGTTGCGGGCATAAGCCACGGGGTCGATGCCGTCATTAAGGGCAGCCTGAGCCATGGCGGTTGCATATTCAGTGGTGTTGCAGAGCTTCATCATAGACTGCGAGTTGTAGAACTGAGCCGTAAGATTTGTTGAGAAATCAACGTTCAGCTTGCTACCCTTCTTGCCACGCTTTGTTGTGATGATGATAACACCGTTGGCTGCACGCGAACCATATATTGAAGCTGATGCGGCATCCTTGAGCACCTGCATGCTTTCAATATCGTTCATGTTAAGCGAATTGAGGGCTGTTGTCGTAGGTACGCCGTCAATGACGAAGAGCGGATCCTGCGAAGAATTGAACGAGCCGATACCACGTATGCGGACTGTTCCTGCTCCAATTGGCGAACCGTCTGTGGTGATGGTCATGCCCGGGACCTTACCCTGCAACGAGCGCATAGGGTCTGTATCGGCAGACGACTTGAGGTCTTTGGTGCTTACCACCGACACCGATCCCGTCAAGTCTGCCTTACGCTGTACCTGATAACCGGTCACCACCACCTCATTGAGCACCTCGGAATTGTCCTGAAGCACAATCTTGAGATTTTCGCCAGCCTTTACTTCCTGATCCTTACATCCTATATAAGAGATGACAAGGGTCTCGCCGGGCTTTACATTCAGTTTGAAGTTGCCGTCAATATCGGTAACCGTACCAATGTTGGAGGTTCCCTTCACCTTTACAGACGCGCCGATGATCGGCTCACCCGTATTATCGGTCACCGTTCCGCCGATGCCGTCAGTCTGGGCATGAACGCCAGAGCCTGCGAGCATGAGCATACTTACTAAAGCGACTTTTGCCTTTTTCATAAGATATACGTTTTATGTTGTGGTTTAAGTTATTTTATTTTCTAATTTTTATCAAAATTGGTTTTTAGCCTTTCAAGAAGAGCGGCCGTCATGAGCTGCATCTTCTTCTCGCTTGCAAAGTTAGAAAACATAAAAAGAGTGATATTTCATGAATCGTTCACAAAATATCACTCATGTAACATGTAACAACCGTTGACTGGATAGTCAAAAATGTTGAGTTGATAATCCCTAATCAGGTTTTCCATTGAGCAGGTTTATTGTTTCAGTAAATTCTGATACTAATTCCACGAAACAAGGATTGTCTTTTCTAATTATTAAAGCGGCATAATTCTCATTTTCTTCTTCATCATACACCACTTGAGGTAGGAATAAATATTCTTCTTTTTCGTTATATACACTAAACCAATATTGGAATAATCGGCTGCGCATCTTTTGCATGCCATCACCAGTCTCACATATATAAAGAAGTGCAGCCTTGTTCTTATTGAAAAATTCTTCAATAATTGCCAATATCGTTATGCGAACTTTATGGTCGCGAGGAGATTTTTTGCCTTGCGGATTTGAGATGCCAAACTGATAGACAATACCAGACCGTAATATGTCATCTTTTTCAAAAGAAATGAAAAATTCTGTCATATTATCAGTCATGAAACTATACGTTCCTTCATCGTCTTCTTTCTTTACATAGTATTCGGATTTTGCATTTATAGCATCCAACGACAGTTTTTCCATTACCATATTTCTACACTAATAGAATTATTGTCAGCTATATCCTTACAACGTTCACGCACTAAATGCTCTAATTTCTCAGACATTTTGCGTTTCAGCTCTTTTGAGGCATTCCAGCGTCGCAAAGCTTCCTCTCGTGTCAGTTTCATTCCTTCCATATCTATCTTATTATTAATACATTCTTTCTTTATATATGATAATTCTCCACTCTTAATCATCTGCCACAAAAATAGCTAAAATTTCAATAAGAAGCAAGTTTTTCTTTGTTTTCCGATGAAAATTTAGTTGTCTTTTATCAGGAAACTTATACCCTTAACTCCTCTCTTATGTCTGTCGGATACTTGTCATACTGCTTCTTAAAACATGACGAGAAGTAGCCTGGGGTAGCAAATCCCACTTCATTGGCTATCTCCGAAACAGTCTTGTCGGTGGTCTTAAGCAGCTGCATGGCTCGCTTGAGGCGTGTTTCGCGCAGAATCTCCACTGGAGTCATTCCGGTCAGCGCCTTCACCTTGCGATAAAGCTGCACACGGGAAAGTCCCATTTCATCGCCGAGATCTTCTATTTTGAGGTTGGTATTGCCCATATGCTTATCCAGTGCCTTGAGGAATGTGTCAAGAAAATGGCGGTCAGGTGACGGGGCTTTGTCTTCAACGACAGGCTTGTCGGCTTCCTTTTCTGCCTTGAAGAGCTGGCGTAGCTTCTGTCTGTTGGCAAGAAGCGAGGCTATATTGGCAAGAAGCAGGTCCACACTGAACGGCTTTGTCATATACATGTCAGCCCCCGTCTGCAGTCCTTCGATGTGTTGTTGCTCGCTGCTGCGTGCCGTAAGCAGCAACACGGGGATGTGGCTTGTCGCTTCATGCTGCTTCAGCCGCGTGCAGAACGTCAGTCCGTCCATCACGGGCATCATCACGTCAGACACGACAATGTCTGGCACGCTCTCCACGGCAAGCTTCAGTCCGCTTTGTCCGTCAGCCGCCTCTATAACGTAATAGCGGTCGAGCAGCAGCGTGCGCAGATAAGCACGCATATCGGCGTTGTCGTCCACGATGAGCACGGTGGCAAGTTCGTCCGTATTGTCATTTATAAGCGAGTCGTGCCGGCTTTCCTGCACCGACTTCATACTTGCCCGAATCTGCTCTTCTGTGACTGCGGTGGTGTCGTCTATGGTGTTGCGGTTCTCACGACGGAACTGCAGGACATCCCCCACTACGCTCTGCAACTGATCCACATTACGCTGTATGATGCTGATGAGCTGCCTTGCGTCGCCTTTTCCTTCAGCAAGTTGACCCACTGGTCCGGCAATGAGCGTCAGCGGAGTGCGCAGCTGGTGTGAGGCATTGGTGAAGAAGCGGGTCTGCTCGTCGTTCATTTCACGCATGCGGCGGTTGGCACGACGCACGGCACGCACGGCTCGCCAGATGGTAATGACAGCCACTACCAAGAGCAGGATTACGAGCAACGACACCACAAGCAGCTTACGCTGTGTCTGATAAAAGCCGAGATAAGCCTCCAGCTTCGACTGGATGGTGGCAAGATACTGGTTCTGCTTCATCAGCGAATGGCTGGTCAGCGATATGTCCGCCACGTTCTGCGGCGTTATGACAATGCTCTTCATATTGTTGATGCACTCGTAGGGCTTGCCTTCGAGTATACGCAGCGCAAGAGCTATAACCTCCTCGCCATGAGTAGGATATATGTAAGAAGCGCTTAGTCTGCCCTGCTGTACGGCGTCAATGCCCTCTCCTGGCAGTCCGTCGATACCAAGGAAGCGGATGTCACGCTCCTTGTGCAACTCTTTCGCTGCATCGTAAGCGCCCATGGCAGCAAGGTCGCTATGACAGAACACGATGTCCACATCCTTGCCGTCCTCAATCCATTTTCGCATAATGCGCTTGCAGTCGTCATACGACCATTGGCTCGGCACATGACGATAATCTATATCAGGATTTTGGCTGACGGCATTGCTGAAACCTGCGTGACGTTGCGTTGCCGGTGAAATTTCCAGCGGGCCGGTCATCTCCAGCACCACGGGCCGTCGTCCGTCCGTTACAACACTGTCGCGGCAGAGCATAGCGGCATATTCGCCCATCATGCGTCCTGCCTCCACATTGTCTCCACCAATGTAGGCGGCATAATCCTTCATGGCGGTGATACGGTCAAAGAACACTATCGGAATGTTCTTCTTGCGGGCACGCTGCAAGCTACGGTCAAGAGCATGATAGTCGTTAGGCGACACCACGAGCAAGTCTACTCCCTCATCCACAAGACTGTCTATCTGCAAACACTGCCGCTCGTTGTTGTTGTCTGCATTCTTTATCACCACCTTCACGTCATTGTCGTAAAGATGCTGTGCTGCGAGCATCTCGTTGTTGGCTTTTTCTCGCCATCGTCCGCCTACGCACTGCGACACACCTATCTTATATTTATAATGTGAAGAACAGCCCGTGAGCGCGAGAAGGGTCACAAGTATTATAAATAATGTATTATAGGTTTTATGTATCATATATGATATGTAAGGTTTAATTGGTTATTTTCTTCAAGAAACAAAGTTAATGATTTTTCAATATATACACTTAAAGAAAACAAACAAATAAGTCAATTATTGTTTCATTAGGCGATATCTATAAGTTTAGGAAACATAAGTAACATACACATTCTGGCAGATTACGTAAATTTGCACACGGAAAACCTAAGCCTATAATAGGGCTAATGCGATTCTGATTATTCTAAAAACCTACAAATAATATGAACAAGACATTCCTCAGCCGCAATGCGGCAGCATCGCTTCTTCTTGGGGTTGCCATGACAGCCTCAGCTCAAGCAACCAAGTTTCTCAGTAGCAACCATTGCATTTATCGCGTGGACAATTCGCAGAAAGTCCTGCTCTTACCGGTGCAGGAGAAGGCTGAGATGTGCAACGTCAAGGTGATTGACGGCAACAGTCAGGTGAAGGCACTCAACATCCGCCTCGCTTCCAACCACATCGACTATTATGTGCCGCTCTACATCAGCGAGTTCAAGGACAGCAAGAACATCTCGCTCGACATCCATGTGAATGGCACATATCGTAACGACGGTGGCATTTCGAGCTTCACATGCTGGAAGAACATGAAGTATGCCGACTCATACGACACGACAAATACAGAGCAGTATCGTCCCGTCTATCATCATACACCGACATACGGATGGATGAACGATCCTAACGGCATGTTCTACAAGGACGGCGTGTGGCATCTCTACTTCCAGTACAATCCCTACGGATCGCAGTGGGAAAACATGACTTGGGGACACTCTACATCAACCGACCTTATGCACTGGAAGTTTGAGGGTACTCCAGTTCAACCCGATGCTTGGGGCACAATATTCTCAGGTTCGGCTGTTGTGGACCACAACAACACTGCCGGATTCGGCAACGGAACAGTGGTGGCTATGTATACGTCGGCTGGCGAAAACCAGACACAGAGCCTGGCATACAGCACAGACAACGGCAAGACATTCACAAAGTATGAAGGCAACCCAATAATTACAAGCAATACGCCCGACTTCCGCGACCCGCACATGTTCTGGAACGAGGACATCAAGAAATGGAACATGATTCTCGCAGAGGGTCAGCACATGAACATCTATTCGTCTGACGACCTCAAGGCGTGGAAGCTCGAAAGCCAGTTCGGTGCAGAATACGGCAATCACAGCGGCGTTTGGGAATGTCCGGACCTTATGAAGTTGCGTGTGCGCGGCACTGACAAATACAAGTGGATGCTAATTTGCAACATCAATCCTGGCGGACCGTTCGGTGGTTCGGCTACACAATACTTCGTGGGCGACTTCGACGGAAAGAAGTTCACATGTGAGACAGCACCCGAAGTGACACGATGGATGGACTATGGCAAGGACCATTACGCCACCGTAACCTTCGACAATGCTCCTGACGGACGCCGCGTGGCTATGGCATGGATGAGCAACTGGCAGTATGCCAACCAGGTGCCCACCAAGCAGTATCGCTCGGGCAACTCCATCCCGCGCGACCTTGACCTCTACGAATATGAAGGCAACACATACTGCGGCGTAACTCCCTCACCTGAGTTGAAGGCTGCACGTCCCAAGAAATCCACAAAGACGCTGAGCGAATCATGCGAAATGGTGGTTACGCTCAAGGGCAACGCCACCATCACACTCTTCAACGAACTTGGCGAGAAAGTGGTAATGACGTATGACGACAAGATCCGCACTTTCTCAATGGACCGCACAAAGAGCGGACAGAAGGACTTCAGCGACGACTTCGCCGCACTGACCACTGCTCCCGTACACGGCAAGATGACACAGCTGCGACTCTTCATCGACCGCAGCAGCATCGAGGCATTCGACGCAGAAGGACGCATGGCAATGACCAACCTCGTGTTCCCAACCAAGCCTTACAACAAAGTAAGCATCAAGGGTAAGGGCAAATACGTGGTATATAATCTGAAATAATGACCGAATCGCTCAGAATATAGTATTGTTACATTGATTGCATAAATGTTGTATGATACACTTTTTACAATCAGATGAAACATTTTTTATATTCTGAGCGATGCTGAATATATAATTTTGCAGCAGATTTGACAAGCAAAGCTAATAACTAAATAAATACATATTCTACAAATGGGCAACTCCAACTCAAGCAAAATAACGCTTATCCCGGTGATGATCGCATTCTTCACCATGGGCTTTGTCGACTTGGTCGGCGCAGTATCAAATAACATGCAGGAAGACTTCGGTCTGTCCGATTCGGCAGCCAACTTCTTCCCCTCGCTCGTGTTCTTCTGGTTCCTTATCTTCTCCGTGCCCACGGGCATGCTGATGAACAAGATAGGACGCAAGAAGACCGTGCTCCTCTCCATCATCGTAACAACGCTGGCAGTGTTCCTGCCGCTCTTCGATAGCTTCATGCCAACAAAGGAGAGCCAACTCTGGCTGATGTATATCTCGTTCTCGCTCCTCGGCATAGGCAACGCCATCATGCAGACTTCCATCAATCCGCTGGTGACAATGCTCGTCAAGGGACACTTGGCATCCACTCTCACCTTCGGACAGTTTGTCAAGGCCATCGCATCGTTCATCGCTCCGCTCATCGCAGCATGGGGCGCCACCACCACAGCTCCGATTCTCGGACTCAGCTGGCGCATCCTCTTCCTGCTGTTCTTCGTGATAGGCCTTATCGCCACACTCTGGCTCGGCATGACACACATCGAGGAAGAGCCTCTCGAGGACAAGGCTTCAGGCTTCGTTGACTGTCTGAAGATGCTCGGATCGCCCATCATCCTGCTGTCGTTCATCGGCATCATGTGCCATGTGGGCATCGACGTCGGCACCAACGCTGTGGCTCCGCGAATCCTCCTTGAGCGTCTCGGCACTGACACCGATACGGTGAGCAAGTTCGAATATGCCACCAGCATCTACTTCGCATTCCGTACACTGGGCTGCTTCACCGGATCTATCATCATGCGCAAGCTCAACATCCGCACATTCTTCACCATCATCGTCCTTATGATGGCAGTGGCAATGGTGGGCCTCGTATTCGGTACAGAGCAGTGGGAACTTTGGGCTGCCATCGCCCTCGTAGGCTACGGCAACTCCAACGTCTTCTCCATCGTCTTCTCACAGGCCATGCTCTCAGCACCCGAGAAGAAGAACGAGGTGTCTGGTCTGATGATCATGGGACTCTTCGGCGGCACCATATTCCCCCTCTTCATGGGATTCGCAAGCGACGCTGCCAAGGCTTCAGGCGCACAGTATCCGCAGGTTTGGGCTGCTGTTGTAATGGCAGTGGGCGTAGCATACCTGCTGAGCTACATCCCCAAGGTTAAGCAATAAAAAAAACTAAAAGCCAAATTATATTATGGAAAAGAAATATGTAGTAGGACTCGGCGAAGCGCTCTGGGATGTGCTTCCCGAAGGTAAGAAGCTCGGTGGCGCACCTGCCAACTTCGCTTTTCACGCAGGTCAGTTCGGCCTCAACTCTATAGCTGTCAGCGCTCTCGGCGAGGACAAGCTCGCAGAAGAGACCATACAGCAGCTCGAAGAGAAGAACTTGCAGTACTGCATGCCGCGCGTGCCCTACCCCACCGGCACCGTGCAGGTGACTCTCGACAACGAGGGCATACCCACATACGACATCAAGGAAAACGTGGCTTGGGACAACATCCCCTTCAACGATGACGTGAAAGCCATTGCAGAGAACACACGCGCCGTCTGCTGGGGTTCGCTGGCACAGCGCAACGTCGTAAGCCGCGAGTCAATCTACAAGTTCCTCGACGCTACGCCGAAGGACTGTATGAAGATTTTCGATATCAATCTGCGTCAGAACTTCTACACCAAAGAGGTGATCTGCGAGAGCATGAAGCGCTGCAACATCCTCAAGATTAACGACGAGGAACTCGTACTAATCGGTCGTATGTTCGGTTATCCCGGCCTTGACATCGAGAACAAGTGCTGGCTGATTCTCGGCAAGTACGACCTGGACATGCTCGTGCTGACCTGCGGCACCAACGGCAGCTACGTCTTCACACCTGGATCGATGTCGTACCAGCCCACTCCGAAGGTGGAGGTGGCTGACACGGTAGGCGCCGGCGACTCATTCACAGGCACATTCTGCGCATCCATCCTTGCCGGAAAGCCCGTAACAGAGGCTCACAAGCTGGCGGTAAGCGTAAGCGCATACGTCTGCACACAGAACGGCGCAATGCCCGTCCTGCCTGAGGAAGTGAAGGAAATGAAAGATTAGGAAGCCCATAGTTAAAAGGTTATTATTGATAAAGGAGTTAGGACGACGAATAATAAAAAGTCGTTCCTAACTCCTGTTTTTTTTCTATCAATAAAAAGAATAGGATTATCTGTTTCTCTTATTCCGGCTTGATGCACGCTATATAATAAATAGGCAGATAAGTGACACCGTTTTTTGTTTCCACATTAATCCACCTCACCCGTCTTATTATTGTCGTAATAATAGAGATTGAATCCGTGCCAATATAAGTAAATCTACCATCCTATCGCAAGAATTTCAACAATGTGAGAAGATGGTCATACGCCTGAATTTCGTTGATAAAGTATAGCATAATTACACTTTTCCTATGTTTCTACTACCGCAAAAGTACACTTTTCCTACGAAACAAGCAAGCAAAAACTACACTTTTCCTATATAGCCCTTGGGGCATGCGCACGAAAAAGGCTGTTTCGGAAATACATCCAAAACAGCCTCTGTTCTATTTGTTTTTACTTTTTTCAGTATTAATGTCGAGAACTTCATCGCGTTCGACGCACGCTCCATCCTCTCCTTGTGGGTAGCTCAGGCTATTTGCCGTCGCCATCTCCCCACATTCCTATTGCAGCGCTGGCTGCGAATAGGGTCATCATCATTGTCATCAACATAACCTTTTTACCTCTTTTTTGACTAATAAACCATTTACCTGACCTTTTGCCTAAGGTCTAATCACCTAATTGTCGACTTGAAGCATCGACTAAATACCATTGAGACGCTTGAGTTACCCTTAATCTTTTTTGTTTACCTTACTGACTAATACTTTCTTTGTTACCTTGTCTCAATCTTCATACCTTCTCTTCTTACCTGTATTCACTAATTACCTATCGTTACTAATCTCTTGCTAATCGTCTGTGTTATCCTTGATAATCCTTTCTACCTTCTGGCTAATACCTTTTCTTTTTACCTTTTAGTCATCCTTTCACTATACAATCTCAATACCTTCATGTTGTCATCCTCAATCTCTATACCTTACTATTAAATTACCTGATTACCTTTTTACCTTCTTTTTTACCTATTCTCTCAAAGTTCTCTTATAGTCCTTTGTCTTCGAATGCCTCACGGTATCCTTGTTTTGACGATGCAAAGGTACTACTGTTTGGGCACACAAACAAGCTTTTCCGCCTGTTTTATCGTCTTTTGCTTATTAATTTGACCTATATCAAACACTTTGTGTACGTGCACACCAAAATATAGTATAAGAAGAACGCAAATATAGTGTAAAGAGAGAACAATTAGCTCAGAACTATCAAAATCGCAGAAGAATTTGATGAAAAACGCCTGCATCTCTTGCTTTCACAAGAAGATGCAGGCTGAAGTGGCATGAGGTATTATTATATTATGGATATGACCTTGTTCCTCCTATTATGCTACGTCAGGAGTAACCTCAGCTTTTGTGGTGTCCACCTCTGTTGAGTCAGAGAACATCATCATGGCTGTGTTGTCAGCGCTGGTTGCGCTTACTGCTGAATCCTCAGCCTCTACGGGAGCGTCTGCCGGCTGTTCTGCGGGCTGCTCAGCGGGCTGTTCTGCAGGTGCCACGGTATCAACAGTTGTTGTGTCCTGCGGGAGTGCTGTGTTGAGACCTGACATAGAGTTGTTAGCGAATACGTTGCTTACTGATACCATTACGATAGCTGCGATAGCTGCAAAAAATAACTTCTTCATATGCGTGATCTTTTAATTGTTAATATTATTATTGTTTACTGTTTAATGAACTCTACTTGAACCATTCAGTTCGTTGCGTCGTTCGATTAATATAATGCAACGGGCGTGCCAAAACAACGTGTAAAAACTTAAACCACTGAAAATCAACAATGTAAGAAAAACATCGCAAAAATAAAGAAGCGTGAAAGTGGGGAAAAGTGTGGAGCAAGTGGGGAAAGATTCCACACTTGCTTGACAGTATTATGCAATTTGCTTTTTATGAAAGTGTTGCGTATACTCAACACTTTTGATAAAATCATCGAATCTGTTGCGTATACTTAACATTAGAGCAAAAACGAAAGCGCCCTGCAAGGGCAAAAGCGTTCTGATAAAATGCTTTTACTCTTGCAGGTCGCTTATATATTATATAATGTATATACGCGCTATGCTGCTTACTCGTATATCCACTCTGCCTTGCTCACGGCCTTGGCGCCATTGGCTGCAGGAGCCTGCGCCGGCGATGCTGCGCGGCAGTAGCCCACGAGTGTAATGTCGAAGACGAGCGTCGAATAGGCAGGGATGCTGCTCTTTGACGACGAAGCATAGCCTAACTGCTGCGGAATGGTCACCGTCCATCGGTCACCGATGTGCATGCTCTGCAGGGCGGTGGCGAAACCGTTCACTACGCCGCTTACGGCAAATGTCGAGGGATTCATGGTGGAGAGATTATAGTCGCCGGTCCATGACTGGTCGAACAACAGGCCCTTCGGGTAGCTGGTTGTGGGGATAAGGCGTCCGCTGTAGTGCACCTTCACGGAGTCAGTAAAGAACGGGCAGCCTGATCCTTTGCCTTCATTCTTAACCTCAACGATGACATGGTCGTACGAATGCTTTGCCACCTCGCTGTTGAGCGAGTATGAGCGCAGCACCTTCCAGTCGGCATTGCCAGCGTCAGCGAGTTGCTTGGCGGAGTTGTATTTAGCATCGAAGTAAGTTTCGTTGCGGCTCTGCCAGTTATCAAACTCGTTATCCTCTTCCTTTGTCTCGCTGCATGACGACAGCCCTGCTGCGAGAGCTGTGGTCATGGCGAGCGTTAGGTATGCATATATCTTCTTCATTCTCAAATGTTAAGTACGTGTATATAAGTGGTGGGGCTTCACGCCCTACGTCTTACTGGAGCTTCTTCAGGAGGCTGGTGATGCTCACCTTGTCCTCGATGATGGCCTGGAGCTGGTCGATGCTTACGCGCTCCTGCTCCATTGTGTCGCGGAAACGGAGAGTAACGGTGTTGTCCTTCAGCGTGTCGTAGTCTACAGTCACGCAGTACGGAGTGCCGATAGCGTCCTGACGACGATAGCGCTTGCCGATGGTGTCCTTCTCGTCGTAGTGAGTGTTGAAGTGGAACTTCAGGTTGTTGACAATCTCGCGAGCCTTCTCTGGCAGTCCGTCCTTCTTTACGAGGGGCAGCACGGCGAGCTTTGTCGGAGCGAGTGCCGGCGGAAGGAGCAGGACAACGCGTGTCTCGCCGTTCTCGAGCTTCTCCTCACGATATGAGTGACACATTACGCTGAGGAACATACGGTCTACGCCGATAGATGTCTCGATGACGTACGGAGTGTACGATTCCTTTGTCTGCGGGTCGAAGTACTTGATTGAGCGGCCTGAGAACTTCTCGTGCTGAGAGAGGTCGAAGTTGGTGCGGCTGTGTACGCCCTCCACCTCCTTGAATCCGAACGGCATCTTGAACTCGATGTCCGTAGCGGCGTTGGCGTAGTGAGCGAGCTTCTCATGGTCGTGGAAGCGATAGTTCTCAGCGCCGAAGCCGAGAGCCTGGTGCCACTTCATACGCAGCTCCTTCCATTTCTGGAAATATTCGATCTCGGTGCCCGGCTGTACGAAGAACTGCATCTCCATCTGCTCGAACTCGCGCATACGGAAGATAAACTGGCGAGCAACGATCTCGTTACGGAAAGCCTTACCGATCTGAGCGATACCGAAAGGAATCTTCATACGGCCGGTCTTCTGCACGTTGAGGTAGTTGACGAAGATGCCCTGTGCTGTCTCCGGACGGAGATACACCTTCATTGCACCCTCAGAGGTTGAGCCCATCTCTGTAGAGAACATAAGATTGAACTGACGAACGTCGGTCCAGTTCTTTGTGCCGCTGATGGGGTCTACGATTTCCTCGTCCTCAATAATCTTCTTCAGCTCTGCGAGGTCAGGACCCTGCATAGCCTTGGTGTAACGCTCGTGGAGGGCGTCGCGCTTCTGCTGGTGCTCCAGCACACGGGGATTTGTTGAACGGAACTGAGCCTCGTCGAATGCGTCGCCGAAGCGCTTGCGTGCCTTAGCCACTTCCTTGTCAATCTTCTCCTCGTACTTAGCTATCTGGTCCTCGATGAGAACGTCGGCACGATAGCGTTTCTTTGAGTCGCGGTTGTCAATGAGGGGGTCGTTGAAAGCGTCGACGTGTCCGCTGGCCTTCCATATAGTAGGATGCATGAAGATGGCTGAATCGATGCCCACGATGTTCTCGTGAAGGAGCACCATGCTCTGCCACCAGTACTGCTTGATGTTGTTCTTAAGTTCAACGCCGTTCTGACCATAGTCGTAAACTGCGCCCAGACCATCATAAATCTCGCTGCTCGGGAATACGAAACCGTACTCTTTGCAGTGACTAACGATTTTCTTGAAAACGTCTTCTTGTGCCATTTCTTTATATATTTTTGTTATTCTGAGTTTCCGTTATTTGCCTGTTGCTATCCTTAGGAATAGCTTATAGATTGCAAAGTTACGCTTTTTTGCCTTATTTTCTATCTATAATGTAGTTAAAAAATCTAACTCACACTAAATTGGACTTTGATTGAAAATCAAGAAGTTGGGCGTTTGCCTATATTATATAGGTAACAATATGGAAACGAGCGGACTTCTGCTCGTTTCTGTATTTTGCAATATGCAAAGAACACTCCTTTTACAAGTGCAAAGTTAAAACTAAATTCTTAAAAACAAACTTTTCTGCTTTCATTTTAGGATTATTTATGAATCGGTTTATGTAGCACCCCAAATACCTTTAAGTATAACTTGCTTTGTCCCTTTATGTTGCTTTGATGAGATAAGAACATTCAAAGTAAAGCCTATTACAATAATGCGAAATTTTCAATTATTTACGATTTCTGTAATTTTTTTGAGAATATTACACCTCTATTTAAAATTATTATTGTACTTTTGCAAGTGTATTTACCTATTTTATATATATAGTATGGCAAAGAAAGATGTAAACAGATTGAAGATAATGTTGGCAGTAACCAAGCACTCAAACAAGTGGTTGGCAGAAATGTTGGGTAAAGACCAAGCAACCATTTCTAAATGGTGCACCAATACTTGCCAACCAGACTTGGAAACCTTAATACGGATTTCTGATTTGCTAAAAGTGGATGTAAACGATTTGTTGAATAAAGAATGTATCAAAGAATGATGGACGATATATCGAAACAGATAAAGGCAGGCGAGGTGTCGGGGGTGCAGTTCAAGGAACGCATTCTCGACAAATATGATATTGCCTGTGAGTTAGTGGCGTTCAGTAATTCACATGGTGGCAAATTGGTAGTTGGTATAAAGGATAAGACCGGAGAAACCAATGCCTTGTCGTATTCTGAGGTACAAGAAACAACCAACTTGTTGAGTGACATTGCTTCAGAAAACGTAGTGCCATCCATTCTGATAAAGATACATACTGTTGAAGTTGAGGATGGCAACTTGGTTGTTGCTATTGTGAAGGAAGGACTCAACAAGCCTTATCATGACAACAAGGGAATCGTATGGGTGAAGAATGGTGCCGACAAGCGTAAAGTGTTCGATAATGCTGAACTTGCAGAAATGATGACCGACTGCGGTAGTTTTGCTCCTGACGAGGCTGGTGTTAGGGATGCAACTGTCAACGACCTTGATGCAACGACCATCAAGCAGTTTCTTGGCAACCGTTTTGAAAGAGTTTTGGATAAGAAAGGCTTGACAGGTGACGCTTTTAATGAAGCATCACTTGATATGATTTGCTCTGCCATAGCTAAGGGACATGATTGTGAGAAGATACTTCGCAATCTGCGATTTATCCGTCCTGATGGTACACTGACCGTTGCTGCCATGCTTCTGTTTGGCAAATACACCCAGCGCTGGATGCCAATGATGACAGCCAAGTGTATCTGTTTTGCTGGCAACAGTGTTGGCAGCAAGGTGTTCCGTGACAAGGTGAATGATGCAGATATGGAGGGGAATCTGCTTCATCAATATGACACTATCATGGATTTCTTCACTCGTAACCTACATAATGTGCAAGTAGGAGATGAATTCAACAGCATGGGTAAGTTGGAAATACCTTACACCAGTTTGGTTGAGTTCACTGTAAACAGCCTTGTACACCGTTCGTTGAACATGAAGGCCCCTGTTCGCATTTTCATTTTCGACAATCGTGTGGAGATTCACAGTCCAGGTGCATTGCCTAACGGACTCACTGTTGAGGATATCAAGGCAGGAACTTCCATGCCTCGCAATATGTTCCTTTTTAACAATGCTATATACTTGCTGCCATACACTGGTGTAGGTAGCGGCATCACTCGTGCTCTGGATGAAGACATCAATGTCACATTTATGAATAATAACAAGGCACAGGAATTTGTCATCACGGTTTGGAGAGAAGAAAGTAACGAAGTCGAGAAAAAAAGTAACCAAGTCGAGGGGAAAAGTAACCAAGTCGAACAAAAAAGTAACGAAGTCGAAGAGGAGAGTAACGAAGTCGAGGAAAAAAGTAACCAAGTCCAAGACTCTGACACTCGACTTAGACACTCTGACACTAAAAAAGTGTCATTGTCTAATAAGCAAAGGGATATAGTCAATTTCTGTTCAGTTCCTCGAACCACCGCAGAGATCATGGAACGCCTTGGTTTATCCAATCAAACCAAGAACCGAGAGCGTTACATTACATCCCTTGTTGCAGCAGGGTATTTGCAGATGACTAATCCAGATAATCCTACAGCAAGTAATCAAAAATACAAAAAAGTAAACAAAAGATAAGAAGCGTATGGATTCTTTATTTCTACTTCAGTTTGCATGTTTTATATTCATGCTCATCAATGCCTTCATCGTAGCACTCTCTCATCTGCATGTAAGATGGGAGAACAAGCGGTATGAGCGTTCTCGATGGATGATCGTTGCTGCCCTGATAGGACTGGCGATACAATATGTGCTGCAGATGACTTTCGGGTTCCGTGCTATGCACGATAATCTGGGGGCGGTCATCAACATCCTCCTCTATACCCCCTGCTTCTCGCTCATCTCCATAGGAATCTACAACATAGAAACCACCCGTGCTAACCTCAGAAAGATGATACTGATGTGCAGTGGTATTTATGCTGCCATCATTGTGGTCTTTTGCGTGGGTATCAA
>ERZ1023617.268-NODE-268-length-23636-cov-17.101098_pt1 | contig 23636 bp, 18 predicted proteins | sample MGYA00380328_ERZ1023617 | MGnify/ENA primary metagenome ERZ1023617 (study PRJEB33179, sample SAMN07448977) | human gut metagenome | biome: Human-gut; feature: Human associated habitat; material: Faeces | host: Homo sapiens | place: India: Bhopal | collected...
TATTACCTATTACTTATTACTTGAAAATACATAGTTTGTAATACTTAATACTTAACACTTAATACTTATATATAATATATATGCCTTGCATTGCTTCTCGTAGTTCTTTTTAAGGCGTAAGAATGGGTTCTTGCATTATTATATGGTAGGAAGTTAGAAAGTGGCTTAAATCGAAAATTTGAAAAAACATAGGTTTTAAGCACAAAAAATAAGGCATTTTTTGAGGAAAAAAAGTTTTTCAGCATATATAAAGTGGGTAGCACGTTGGTTTTCAATTAGAAAAGACATAAGGTTAAAGTAAAGGTGAAAGTTTGAAGAAAAAATGCACCAAAAAAACATTTTCGGAAATTTCTTTTTTGAAAAAGTTTGCCGTATCTTTGCCTCGGTTTTAGGAAAACCATCATACAAAAACTTTTATGAAGCTCCCCAATAAGGCATTATGTTGGATGCATAGTGTATGAATGTAGAATTAACGAAAAACATTGGGTATCAATACTTTTAATGCTGTAAAACGGAAACTTTTTCCTTCTTGTAGTCACTTTTGTGGCTTAGAGAAATGTGTGCTTTGCTAAACGATAGTAAAGGTGCGGATTTGGGAGTGAGTTTTCGAAAAAGTTTTCCGTTTTGGAAAACTTTTGCTACTGTACCTTCGTAAAAGTTTTCTCAAAAAAGGTGCTGATTTATCCCATATCATATTAGAATTAGGCTTTTAATAGGGGCTACAGCATTGATTTTGAACAATAACTAACGCAAATCCTTTTATCACAATAAATTTTGACCCCACTTATGTGCACCGACAACTTTATTATCACCAAGCGCAATGGTAAAACCGAACCGTTGAGCGTAGACAAAATTAAATCGGCTGTAATTAAGGCTTTCCAAAGCCAGAGCAAAGATATTGATGCTGATACGCTTAATCGCATTATGCAACGCTTGCGTTATTGCAACGGCATGAGCGTTGAAGATGTGCAAAATCAAGTTGAAATTGCACTTATGGCAGAGCACCACTATCAGGTGGCTAAAGCTTTTATGCTATATCGCAAGCGTCACGAGGATGATCGTGAAACTGCTGACAAGTTGCGTTTCTTGATTAACTATTGCGATTCTACGAATCCTGCAACAGGTTCAAAGTATGATGCAAATGCCAATGTAGAGAATAAGAACATTGCTACACTTATTGGCGAGCTTCCTAAACAAGGCTTTATTCGTTTGAACCGTCGTTTGCTTTGCGATCGCATCAAGGAAATGTATGGTAAAGATTTGGCTGAACGTTATCTCTATTTGCTCAACAACCATTACATTTATAAAAACGACGAAACTTCACTCGCTAACTATTGTGCTTCTATCACCATGTATCCTTGGTTGCTCAATGGTACAAAGGATATTGGTGGTAATTCAACAGCACCCACCAATTTAAAGTCGTTCTGTGGTGGTTTTGTCAATATGGTATTCATCGTTAGCTCGATGCTTTCTGGTGCATGCGCAACGCCTGAGTTCTTGATGTACATGAGTCACTTCTTGGAGATTGAATACGGAAGCGACTATTATGCACATGCTGATAAGGTGGTAGACCTTTCAACGCGTCAACGTACGATTGATAAAATTATTACAGACTGTTTTGAGCAGATTGTGTATTCAATCAATCAACCCACAGGTGCAAGAAACTTCCAATCGGTATTCTGGAACATCTCTTACTACGACAAGTACTACTTTGAGAGCATCTTTGGTGAATTCCGTTTCCCTGATGGAGAGCGTCCTTCATGGCCCGCTCTTGATTGGTTGCAACGTCGTTTCATGAAGTGGTTTAACCATGAACGTACTAAAGCTGTGCTCACTTTCCCTGTTGAGACTATGGCACTCCTTTCAAAGGATGGCGATGTTATGGACAAGGATTATGCAGAGTTTACATCACAGATGTATGCTGAAGGTCATAGCTTCTTTACTTACATGAGCGATAATGCCGACTCTTTAGCCTCTTGCTGCCGTTTGCGCAATGAAATTCAAGACAATGGTTTCAGCTATACTTTGGGTGCAGGTGGTGTTAGTACAGGTTCAAAGTCGGTGCTTACTGTCAACCTCAACCGTTGTGTACAGCAGGCAACACGCGAAGGACGTTCATACATTGAATATCTCGACGATATTATCGACCTTATGCACAAGGTGCAGTTAGCATACAATGCTAATCTTAAGGACATGATGGATAAGGGTATGCTCCCCCTCTTCGATGCTGGTTACATCAACATTAAGCGTCAGTATCTCACAATAGGTGTTAATGGTATGGTTGAAGCTGCAGAGAGCTTAGGCATTACCATTTCGGATAACAAGGAATACGAGGAGTTTGTAAGCAATATTCTTGGTCTTATTGAGGATTACAACCACAAGTATCGTTCAAAGGATGTGATGTTCAACTGTGAGATGATTCCTGCCGAAAACGTTGGTGTAAAACATGCTCGTTGGGATCGCGAAGCTGGTTACTATGTGCCACGCGACTGTTACAACTCATACTTCTATGTGGTAGAAGACCCCAACACAGACATCATCGAGAAGTTCCGTTTGCATGGACGTCGTTTCATTGAGCATCTTACAGGTGGTTCAGCCCTTCACATGAATCTTGATGAGCATCTTAGTCAGCCTCAGTATCGTCAGCTTTTGCGTGTAGCAGCTAAGGAAGGATGCAATTACTTCACCTTTAACATCCCCAACACGCTTTGCAACGATTGTGGACACATTGACAAGCATCACCTTCACACATGTCCCAAGTGTGGTTCAACCAATCTTGATTACCTCACTCGCATCATTGGATATTTGAAGCGTGTAAGCAACTTCTCGCTCGACCGTCAGAAGGAGGCAGGTCGCAGATATTATCAAAAGATTGAGGCATAATATTGCTTGTAAAGACACTTAGATAATTATAGTTATCCTAACTAAATAAATAAGGGCTTATAGAGTGCCGCTTCGCCCTCTATAAGCCCTATTTTATATACCATACCATGCTAAAGTATTACAATCACGATATCGTATTTCAAGAATACCCTGATGAGGTAACGTTAGCCATTAACCTTACGCTTTGTCCGAATCGTTGTATAGGTTGCCACAGTGCCTTTTTACGCGAGGATATAGGTGAGGAACTTACTCCAGAGCGTATAACGGCTTTAATTGATGCTAACGAGGGCATCACCTGTGTAGGCATACAAGGTGGTGATAACGACCCTGAGGCTGTTCTTGCTCTTTGTCATTACGTGCAGACACATTACCAAGGTCGCATCCGCACAGGTTGGTATTCTGGTCGTACATGGCAGCCCACCCCCATCCAACTCCAACAATCCCTAAATTACCTCAAATTAGGCCCCTACATCTCTAAATTAGGTCCGCTCTCATCTCCCACTACCAACCAACGTTTCTATGCTGTAAACGCCTCAGATGGTACTTTAAAGGATATGACAGAACGATTCTTAAAGAAAAAGGTAAGTTTATAAAAAAAGCACCTTATGCAATCTTGACGACTGCATAAGGTGCTTAATTTTTTTGTGAATATCGTGTTCAGCGATTAGTCTTCGTTCCAAGCACTTGTACCCCAATCTTGCTGGTTGCTTTGGAATGTACCATCGAATTCATCATCAGAAACAGTGATATCTATATTTTCACTACCATCAGAACTTAATTTAGAACCGCTTAGCAAAGTATCTTCAGTATGGAAAGTGACTACTTTAGCTTGAGGTGCGTGATATATTTTTTTCATTTTGTATCTTATTTGAGTGTTTGAGGTTATGAATTTACTTTACAATCACCTTTTTGCCTTGTATAATGTACAGACCAGCAGGCAATTTAGATGTGCCATGATTGCTAACCTTTACACCTTGTAAGTTATAAACAGCTGCTGCATTTTGGACATTTTCGGTGTTGATTTGGTTGATTCCAGTGATTTTGTTATCACCAAAAATAATGCGCATACCGTTTGCATTCGTATTTGTTGTGGTGAAGTAAGCACGTGTACCAGCAAGGCTTGAACCAGCAGCACCGCGCATAATCTTTTGTACACCATCAATATTTGCTACACCATATTTACCTTGCATATCAGTCAAAGTGTAAGTACCGCAGAAAGTATAACCTTCTTTTGTAACAGATATAGCTGAACCTTCAACTACATTTTTATTTTCAAGCACCTTGCCACTTGCAATAGCTTGCGGTGCAAAGAACAAATACGGGGTGTTTGCTTGCATTTCTGTAACTTCAGCAAAGTTAAGACCATTGCCGTTTACACCAGAAAATTCCTGAGCCTTAGCACCTTCAGCAATGTCTGTAGGTTTCACATTGAAGGGCAAGCAAACAGTATTCCATCCTTGTGCAAAAGAACGATTCAGAATAACGTCCTTAGTGCCAGCTTCGTCAGCAGTAACGGCTTGTTGATCGTTTACTACAGTAAAATCTTTGCCGAATACAACATTAATTATTTGTCCCATGTTAATATCAATGTTGCAGAAGAAACGATTGTCTGTCATTTTGCCCGCAAATTTTATGGGTACATCACCTAAGCCTGGGCCACCCCATGCTCCAGCGTATGTTTCATCAGTACCTTCAGTAATTTGAATGGTTTGTGTGGATACAAAAGTCATCATGCCAACCTTGCTCTTTTCAGCCTTCAATCCTGTAAGAATAATGTTTCCAATAGGCATAGATTCTTCAGGAGTAGCTCCTGCAAGAATGAAATTGCTTAACTCCATAATGTAAGTGTCGTTAGGCATCTCATAGATATTAATTGAAGAGGTTTGCTCTGAGGGGGTGTTTCCATCCACGGTTACAGATAAACCACCATTATATTGTTTTGTGGTTTTAGGTGCTGTAAACTGAATTTTGTAAGTGTGATAATTGGTCTCGTTTTCAGAGATGTCATTACCTTTAACTGTAATGGTTAATAAACCAGTTGCTGCATCGTATATTTTTGAAATCGTTGCGCCTTCACCATTTGAAGTCATTTTCAGTAATGAAGGATCATATACTTTATTGACATTTACTTGGTTTGATGTACTGAAATCAAGTGTTTCTTTATCGTAGGTAGCTGTTGATAATTCTGAGTTGTATACAAACTCCAAATCGTCAATATAAAGCATATCGTTCACAGTTCCTTCACCCGGTTCTGTGTTTGTACTGAATGAAACTAACATATAAGCGGGCTCATCTTCATCAGCTGTATGGTAGTATGTAAATGGAATTTTTAATTCAGTCCATGTATCATATCCCTTTTTTCCAATTTCTAAATCGGAGGCACTTGCAATTTTAATGTCAGAATAATCATTTCCTGGTATTTCAGGATCTTGATATTTTTGAGAGTTATGCAAAACAGCATTTACGCTTGCATAGGGGTACTTTGAATTTTTCGTAGCATCATTGGCAACAAACTTAACCCAAACCTTCATCATATCAGGCTTACCTGCAAAAGTAGGGTAAAAGTTTGTATTTTTGTTACCTTTTTCTTTGTAGGTACCCCCAGGAGAATAGTTGTAATTCTTTTGGGGGTTATTAGCCGTCGTACTTGAACTATTAACACGTCCAGAAGTCATTACGCCATTAGCTAAAACGCCTACAATATTGGTGGCTTTTATGTAAACACTTTTTGTACCTTCAGAATTAGGACGAATATCTGTTGATTCACGAAGTTTGTCATCTTTGTTTTGACCAAAAGTAGCATTAGAACCACTCATTGTTGGATATCCATGCCAATTCTTAGGTTCATAAGCTTTCTTGCCCAAATAGTTGTAACCTATTACAAACCCCTCCTCAAAATCAGAGTTCGGTAATTGATATTGTGCCATACCACTACCGCAAATAGCAGCCATAGCGAGCGTTAAAATACTTTTTTTCATATTGTCTGTGTTAAAGGCAAAGCCGCGAGAGCATATTCTCAAGACGGCTTTGCAATTATGTTTTTAGTGATGTCTTATTTTACGATTTTTTTGCCACCTACAATGTTTACACCCTTAACGAGTGTGTTGGCACGACGACCATCGATGGTGTAGATAGTTTTTGAAGCTGCAGAAACGTTAGTCTTTACATCGTTAATGCCTGTTTCAGTAGGAGCAAACTGGATGGTGTAAGTAGTTACAGCTTCGGGGTTGAAGTGAACGTCTTGCGCTTTTACAGTAAGTGTAAGTACGTTAGTCTCTTCGTTGAAAGATTTTGATACAGTAGCACCTTCGCCAACTTTTACGTAGCTAAGTTTGTTAGCATCGTAGCTCTCAGTAAGCGTTGCAGTGTTGCCCTCAGAGAAAGCAACAGGCTTGCCATCGAAAGTAACGTCCTTTAAACTGTGATAGTAGAGCAATTTTACGTTGTCAACAACCAAAGTATTTCCTGCACCCACCTTACTACGCTTTCCAAAGTAATCGCTTGCAGAGAATATGATGTTCAATGAGTCGGGCTGAACGTCTGAGCCTGCAAATTCACCATAATTCAAATCTACAACCATTGTTGCGAGAGAGCCTGTTTGGTCGCCTTCGATGCTCTTAACTACCGAAGCCACGCAAGCAGCATCATCGCTCGTTGTAACATTACCACCCGTAGTAGTTTCAAGACCTAAGATGTTACGATCGCGGTTGTACATAGTAACCTTGTTAGGACTGCCAAATTTAGTTTCGCCAGGAACATTCGCTTGTGCATACTGACCTTTCCACAAGTAAGCAACAACGGTAGCAGGCTCGCTGGCATTGATGGTAGAAGCTTTGTAAGTTTCTTCGCCTTCGTTAGCAGTGGCATCGCCAGTAGCCTTGCCGTGACTGCGGATATAGTCAAACTGGATGGCATCGGGTTTGCCTTTGAAAGCAATACCACCAAAAGCACCACCATCAGCACTCTTTTCAAGGTTCATAACATCGGCAGTAGCCCAAGTAGTGCCCAAACTCATGTAGCCAGGAACAATTTGAGTATCCATGAAGGGGTTCGGACGGTTGGTGAGTTTAACAGCAAAGTCAGCAACCTCAGCTTCCTCATCGTTCACCTGAATAGGTTCGCCCACCAAGGTAGCACCAATACCATTCATACCCGTAACATTTGCAATGCACCAAGGAGTGGGAGTTATGAATTCATCGAGTTGCCACTTTGATTGATTCCAATAGTCTTCATTACTTTCCAACTCGCTCCAATCAAAGAGACCATGTGTGCTGTCCCAAGGACGACTTTGCTGCCAAAAGCTAACTTCGTTGAAGTTGCCATTTTCAATAGCAAAATTGTTCGTTACAATACCCTTGAAAAGTACATAAATAGGCATGCTACTATCTTCAGACATAATCCACTGCACAGGGATGTAAGCAACAATGCTGTCGCCCTTGATGTAGCTACGCTTCTCATCGAGACGTGCATCGGCTATGATACCCGCAGTAGTAAAGTTGAAGCGAACATTGGGGTTTTCGCCAAAAGTGTAAGTGCCTTCAGCCTCGTTGAGAGCGATGTTGGGCAAAAAGATGTCGCCCAACTGCATACCTGCAAAGGAGAAGTTAGGCAGCGAAAAGTCTACCTTACCTTCAGTCTCTGAAGCGTTCACAAAAACTTTAGCCGGTACTCGGGCATCGTCTGTGTATTCTTCAGTTTGAAGAGCAATGTAAAGGTCGCCTGTGTAGCTGTTTACAATAGGTTTTACATCTGTTTGTGCAAAGCTTGCCACACTGCAGATAGTGGCACAGCAAGTGAGTAAAAATCTATTCATAGATAGAAAAGATAAATATGTTGTTTATTTTATTTACTTAGAACAAATAGTTAAAGCCCAATGTTCCATAAATGGGGTAGAGGGCAAAGGTAACGCTGGGGAAGTCAGATGAGAAGATGCCATTTAAGCCCCAAGCAACGTTAGCAGAAACAGAGAGGTGTTTGTAAGCCTTGAACTCACCTCCCAACTGCAAGCCCCACTGAAAGCGGCGCAGATTGTCAGAGAAGTCGTAGCTGGCACTTCCCACTTCAGCATATTGTCCGGTAGGATCACCATTGCGGATGTAGCCATCGTAAGCCTTACCCGAGAAGGTACCATTGATAAGGTATGAAAAGTAAGGACCTGCTTGCACTTGCCAACGGTCGTTAAATGAATAAGTAGCAAGAACGGGGAAGGTGAGGTAGTTATTGTTCACCTCCGTTTTTACGTTACCAGTCCATGCACCATTCACCACACCCGAACCATCATCGTTAATAGCCTCCATGTGGTAGTTCTTAACAGTGGCATCCGTCTTCATACCTTTATTTTCGAAGCGAACCCCAATCATCGTACCCCAATGTTTGCCAAACTTGCGGTGTACAGCACCTTCAAGTTGCACACAGAGCGTGGGGTTATAGCTATTGATGCCACGAATTTCGGCAGGAAGGGGAAGGGGAGAAGTTCCACCTAAACTTACGCCAGCCCCTAAGCGTACGTGCCAACCTTTAAGGGCAGCCTTAATAAGGTTAATGTCGGTTTCTTTAGCCTCCTTCACCTTTTGAGCTTGTGCTGTGAAGGTGGTAAGGAGAGCGAGGAGGAAGAGTATCTTTTTCATTAAATGTGTTGCTATAAATGTATTACTTCTCGTTCACCAATTTAATTTCGTCAACATAGAGTGTTGAGCCTACGCATCCTTTAAAGTAAGCACCTTGTCGGCTTGATGTCATCACAATGGCAATGGCATATCCACCATTCGCCAATCGGTCGGCACTAAATTCTTTGCCATTCATAGGTTTAAAGGGTTCTGAAAAGTGAATCCACTCCGAAGCTTCAAGGTCTGCCATTTCACCGCTAAACTCCACGGGATTGTCGATGCGTGCCATAAGCACAATGCGGTTAGAGGTAAGCACATCATTACCATCGAGTGCTACAAACTTAGCACCTTGTGCCATTTCGGTTTGAGTAGCAGTTTCATATACCACGGCATAGATGTCGGCAGTATCGCGCTTTTCGGGGTGAAGTTTCCAGTTACCGTCTCTAAACTCAGTTCCTGCTTTATATTTGTAGTAACCTTCTAAGCGGACGGGCTTTTTGGTTACGAGTTGTAAACCAAACTTAGTGGCTTTAAGTGCATTCTTAGCACTAACAGCGGCCGCACTTGCGTTGAATGTACCAATAAAGATGTTGCCTGCAGCAATAGGCATTTTTGTACTTTTCCAACCTGTTTCGCGTGTGGTAAGTTTAATAGCCTTGCCATTCACACCATTTTCAACCGCAACAGTAGGGTAGTCGCTAATGGGTGCGTTGCTTTTTGCAATGGCATATCCACCATTACCCGTAGCCCAATATTTACGTTCAGGATTATTAGGGTCGTTGGCATCAAGTTCGTACCATTCTTGGAATTTGCCACGCGTATCGAGTTTAAAATTCTCAAAGCCCATAAGCCATTCATCGTATTCAACGGGGGGCAACTCAAAGCTCACCTTGTAGTCTTTGCTCCAATTACCATCTTGCGAGTGCGTGGTGTAGGTTTGGGGTGAGGTAAAGTTACGAGTTATTCCATTGCCATTAACCTGTGTACCATCAATGTTAGCCGTAAGCCAAGCACCTTCGGTAAGTGTAAATTTAGGGTTAAGGGCAGAACGATCGATATCGCGGTTTGCCATGGTGAAAACCACATAGTCGTTTTGAATGTTGGGATCACCCTTCAGTATGCTACGGTGTTCCTCAAGCCACTCTTGATCAACCCCCGTAATGTCGCATTCGGCATTAAGAGGCTCGTCTTGTATACACGAGTTAAGGGTGAAGAGCATGATGGCTGACTGGATGAACAGAACGATGCGTTTCATGTTTTAATTTTGTTGTTGAAAAGTGTGTGTAAGTGTGTTGCGTTGTTAAGTCTAAGTTTTGGGGCAAAGCTCAGTTAAGGTTTAGAGCTTTTTGTCTTTGCTAAAAGGCAAGTGTTGGGGGGAGATGTTTACGACATAATAAGGCATATTGCATACTATCCCCTTTCAGTGTGCAAAGTTACGAAAAATATCTTCAAAGAAAGAGTTTTCTTGATTTTCAAGGCAATTTGTACCGGTAAAACTGGTAATTACCGATATTTCCGACTATTTTGCCATGTTTCTAGGTTAAAAAAGAAAACAAGGATAAGGATTAGGAATAGTGGAATAAGGCACGAAAAGTCTTTACATGCCCAATAAAAGTTTGCGCATTTTGTTCATAATCTCTACACCCAAAAAGCAAAAATGTAGGCTTCATTTCATTTCGTTTTACTCACAATAGTTTTATGAGTAAAGCATATTTGCGTGTAAAATAAGAATGGCGTCGAAACAAAAAACACCTATAATATAGTCATCGTTTAAAAATAAAGCCGTATATTTGCAGCAAATATACCCCTATACCTTTGGGCCAGATTGGATTTGACAGCGGGTTGGAGTGGTATGTAAGCACGCAGTGCGCCTGATAGTGGGCACTTAAATCTCGGCTATCGACAATTTAACTGGCGAAAACAAGTTTGCTCTCGCTGCCTAATCGAAGTATAGTAGATTGGCTTTATTTCGGCACAAGGTGCTGAAACGAGACATCACCCAAGAGCTCTTTTTCCGAAGCGTCTTGAAATGGTGGTGCAGATAAATCGGGAATAGTCTGCGTTGGCCTCGCAACAAAGGCGAAACTTTTAGAGGATAAGGCTGCGGTTGGTGGCACTGGTCTTGCCACAGCACGAAAATTTAGTCAGTGATAAGCGTGTAGAAAGCATATTAGTTCCCCGTTTGGACGAGGGTTCGAGCCCCTCCTGGTCCACTCAGTGATAAATAAAAAACTGCAATTCTTCAATACAAAGGAGAATTGCAGTTTTTTTATTTAATAGCCAAGTCTATACACTTGGCAGAGAGTGTCCATTGATTTTGCGATACAAGTCGAGGGCATACACATCAGTCATGCCCGATAGGTAATCAAGCACAGCCATTAAGCGGTCGCCCTCGCGTGGGGCATGAACTTCGTATTGCGAAGGAACCTGCTGCAGCAACAATTGTGAGTAAGCTTTTTCGGGAGCCATAACGGCATCTGTAATAAGCTCGAGTAAGGTGTAAATGATGTGATAACCAGCCAAGTCAACATCCGTCACCTCATGACAAAGATAAATGCGTGTAGCTGCTATATCCTCGCATTTGCGGTAGGCATTATAAAGCAAGGGAGGTAGATGGTCGATGAGCGAACCTTCAAATTCACCTGCAAGAATCTCCTCCTCGTGCGCCATAAAGGTTTGCACACAAGCACGTTCAAGCGCATTGATAACACACGAACGGTAATACACAATTTGGTCATCAATGTCCGTGTCAGTGGCATAGCGATTCTTTAATTTTTCTTGTTCGTCAGCTTCAAAGAAGTTTAAAAACAACTGCATGGTCTGTTCATCGCTAAGAATGCGTAGTTTGTGAGCATCCTCAATGTCCATTATTTCATAGCAAATGTCGTCAGCAGCTTCAACCAAATAAACCAAAGGGTGGCGTGCATAGCGTAGCGTGTTACCTGGCAAGTCAGGCAAACGTTTTAAGCCTAAAGCATCAGCAATGTGAAGGTAAGTAGCGCGTTCGGCTTCAAAAAAGCCAAACTTAGGTTTGCGGCGTGCACCATCCGAGCCATAAGGGTATTTCACAATCGAAGCCAAAGTAGCATACGTCATAACAAATCCCCCACGGCGTCTACCGCTAAAGTGGTGTGTGAGCAGTCGAAAGGTGTTGGCATTACCATCGAAACGCGTAATGTCTAACCATTCAGCTTCCGACAGACTTCGTCCATCATGTGTGATGAGGCTGCGCCATTGGCGACCCTTACCTTCGCTAAAATAAGTGCGAATGGCACGTTCGCCCGAGTGTCCAAAGGGCGGATTACCCATGTCGTGAGCCAAACATGCAGCACTCACAATGGCTCCCATGCCTGTAACTTCGGTTTCTTTTAGTTCAGGATAGCGTGCAATCAGTTCGATACTCACATCAGTACCCAATGAACGTCCAACGCTCGACACTTCAAGGCTGTGTGTCAGACGGTTATGAACAAACACACTGCCAGGTAGTGGAAACACCTGTGTCTTGTTTTGCATACGTCGAAAAGCGGCCGAAAAAATAAGTCGGTCGTAGTCGCGTTGAAACTCAGTGCGCCGCTCTTCAAGGGGCTTAGGTTTATCTTCTTTACCCAGTCGTTTAGATGATATAAGCTTTTGCCAATCCATAGCTGTGAAGTTTTATGCCGCAAATTTATGATAAAAGCGGCAAGTATGCTGCATATTTCCCCCAAAATCAGTACTTTTGCTCCATAACAATAAAGGGTGGTTCTAAAAATTCTGATTTTAAGATTTTAAAATTCTAAAATTCTGATAGTTGCTTTGCACCCTCTCGTATGTGTCTTTTTGTCAGTTCGCTCAGTCACATAGCCCGCTATGCTCCTTCGTTCACTAACAAAAATACACACCCGATAGGGCACAAATCAACTTATCAGAATTATTAGAACCACCCTAAAAACTTTGATATGAGAACCTATTCTTTACCTTTGAACGAATGTTGGAAAGTTGCCAGTCAACTGAATGACGCAGAGAAGTTGCAGTTAATAGCACGTTTAACTCACTCAATGGCGCAGAAAAAAGAGCGCAAAAAACACTCTGCCGACTTGCTCGATTCTCTTTATGGTGCATGGGGTGATGATGAGTATCCAGATTCAGATGTGATGAATAAGGAAGGGCACGCGCATCGAGAAATAATAGATTTTTGAAATAGTTCTCATAAAAAATTGGTGATGATTTTGATTTGTTAATAGGATGTACAGCTGTGTATTACGATATGACATTGGTTTCTGAAAATATTAAACATTTCAAGAATATAGAGGATATTAAAATTGAAAATTGGGTAAAACGATAGAATAAGAAGTAAGTTTATGGTTGTTTTTGACTTTCCGTTTCTTATGTTTCCCCCAAAATCAGTACTTTTGCAACAAATAAACTCAAACAACGAAATCAATAGGCAATGAAAATAAAAATAGTAAATAGTTCACACCATCCGCTTCCGCAGTATGCCACCCCACTCAGTGCAGGATTAGACTTACGTGCTAACCTCGATGCCCCCATCACGTTGCAGCCTATGGAGAGACGTTTGGTACCAACGGGACTGCGCATTGCATTGCCCGAGGGTTATGAAGCACAGGTGCGTCCACGCTCAGGACTTGCACTGAAACATGGCATCACATTGCTTAATACTCCTGGTACGATTGATGCTGATTATCGTGGCGAAATAGGCGTGATAATGGTAAATCTCTCAACCGAACCTTTTACTATTGCCGATGGCGAACGCATCGCACAGTTAGTTATTGCTCGCTATGAACAAGCTGAGTGGTTAGAGACAGATGCGCTCGACGAAACTGAACGAGGTGAAGGCGGCTTCGGACATACAGGTAAACAGTAATTGGTGCACCCCCCTACTTAAAAGTTTGTCTTAACACACACACCTTCAAAAAAAAGATTTTGAACATCGTTTTCCTAAAACATTGACACAGCAAACAAACATATTATTACATAGTAAGCCAACGATAGCCCACAGCCATCGTTGGTTATTGGTGCTTTGTGCAATCGTGTCATTGTTGTTAGTCTGTGCTTGTCACAATGCCAAGCATGTGCAAAAGTCAGAGTTGCGCAAGGAGGCAACAGCTCATGTACCCAAACATCTATTATCGCGTGCACAGCAGTGGCGTTACAACGAGTTGTTTCTCGAAGCAATTCGTCAAAAAGAGGCAGGGCATATTAGTGCAGAACACGAGTTGCTTGATGCAGCACTAAAAATAAATCCGTTAGCTTCTGAGGCACTTTATGAAATGGGACTCCTAAAGTTATCGTATACCATGTATTCTGATAGCGTTGGACGAGCCATGGGCGACTCACTGTTACGTTTGGCAGTAGAAAAAGAACCATTCAACCCCTATTACAAGGAAACGTTAGCCACCTATTTAGCCAATAGTGCAAACTATCGTGAAGCGATAGAATTGTATGAGGAATTGGCAGACGAAAAAGAAACGGACGAAACGCTAAGCACCCTAATATGGCTTTACAAAACCAGTGGAGACTATGCAGGTGCCATTCGTACCATCGATCGTTTAGAGCGTATAGAGGGACGTAGTGAACAACTCAGCCTTGAAAAGTTTCAAACCTACTTGGCAATGAAGGACGATGAGCATGCTTATCAAGCCATCGAGGACCTTTGTGCAGAATATCCCTACGACTTGCGCTATCGTGTGCTGCTTGGCGACCTTTATGACCAAAATGGTTATCATGAGCAAGCATTGCTTATCTATAAGGATGTGCTTGCTGCAGAACCCGATAACAGCTATGCGCAAATATCCTTATTAGCCTACTACAAGGCAGCTGAGGCAGACTCGCTCTATTTAGATTTGTTGCACCGCGTAGTGCTTAATCCGCGTACGCAAACAGCAGCTCGCATCGAAGCCATGCGAGGTTATGCTGAGGACAACATACGTCGTAGAGCAGACTCCACTGAGGTGTTGCAACTATTTAACCAAGCTTTAGCGCAACCGCAGGAAAATCGTGATATGGCAGAACTAAAGGCTTATTACGTAAGCGAACGTCGCATGCCAACCGACTCACTCCTTGCAGCCATGCGCACCATTCTGAGCATCGAACCCGACTATACCACAGCACGTTTACAAGAGTTGCTCATTATGTTGCAACGCGACAGTATGCAGCAAGTGGCAAAAATATGTCGTGAAGGTGAACTTTATGATCCTACCGAGGTAACATTTTATTATTACGAGGGTACAGCACTCTATCGTTTAGGCAAGGACTTTGATGCCATACGTTGTCTGCAAAAGGGTACCGACCGTATTGATGAAAGCACCGACCGACAGTTGGCTTCCGACATTTATGCTTTGTTAGGCGATGTGTTGCACAGCAACCACCTAAAGGAGGAGGCATACATAGCCTATGACCATGCTTTAGAGTATAATGAGTTAAACCTCTTGTGCCTAAACAACTATGCTTATTTTTTAGGCATGGATGGGCAGCAACTTGATAAGGCAGAGCGCATGAGTCGCATCACGGTTGAAACTGAAGGCACAGACCCTACTTATCTCGACACGTATGCGTGGATACTTTATTTAAAGAAAGACTATGTGCAAGCGCGTGAGTACATACGCGAGGCTATACGTTTGGCTGAGGAAACTGAAGCAAACGCATCCATCTTTGAACATGCAGGCGACATTGCTTATCGTTGTGGCGATCGTAACCAAGCTTTGGTATATTGGAAGAAAGCCTTGTCGCTAACACGCGACCGCTCGGCACGACGCAATGTGCAACGCAAAGTTTGGCGACGTAGACTTTAGTTTTAGTGTGGTTCTAAAAATTCTGATTTTTCAAACATTCCAAAAGCAAATCAACTGACAAAAAGGGGGCTTCCTTAATAGATAAGCCACCTTCTTAAAAAAAATACGCAAAATGAAACAACTCCTATATATATGTCTCGTAGTGCTGGCTTTTACAGCTTGTCGCTCGAGCAAGAACATAGAAAAAAGCAAGTTACCTTCAACCACCACAACAACCGAGGTATCACGTGTAAAGGCAGCACAAGCTGCAGCAGCCTTGGCTTATACCCAAAAGGTGGTGTCGCATAAGGTAAATAGTCAGTGCATCAGTGCCAATGCTAAGGTACGCATCACAGGCATGGGGGGCAAAGACCTGAGTGCCAATGGCAAGTTGCAGATGAAGCGCAACCAAATGGTACGCATCTCATTGCGTATGTTAGGTTTTGAAGTGGGCGTAATGGAGTTTACACCCACCGATGTATTGGTTATCGACCGTTTCAACAAGCAATATGTGCGTGCTGCCTACAACGAAGTAGGCTTTTTGCGTCAAGCAGGACTTGATTTCTATTCGCTTCAAGCCTTGTTTTGGAATGAACTTTTCTTGCCAGGACAACATCAGCTCACAGCGTCCGACCTTAAACGCTTCACGCTCGAGCAAACTCAGCAAACCACGGTGCTTGTGCCCACAGGTACCCCTCGGCTTACTTACCGTTTCATAACCGATGCACACACCGAAACCTTGCGTCGCTTGCAAGTGTTGGGTAAGAAGGCAACCGATAAGGGTGAGTTTGCCTTTAACTACGACCAATTTCAGCAATTTGGTGGCAAACAATTTCCCACGCAGTTGCAGTTGGCTGTGAGCGGAACAGGCAAGGACGTAAGTTTAGGCATCAGTTTGTCATCGTTAAAGACAAATGCTGACTTCGACACTACTGGCACCAAACTGTCAAACAAGTACACCCGTCGCTCTGCTGCCGAAGTGCTTAGCAAATTGGGCTTGTTATAAGGGTGGTTCATATTCCGATGAACCAAAAATCATCTAACTCCCCCAAAAAACTCATAAAAGCAGCCCCAAACATCTCTCTCTATAAAAAAGAAAATCAAAAGGTCACAACAAAATGGCTCGCATCGTTTATACACTCATCTGCATGTTGCTGGTTTGCATGGCATTGCCTGCACAAACCAACAAAAAGATACGTTCTTTGCAAAGACAGCAGACTACGTTGAAACAAAACATAGCCTCGCAAGAAAAAATGCTGAAGACAACCAAAAAGGATGTCAACTCACAATTAGCCAACTTGCAGGTTATCAATGTGCAGATTGAGGGACAACAAAAGTATGTAAATGGCATACATGCTGAACTCACTGAACTTGCCACAACCATCAAGGGGCTTGAGCAACAACTGCGTTTGCTTGAGCAAGACTTGGCAGTGTGTAAACGACGCTATCAGCGCTCGGTGTCCTATATGTTTCGCAAGCGCAACATGGTGTCGAAGTGGCAATTCATACTTTCTGCCAAAGACTTCCGACAAATGTATCGTCGATTGCGCTATATGTCAAGCTTTAGTCGTTACCAGCGTGCACAAGCTGAGGTTATTCGGCAAAAAGAACAGCAAGTACAAGCAAAGCGCAATGAACTTTTAGGGGTAAAAACCGAGAAGAACCGCCTCTTTAGTGAGGGACAAGCCGAAACACGCAAATTGCAAGGACAGCAAAAGGAACGACAAAATGTGGTGAACGAGCTTAACAAAAAGCAAAAGGAACTGCAAGCCTCTATTGCTCAACAACGTAAAAAGGCTGCAGCACTCAATGCACGCATCGACCAACTTATTCAGCAAGAAATAGCTGCTGCCGAGCGTCGTCGTAAAGCAGAAGCCGAACGTCGTCGTAAAGCTGAAATTGCACGTCAAGCTCGTCTTAAGGCACAACGCGAACAGGCTGCTCGCGAAAAAGCATCTCGCGAACGTTCCGAAGCACGACGCAAAGCTGAAGCCGAACGCAAAGAGGCTGCTGAACGTCGCAACGCTTCAAGAAATTTGGCTTCTTCCAAAACAAAGAGTAGCCATACAAGTAAAAAGAATACACGTCGGGTAACTCCCAAGCCAGTGCCTGAGGTTGAAGAAAGACCCATCTTTAACGAGGCAGACAATGCCGATCGTGCATTGAATAGTTCGTTTGCTGCCAATCGGGGCAGATTGTCCATGCCTATTACCGGAGGCTATGCCATTACGCGCCACTATGGTTCATACAACGTGGCAGGACTTAAGGGCGTGCAGCTCGATAGTAAGGGCATTAACATAACGGGACATCCAGGAGCACAAGCACGCGCCGTGTTTAAGGGTGAGGTCACAGCCATCTTTAGTTACAGTGGCATGTACAATGTCATCGTGCGTCATGGTTCATACATGTCGGTCTATTGCAATCTGTCCTCCGTGTCAGTGCGTAATGGTCAACATGTTGAGGCTCGACAAACCTTAGGCTCTGTAGCCAGAGATGCTTCGGGCAACTGTACGCTTCACTTCCAACTCCGTAAAGAAACCGCCAAGTTGAATCCAGAAGCTTGGCTCGCACGCTAAAGGGCGCATTGAGGGCATTGGTTTTAAGCACACAGTGCCACACTATTTACATAGAAATAAAATAAGCACATAGTAAGCACACATAATAAGCACATTAAAATGGTAAAAGATAATTGGAAACAAAAGGGCTATGTTGACGAGCCCGTGCCGCAAGGCGTAGACCTCAAGGCCGAAATTCGCCGCATGTGCAAGGAAAAAAACGCCATTATCCTGGCACACTACTACACAGAAGGCGTGCTTCAAGACATTGCCGATTTTGTAGGCGACAGTTTAGGACTTGCACAGCAGGCAGCAAAGACCGATGCCGACATCATTGTGATGTGCGGTGTGCACTTTATGGGCGAGACCAATAAAATTCTTTGTCCTAACAAAAAGGTGCTCGTCCCCGATTTAAATGCCACCTGTTCGCTTGCCGAGAGTTGTCCCGCCGATGCGTTTAAGAAGTTTGTTGAGGAACACCCCGATCATCAAGTAATATCATACGTTAACACCACAGCAGCTGTTAAGGCTCTAACCGATGTGGTGGTAACATCAAGCAATGCCAAGAAAATTGTCGAAACCTTCCCCAAGGATGCCAAACTTATCTTTGGTCCCGACCACAACTTAGGCAGTTACATCAACTCGGTAACAGGCAGAAATATGTTGCTTTGGAATGGTGGTTGCCATGTTCACGAGCGTTTCTCAGTTGAAAAGCTTGTGGAGTTAAAACACGAACATCCCCAAGCCAAAGTACTTGTACACCCCGAATGTCGTGGTGCAGTAGTTAAGTTGGCTGATGTTGTAGGTTCTACAGCAGCATTACTCAACTATGCCGTGGCATCTCCTTGCGACACCTTCCTGGTAGTAACAGAAAGTGGCATTCTTCACGAAATGCAGAAGAAATGTCCCGAAAAGAACTTCATTCCTGTTCCGCCCGACGATAGCACCTGTGGTTGTAACGAGTGCAACTTTATGCGCCTCTGCACCCTCGAGAAGGTTTATAACACCCTTCGCTACGAATGGCCCGAAATTGATGTTCCTGCCGATGTAGCAGCTCAAGCTATAAAGCCTATTGAGCGTATGCTTGAACTGAGCAAGTAAAGTATGGGTGGTTCTAAAAATTCTGATTTTAAGATTCTAAAATTCTGATAGTTGCTTTGCACCCTCTCGCATGTGTCTTTTCGTCAGTTCGCTCAGTCACATAGCCCGCTATGCTCCTTCGTTCACTAACAAAAATACACACACGATAGGGCACAAATCAACTTATCAGAATTATTAGAACCACCCATATGATAGTTGTTTTTGAGCAAGACTACCTGAAGGAACTCTATGAACAAGGAGTTGCAAAGAAAAAGAAATACAGATTTCAATCTCTGTTCTGACGCTTTGTAATATTCTTGAATTATCCAATCATTAGCGCTAAAATAAAGTCGTATGATAACCATACCAGGGATAGATTCGCAAATGATAGCGAACAATTTGACACCTTCAATTGTTTCGCCACCAGGGGACTTGCTTATTAGTGAACTTGATGAGCGTGGCATAAGTATTGACCAATTTTCAAAACTTACAGGGATAAAAGCAGAAACTATTACAGCAATAGTTCAGGGAGACGAAGCCATAACCCCAGCGTTTGCCCTTATTTTTGAAGCTGCGCTTGGCATAAGTGCAGATTTATGGATGAGTTTGCAAGCCGATTTCGACATGCAGAATGCTAAACGCAATCCATCTTTTATGGATCGTCTCAAGACAATACGTAAAATTGCTGCGGTTTTATAAACGTAACCTATGAGCATCAATCAACGAATAGCTACACTGCGCCAATGGATGGCAGAACAGTGTGGCAGTCAATGTGGCAGTAATTGGGCATACGTTGTGCCAACTGCCGACCCACATAACAACGAATACATACCATCCCATTGGATGTGTCGCGAATGGCTCACGGCATTTAATGGCTCGGCAGGCATTGCTGTGGTTACTGCCACACAAGCAGCCCTTTGGACCGACTCTCGCTATTGGCTTCAAGCAGCCGAGCAATTGGCAGACACTCCCTTCATTTTGATGAAAGAGGGAGAAGAAGGTGTGCCTAATGTAACAGCTTGGCTCCAAGCACAAGGCATCAAGCAATTTGCTGGTCCGGCAGACATGATATCGTGTCAAATGGTTGACGATTATCGTGCCGAAGGGATTGAATATATGGCATTGCCCGATGCTTTCGATGCGTTATGGACGGAGCGTCCCGCCCTTCCTGCACAACCCATTGTGGTTTACAATCCACTTTATGCAGGTCGTTCGGCAACCGAAAAGTTAGCAACTTTAGCCACATGGTTTGATGAGGCTGCAACAACCAAGGCTGAGGCTTATCTCATCAACGACCTTGCAGACATTGCTTGGCTGCTCAATTTGCGTGGAAGTGACATAGCCTACAATCCTGTGTTTGTGGCATACCTTATATATAATAAGGAGTCGCGCAAGTTCACACTCTTTACGCATGGCGAAACACTTACAGCCGAAGCGCAGCAAGCCTTAGCCTTAGCCAAAGTAAGTGTGGCCCCTTATGCAGACGCTGCAAATTATGTGGCACAACATCCCACCGCTATCGACCCAGCTATGGCAACCATACATTTGTGCCAAAGCAACCCTTGTGCAGCCTTGCATTACACCTCACCCATTGAGATGTGGCGAGCCATTAAGTGCGAAGCCGAAGCCGAAGGTATGCGACAAGCCATGTTGCGCGATGGTGTAGCAATGGTTCGTTTTTTGCGTTGGCTTGATGAGCGCATGGAGGCAGGCGAGGAGGTAACCGAACTCAGTGTTGATGAAAAATTAACTGCTTTGCGTGCCGAACAACCAGGCTTTAAGGAATTGAGTTTTGGTACCATTGCCGCCTGTGGTGCTCATGGCGCAATCGTACACTACGAGGCAGACCGTCGCACCAATGTGCGTTTGCCACAACATGGTTTACTCTTGCTCGATAGTGGTGCGCAATACGACTGTGGTACAACCGACATTACCCGTACCATCGCTCTTGGTAACCTCACAGCCGAGGAGCGTCACGTCTACACCTTGGTGCTAAAGGGACACTTGCGCCTTGACAATTTGCATTTCCCCGATGGCACCACAGGCTTGCAATTAGACCTTGCAGCTCGTCAAGACATGTGGGCAGCAGGCTACGACTTTGGTCACGGAACAGGTCATGGAGTGGGTGCAGCCCTTTGTGTACACGAAGGTCCACACCAAATTCGTAAAAACGTGCGCCCTTGCACGCTCATTCCTTTCCGAGCAGGCATGACCATCACCAACGAACCTGGCATTTACGTGGAAGGACGCTTTGGAGTACGCATTGAAAATACACTTCTTTGTGTTCCCAGTCAGCAAACAGCCTTCGGTCGTTTCTTGCGTTTCGAAACACTCACACTTTGTCCTTACGACTTGCGTGCAGTAGACCAGTCGTTGCTTACACCAGACGAGATAGAGCAAATCAATGCCTATCATCTCCATGTGCATCGTAGCCTAATGCCACTGCTCACCGACGAAGCAGACAAAATATGGCTGGCACGTGCTACGGCAGCAATGGAGTAAGCATGTAGGGGCACAATGAAGTCCTACTTTCCTTTTTTACCCTCCTAAAATTAAAAAATAATGGAAACAACAAGACAACAAAAGATATCACGTCTCATTCAAAAAGAATTGAGCGACATTTTTCAAAAACAGACACAAGGCACACATGGTGTATTGGTTTCAGTGAGCGCAGTGCGCATCAGTCCCGATCTCAGCATAGCACGAGGCTATCTTAGCATTTTCCCTTCCGAACGTTCGCAAGAGATACTTGCAAACATCAATGCCAATGCGCGTCAAATACGTTTTGAACTCGGAACACGCGTACGTCACCAGTTGCGCATCATCCCCGAATTAAAGTTCTTTATAGACGATTCGCTCGACTATCTCGATCACATCGACTCCTTGCTTAAAGGCGATGAAACCTCAGCCGAGGGTCGTGCAGCAGAAACCGACTCAAATACTGAGCCCAATGCTTAGTTCGTGGCGTTTGCCCCTCTTCTTTGCTCGTCGCTATTTATTTTCGCGTAAAAGGGTAGGAGCCATTAACATCATCTCGGGCATTTCAGTGGCAGGCGTAGCTTTTGGCACGGCAGCCTTGTTGTGTACGCTCAGCGTGTTTAATGGTTTTCGCGACCTTATAGGTTCGCTCTACACCACCTTCGACCCACAAATTGAGGTTGTGCCTACGCAAGGCAAGTTTGCCACAGCCGACGACCCAGCTTTGGCAAAAATGCGTGCCTTGCCCGAGGTCGAAGCCTCTTCATTTTGTTTAGAAGACAATGCCCTTATACTTTTCCGTGGACGTCCAACCGTCATCATGCTCAAGGGCGTTGACGATAATTTCGACCGCGTAACAGGCATACGCTCCATCCTTTACGGCACAGGCAGCTATCAGTTGCATCGGGCAGGAATTAACTATGCCATTCCTGGCATTGGTTTGGCAAGTACAATGGGAGGTATAGATTTTGGTACACTGCAAATTTGTGCACCCCGAAAAGGCGAACGTGTAAATTTGGCAAATCCTGGCGAGAGCTTTAATGCCGACGATGTAACCTCGCCTAAGGTATGTTTTGATGTAAAACAGCGCCGTTACGACGAGAACTATCTTATCACCTCTTTAGCTTTTGCGCAAGGGCTATTTGAGCAACCAGGTTGCATCACGGGGCTTGAACTTAAATTGCGTCCCACAGCCGATACTGAGCGTGTAAAGGCTCGCATGCAGCAAATAGCAGGTCAGCGTTTCAAGGTGTTGAATCAGTTAGAACAGCAACAGGAGGTGTTCAATGTCATGAACATCGAGAAGATGATGGCATACCTTTTTCTCACCTTCATTTTGCTCGTAGCATGTTTCAACATCATTGGCTCTGTTTCCATGCTAATCATTGACAAGCGTGGTGATGTGCAAACACTTCGCAATTTGGGTGCGAGCGACAAACTCATTTTCCGCATATTCCTTTACGAAGGTCGTTTCATTGCGGTGGTAGGTGCCATTATAGGCACGCTCATCGGTTTAGGTTTATGTTGGTTGCAGCAAATGTTTGGCTTTATCAAATTGGGAGGTTCGGCAGGCAATTTCATCATCGATGCTTATCCTGTGAGCATTCATGCCACCGACATAGCTTTGGTTTTTGCCACTGTTATTGTCGTAGGTTTTGTGGCAGTGTGGTATCCCGTGAAGTATCTCAGCAAACGCTTTTTAAATGATTGAGTGCTTCTATTTGTTTCACGCGCCAGCCTTACTCCGTTAGGGGTGAAGCTGGCGCGTGAAGTTATTCATGGAAATTCAAAAATAAAAATTCATGAACATTTATGGCTCATTGATGGATATTTATGACGACTCTAACCGTGAAGCGCAAATATAAATATTTATGACTGCCATTCAATCTCTATTGCCATGATATCTTGTCTTGTTTATAAGGGTTATTGAAGCGTATGGATAAAGAATGTAGCATTACTTAGTCGTCCAGCCTATTGCTGGACGACCATTTATGTTAAGATACTTTGCTTTTTAATATATATTACTTGGTCGTCCAGCCTATTGCTGGACGACGATTTATATCAATATACTTTGCCTTTTAATATATATTACTTTGTCGTCCAGCCTATTGCTGGACGATAGGAGCAAACAATATAATGAAGTATTTTAAACTTATCTGATAAAGATTAGATTAAACTCTTAGTGGTCTTCAAGTAATGTTCAAAAAAGAACTTCCGCAGAAATAGGTAGTAATTTTTCATTAGAATCTTTTATGCGCCATCCT
>ERZ1023617.274-NODE-274-length-23429-cov-84.715410_pt1 | contig 23429 bp, 16 predicted proteins | sample MGYA00380328_ERZ1023617 | MGnify/ENA primary metagenome ERZ1023617 (study PRJEB33179, sample SAMN07448977) | human gut metagenome | biome: Human-gut; feature: Human associated habitat; material: Faeces | host: Homo sapiens | place: India: Bhopal | collected...
CTCACTATGGCGATCCTAAGGATTCTATCGGTAAGCGTTATCGCCGTCAGGATGCTATCGGTACTCCATTCTGTATCACCGTAGACCACGAGACTCCAAACGATCATAAGGTAACTCTGCGTTATCGTGATACCATGGAGCAGGAGCGCGTAGCTATCTCAGATCTTCGCAGCATCATCGAGGAGCGCGTAAGCATCACTAGCGTATTGAAGAAGCTTGGCAAGGAAATCAAGAACTTCTAATTAATCAAATACATTTAGATGAATCTTAAGAGTTTGAAATATTTCTTCTTCCTCATGATGGCAGTGATCACACTGTCATCATGCAGCGAAGATGATGCCACCACCGACGAGTATGCCAACTGGCAGGAGCGTAACGACAAGGCGTTCGCCGACACGCTGGCGTATGCCAAGGCACAGATTGCCGCTGGCAGTACCGAGTGGAAGGTGATACCCAACTATAGCCTTGCCAACCAGAAGCCTAATGTGGGCGTCAATGGCAGCCAGGTGGTGCTCAAGTACAAGGACACCGACTATATCGTAGTGCATGTGCTCAACAAGGGCAATGGCAACGGGTCGCCCCTCTATACCGACTCCATCCAGGTGAGCTATCGTGGCAGGTTGATACCTACCGACTCTTATGCCACAGGTTATGTCTTTGACCAATCGTTCACCGGAACGTATGACGTGACGACGGCATTGCCTATAAAGGCAAAGACCGATAAGGCCTCAAGTCAAAGCTCTGGCGGGTGGATAGATGGTTTTACCACAGCGTTGATGGCGATGCACCCTGGCGACCATTGGCAGGTGTTCATGCCAGCCGACTTGGCTTATGGCTCCTCGGGGAATGGTAGTGTTCCTGCCTATTCAATGCTCCGTTTTGAGATGGTGCTCAAGAGTTATAAGAGAGTTTCTGGCAAGAAGTGGATTACTGAATAATAAGAATAAAGATTTAGAGAAAAGTATGTGCATATGTTTGAAATGATATATGCACATATTTTTTTGTATGAGCGATATACGAGAAATTAATTTATGCTTTATAGCAAGAAGACAGATTATTTGATGGAGTCGATTCGCCTGGGTAGGGAGATGGATCGGCGCGAGAAACTCAATCTTATTGTAGGGTTGAGTATACCTTCTATGTTGGCTCAGATTTCTACGGTGATGATGTTCTTCATCGATGCTTCTATGGTGGGTCATCTGGGAGCAGAGGCTTCTGCCAGCATCGGATTGATTGAGTCAACTACCTGGCTTATTGGTAGTTTGCTCAGTGCTGCGGCTACTGGCTTTTCAGTACAGGTGGCTCATTTTATCGGAGCCAATGATTTTGCAAATGCCCGTCAGGTGTTTCGTCATGCGCTGATTTGCGGTGTGGCGTTCAGCATTTTTGTTTCTCTTCTCTGTGTCGGCATTCATGCTTATCTGCCTTATTGGCTGGGTGGAGGTGCCGATATTGCCACCAATTCCTCTCGTTATTTTCTGATATATGGTCTGGTACTGCCATTCGTTTTCCTTTATCATATATCCGAGATGATGCTGAAATCGGCGGGCAATATGCATACGCCTAGTGTGATGGCAGTATTGATTTGCATCTGCGATGTGATATTCAATTACCTGTTTATCTATATCCTCAAGTTGGGTGTTGTGGGGGCTGCCTTAGGAACGGCGATGGCTTATGTCTGCATCTCTCTGCCTAATCTTTATATTGCAGGTTTCAAGAATAAGATACTGAATCTCCGTCAGGACCATGTCCGTTTCCGTTGGGTCAGGTCGTATGTTCATAATGCCTGTAAAATCAGCATTCCGATAGCCATACAGAACATATTGATGAGCGGTGCGCAGATAGTGAGTACCATGATAGTGGCACCTCTTGGCAACATAGCCATTGCTTCCCATTCTTTTGCTATTACGGCTGAGAGTCTTTGCTATATGCCGGGCTATGGTATTGGTGATGCGGCTACTACTCTGGTGGGACAGACGCATGGAGCAGGGCGAGTAGGGTTGTGCAAGAATTTTGCCTATATGACAGTAGGACTTGGAATGGCTGTGATGGCTGTGATGGGAGTGGTGATGTATACCTTTGCTCCTGAGATGATTGGCGTTCTTTCTCCGGTAGAAAGCATCCGTGAGATGGGTACCATCTGTTTGCGCATCGAGGCTTTTGCTGAACCATTCTTTGCAGCCAGCATCGTGACCTACTGTGTTTGTGTAGGAGCGGGCGATACCAGGAAACCGGCGATGATCAATCTCGGTACCATGTGGCTGGTGCGCCTCACTCTGGCTTATGCGCTTTCCAAGAGCTATGGCTTGGAGGGAGTATGGATAGCGATGGCTACCGAGCTCACATTCAGGGGAATCCTCTTCCTTATCCGCCTCTTCAGAGGTTCATGGATGAAGAGTTTTCATGTAGGTTAGGATTGGTTTTCTGCCTCCAATGTTAGTTTTAGGTTAAGATTTGCATACATCGGGAAGATATTCTCTAAAATGTTTGCAAATCTTTTTTATTTTTCTTAATTTTGCATCGCAGAAGGTAATCATGTTACTGGATATGTCGTTATATATTATATGAACTTATTAAATAGCATGATATATATATAATAAGGTATATAGAAAGAATGATATAGAAAACAATAAATATATAAATAATTAAAATCAGATGAAACTAAGAAAGATTTTTGCAGCAGTTGTGCTGTTCCTTTCTGCAGGTACAGCGATGGCACAGCAGATGCCAGTTATTCCGGTAGACAAGAATGTGAAGATAGGTCGTCTTGATAATGGATTGACTTACTACATTCGTCACAACAGTTATCCTGAGCATGTAGCCAGTTTCTACATCGCACAGAAAGTGGGTTCTATCAATGAGAATGATGACCAGCGCGGTTTGGCTCACCTCTTGGAGCACCTTGCCTTCAATGGTACCGACCATTTCAAGGGCAACTCTCTGCAGGACTATCTGCAGAGCATCGGTGTGCAGTATGGCCGTAATCTCAATGCCTATACCAGCGTAGAGAAAACCGTATATTACTTCACCGATGTACCTACTACCCGCCCTACAGCCGTAGATTCATGCATGCTCATCCTCAAGGATTGGAGCAACGGTATCTCTCTTACCAAGGAAGCCATCAATGACGAGCGCGATGTGGTACACAATGAGTACCGTATGCGTATCGTAGGTCAGCAGCGCATGATAGAGCGTTCACTTCCTAAGCTCTATCAGGGCGAAAAGTATGGCTACCGTTTCCCTATCGGTTTGATGAGCGTTATCGATGGTTGTAAGCCAGAAACTCTCCGTGCTTACTATCGCAAATGGTATCGCCCAGACAATCAGGCTATTATCATCGTGGGTGATGTAGATGTAAATCATATCGAAGCTAAGATTAAGGAACTCTTCTCCGGTATCAAGGTACCTAAGAATGCCGCTAAGGTTGAGAAGGTAGAAGTATCTGATAATGATTCTGCCATCTATGTTATCGACAAGGATAAGGAGCAGCAGGTTGATCTCTTCCAGGTTTATATGAAGCACAATGCTGTGCCAGATTCTCTGAAGAGCAATATGAGCTATCTCCTGAAGGGATACATGGATAACGTGATTTCTTCTATGATTGCTGCCCGTTATGCTGAGAAGGCATTGGAGCCAGACTGTCCATATCTCCAGGCAAGTGCCGGTGATGGTTCATACCTGATTTCAAGCACTAAGGATGCTTTCACCCTTACCGGTGTGGCTAAGCCAGGAAAGATTAAGGAGGCTTATGCTGCTGTTCTCCGCGAGGCACAGCGTATGCATGAGTTCGGTTTCACAGCTACTGAGTATCAGCGTGCCAAGGATGAATTCATGAGCCAGGTTGACAAGGCGCTTGCTAACAAGGATAAGATGAAGAACGAGCAGTTTACCACCCAGTATGTGGATAACTTCACTTCTAACGAGCCTATCCCATCAGTAGAAGAGGAGAGCCAGATCTGGAAGATGGTAGTTCCAAACTTGCCTCTTGAGGTTATCAACAGCTATGCCAAGCAGTTGGTTTGCCAGAGCGATACCAACCTTGTATCATTGGTAATGATGCGCGAGCAGGCTGGTGCCGTTTATCCTACAGAGCAGGAACTTGCTGCCATAGTAAAGCAGGTACGTGCTGAGAAGCTCGAGGCTTATGTGGATAATGTTAAGCAGGAACCTCTCATCGCTCAGGCTCCTAAGGCTGGTAAGATTAAGAAGACTGTTGAGAACAAGAAGTTGGGCTTCAAGGAGTTGACTCTTTCTAATGGCGCTAAGGTGGTATTGAAGAAGACCGATTTCAAGGACAATGAGATTGCTTTCGCAGCTTCAGCCAATGTGGGTTATTCTACTTTCGGCAAGGAAGACTTCCTGAATGCTGCATTTGCAGCAGATGTGCTCGATGCTAGTGGTCTTGGCGATTTCTCAAGCAATGAGCTTGATAAGGCTTTGGCTGGTAAGCAGGCTGGCGTTTCGTTCAGCTTGAGTCCTTTCAATCATGGTTTGAAGGGTAATTCTACTCCTAAGGACATCGAAACCCTGATGCAGCTCATCTATCTCAAGATGACCGCAGTAAGCAAGGACCAGAAGAGCTTTGACAATATGAAGAGCATGATGGCTACTGTTCTTGCCAACAAGAGCAACAACCCAAGCCTCGTATATCAGGATTCTGTTCAGAGCACTCTCTATTTGGGTAGCAAACTTGCCCGTGTGCCAGAGGCAAGCGATATCAAGGATATCAACTACGACCGTATCCTGGAGATTGGTAAGCAGTTCTACGGCAATGCCAAGGACTTCACCTTCTATTTCGTAGGTAACTATGATGAGAAGACTCTCCTCCCACTCATCGAGCAATATATTGCCAGTCTGCCAAACAATGGCTTCAAGCTGAAGAACAAGCAGATTCCTTATGCTAAGGGTAAGGTAAGCAATGTCTTTACCAAGGCAATGGAGAATCCACAGAATCAGGCAACAGAGATTTGGTATACCAAGGCTCCATTCACCTTGCAGTATATGGTTCTTGCTGATGTTTCAGCCCGCCTTTTGGAGATGAAGTATTTGCGTACTATCCGTGAGGAACTCAGTGCTGCTTATCATGCAGGTGCAAACTATGGTTTGCTTCGCGATTATGATAACAAGGCTGCCATCTCTATTTCTGCCGTAGCTCAGCTGAACCCAGAGAAGTCGGATATCGCTATTCCTTACTTCTTCAAGGGTATGGACGAGACCGTAGCCCAGCCAAATGCAGAAGATCTTCAGAAGGTAAAGGAGATCCTCCTGAAGCAGGCTGCTGTTAGCGAGAAGTCTAACGGTTATTGGCTTGGTGCGTTGAGCACATACGAGCGTATGGGCGTTGATACTCATAGCGATTACAAGGAGATGGTGAAGAATCTGAAAGCATCTGAGATTTCAGACTTCCTGAAGAATGTCATCTTGAAGAGTGGTAATCATTTCGAGATCATCATGAAGGCAGTGAAGAACGAGAAGTAAAATATCGGACTTGATATAATAAACGAAAAAATCCCGTTGTACAAGCCAGATGGCTGACAACGGGATTTTTACGTTTTTTTCTTTTCCCAAAATTTTTGAAACTCATCATTTAAGAGTCGTTTCGAAAAATCTCTCTTTAAAAAGAAAGGATGCGTCTTTATATTGTATAAGAGCATCATCTTTCCTCCTTTACTTCTTGTTTCTGAAGAGTATTAACCTCTTCTCTTTGCCTTAGAGGCAAGAGCCTCGCGGCGATCCTGAAGAATCTGTTGGCATCTATCGATAGCCTGATTCTGATTTTCTGAATTTACCTTAATTAAATCATTCATAACCTATTGATATTTGTTAACCGCTTGCAAAGATAGGGGTTTCTACCTATTTCTAGGTATAAAATGCATGAAAATACGTGTTTTATTCGTTATTTTTTGATGTATGTCAAAAAAAAGTGCAAACGATTGAACAGTTTCCCCTCCTTTAGACCGATAATTTATCATTTCCTGAACGATTTTTTCATAGTCTTTTAAACGAATTGTCATAGTATTCGTCTATAATAACGTAGAAAGAGCAGAAATGCTGAGTTTTTAGGGAGATTCATACCGTGAAATAGGGATTTTTCTTATCGTATTCCCGATTTTTTTGCGAACTTTGCACCCGAAAGAACAATAGGAAGTATTGGGTATATATAAATAAGAGTGATAAAAATAAATATATAGAAAGCAATGAAAAAGGTATTTCTTTTGGCTGCCCTCGTGCTCGCATGCACAGCTGGCAGCAACGCAAGCGCTATGAACGAGGCAGCGCTCAATGCCTCAATGTCTGAGATGATGCCGGTTAAGAAAACGACTAAGAAGACAACAAAGAAGACTTCGAAGAAGACTTCAAAGAAGACTACGACCAAGAAGACTTCTACAAAGAAAACAACTTCTGCTGCATCTAACACAACAGCTGCGACTGCAACAACAACTGCAGCAACAACCAGCAATGCCACTACATCTACCAGTGCAACCAGCAATGCAGGCTCAGCCGTTGCCGGTATCTTGGGGGCTGTACTGGGTGGAAACTCTAACAGCAGCAGCTCTGCAGGTAGCAGCATTATCAATGGCATTCTGAATAATGTAATCGGTTCAGGTACCTTCAGCAAGCAGGATCTCTGTGCCCATACCTGGAAGTACAGCAAGCCGGGATGCGCCTTTACCTCTGAGAATCTCTTGGCACAGGCTGGCGGTGAGATTGCTGCCAACAAGGTAGAGGAGAAGTTGGGTGAGTATTACAGCAAGTTTGGCTTCAGCGGCTCAAACACCTATTTCACCTTCAAAACTGATGGAACTTTCGCTGCCAAGATAGATGGCAAGTCATGGCAGGGCAATTATACTTTTGATGAGAAGACTCATGCCATTCAGATGAAGGGCTTGCTCTTGAGTATGTCGGGCTATGCTACGAAGACTACCAACGGCATCAGCCTGCTCTTCGACCAGAAGAAGTTGCTCAACCTCATCAAGACCATGGGTGCCCTCAAGGGCAGTTCTACCCTCAGCGCTATCGGTACTATCGCCAATAATTACGATGGTATGCGTGTAGGTTTCGAGATGACTAAGTAATCCTGAAGGATAGAATCCATAACTGAGCCTTCTGTTGAAGTTGGCTCAGTCAATAGAAATCGCCCTGTAAGAAGTAAAGCATCTTTCAAGCTATGCTTTGCTCTTTACAGGGCGATTTTTCTTGTTTATTTCACGTTCAGTTTCAATGTCTTTACATCCTTGCTGTTGGTTCCTATCATAATCTGGAAGTCGCCTGGTTCTATCACGTGCTTCAGATCTGCGTTGTAGAACTTGAGCATATCTGGGGTGATATCAAAGCTTACCTCCTTGCTTTCACCTACTGCCAGATGGATGCGCTGGAAACCTTTCAGTTCCTTTACAGGGCGGGAGATGCTGGCTACCATGTCACGGATGTAGAGCTGCACAATCTCGTCGGCATCGCGGGAGCCGTTGTTCTTAACGGTGACGCTAGCTGTAATCTTCTTGCCATCCTGCCATTCGGTAGCCTCCTCATTGCTGATGCCGGCCTCCTGGCTGCTCAGGCGGAAGTTGCTGTATGAAAAGTAGGTATAGCTCAAACCGTAACCGAAAGGATAGAGCGGACCATTGCTTACATCCAGACAGTTGCTGGCAAACTTGGCAAACTTCTCATTATCGTCTGCTACAGGGCGGCCGGTGTTCTGATGGTTGTAGTAGAGAGGCTCCTGACCGGTAGTCTTAGGCATCGAAGTGGTGAGCTTACCCGATGGCGATTTGTCGCCAAAGATGACATCGCAGAGTGCATCGCCCATCTCTGAACCTCCAAACCATACATTCATGATGGCTGGTACATGGGCTTTCTCCCAAGTAAGAACCGTAGGACGGCCCGCAAAGTTGAGGAGCACAACAGGCTTGCCCGTCTTCAGGAGTTCGGCAAGCAGTTCGCGCTGTACGTCCGGCATCTCCAGGTTGGTACGGCTACCGCATTCGCCACTCATCTCGGCACTTTCGCCCATAGCACATATAATGACATCTGCCTCTTTAGCTATCTTCAGCGCTTCAGCCTTCATCTCAGCCTCGTTGCCCCAGTTGATTGGCTTGCCGGATTCGCCGTTTTTCTGCAGTTCCTTATTGCGCCAGATATTGCTTCCCTGGGCATATAATAAGGTGGCTTTTCCGGCAAGTGCATGCTCCATTGCCTCCTTGATGGTGGTATATTTAGATGGTACCTGAGCCACGCTCCATGTACCGGCTATGTTGTTTCGGGTGTCGGCAAGCGGACCTATCAGGGCTATCTTTCCTTCCTTTTTCAGTGGCAGGATATTGCCTTCGTTCTTCAGGAGCACGAAGGTCTCTGCTGCTACATTGCGGGCTGCCTGACGGTTCTCAGCGGTATAAATCTCGCTCTTGCTGCGCTTGGTGTTGCAGTAGCGGTAAGGGTCGCTGAACAGACCCAGTTTATATTTCGCTTCCAGAATGCGGCGGCAGGCGATATTCACATCTTCCTCGCTCACCTTTCCTTCTGCTATGCTCTTTGCCAGATGCTTTACGAAGGCGTTGGAACACATATCCATGTCGGTACCAGCCTTCAGCGCCTGTTCTGAAGCCTCCTGGATGTCTTTTGCCGTTCCGTGCTGCAGAATCTCGGCGATAGAAGCGTAATCGGTGACCACGAAACCGTTGAATCCCCACTGCTTTCTCAAGACATCGGTCATCATCCATTTGTTGGCTGTAGCAGGTATGTAGTCGATGAGATTGAATGAAGACATCACGCTGCCTACGCCAGCCTTCACCACTGCCTCGTAAGGTGGCAGATACTGGTTCATCATGCGCACGCGGCTCATATCTACCGTGTTATATTCCTTTCCGCTCTCAACGCCTCCGTACAGGGCAAAATGCTTCAGACAGGCCATGATGCGGTTGGCTCTCAGAATCTCTTCTGTGCGCATATCCACGCCCTGGTAGCCCTGAGTCATCGCTGCTCCCATCACGCCGCTCAGATAAGGATCCTCGCCATTTCCTTCGCTTATTCGTCCCCAGCGGGCATCGAGTGCAATGTCTACCATAGGAGAGAATGTCCAGTTGATGCCGTCGGCACTTGCTTCCTTGGCCGATACTTCGCCTACCTTCTTCATCGCCTCGGTATCCCATGAGCAGGAGAGGGCGAGAGGGATAGGGAACATCGTTTCGTAACCATGAATCACGTCCATACCTACGAGCAGCGGGATGCCCAGACGGCTGTTCTTGATGGCGATTTCCTGCAGAGCCTTGATCTTGTCGAGCCCTTTGATATTGAAAACTCCGCCCATGTTGCCCTGGGCGATATCGCTGCCTACCTGAGTATCAAGTGCGCCGCCGGTGGTGATGTCGCCAGCTACCATCAGGTTCAGCTGACCAATCTTCTCCTGTAGCGTCATCTTCGCCATCAGTTGGTCGATATATTCCTTCATGGGTAGAATCTTGCCTTTCTTGGTTGTGGCAGTTACTTTTTTCTTAGGGGCTGCGGTATGGGCGATAGCAGGTGCTGCCATAGAACCAGCCAAAAGAAATGTGAGTGATAAAAGTGCTGTTCTCATTGTTTATTATGTTAATTGTTATTTTTATGTTTATCTTCTGCAAAGATAATAAAAAAGATGATACGATGCGCGATACGAATGTTAAAATGTGGATGAATCTTTCTTTTTTAGATAAAAAAGTGTCTGATAATGAGATGGATAAGAAAAATGGAGAATATATAAAAAGTGGATGCGGTATAGACGAAAAATGCGAAGAAATCTACATTTCTTCTATATTTGATTTGTCGTTTCCGATTTTTTTATTACTTTTGCACATGAAACCTCATGAAAATAAATCAATCTTAAACGGAATCAAGTTGATGTATCGCGTAAATGAATTATGGGGAAAGGCATTCTTCTTCCTGCTCTTTGTCTTGATGCCTCTTTCTCTTGCAGCAAAAACAACAGATAATATGGAGCAGCTTTTTCAGAGTCTGGACAACGCCATTGCCCATTCGGCTGATTATGTGAAGGTACGTGAAGCCCGAATTCGCGATTGGGAGCAGAAACTGAAGACCGCCAGGCGTCTAAGCAGTAAGTATGATGCCTGCTTTGCGCTCTTTGAGGAATACCGCTCCTACAAGAACGACATGGCGCTGAAATACATCAACCAGTGTATGGAACTTGCCATCAGAATGGGTGATAAAAAGAAGGTGGGGAATGCCAAGGCGCTGCTTGCTTTCCAGGAATCTACCACGGGCGATTATGCCGAATCGTACGACCTGCTGAAGTCTGTCAATATCGCTGATCTTGATGCTGAGGGCAAACGCAACTACCTCTGGGCTTGCCAGCACCTGTATGGCGAGATGGCATATTATTCCAACGTTCCTTCCTTGAAGAAATATTATGCCGGCAAGCATAATGCCTATCAGGCTGCAATAGACAGCACATTCAGCCATGATGATGACCTTTATCTGCAGATGCAGGAGGTGAGGGCACGCGATGCAGGCAATATGAAGGAGGCTTTGCGATTGAGCGATAAACGGCTGGCGATGACGAAACCGGGCACCCATCAGTATGCCATTGTACAGTTTTATCGCGGCTTGACCTACAATCAGTTTGGCGATGAAGAGCAGTTTCTCCGCTGCCTCTTGCGTTCTGCTATCTGCGATGTCCAGTTGGCTGTGATGGACCAGGGGTCGCTCTGGGAACTCGCCAATCTGCTCAATGCCGAACCGGGCGAGCAGAAGCGCTCTCACGAGTATATCAAGTTTGCCTGGAAGTCGGCTACCGTTTTCAATACGCCTATCCGCAGCCGCCAGATCATGCCTGTGCTCACGCAGATTGAGGAGGGATATCAGAAAGAGCTTTCTTCGAGCAACCAGCATCTGCGGCTCATGGTAGCGTGTTCAGCCTTGCTTCTCTTTGTGGTTATGCTCTTGCTCTACTATGTCAACAAGCAGCGCAAGCGCATTGCTGCGGCCCATCATAAGCTGAAGGAAACCAACCATGCCTTGCAGTTGGCAAATGAGCGTCTTAACGAGATGAACCATTCTCTCAACGAGATGAACCAGTCACTCAATGAGAGTAACAAGATGAAGGAAGTATATATTGGTCGATTCCTGCGCCTTTGTGCCATCTATGTCGACAAGATAGAGACCATGCGCAAGCGAGTAGTGAAACTGGTGAAGGCTAGAGAACTCAACAAGTTGCTGGAGCAGATGCAGGCTGGCGAGGCCTACATGGGCGAGCTGTATGAGTATTTCGATTCCGCCTTCCTGAAGCTCTTCCCTAACTTTGTTGAGGAGTTCAATGCCCTCTTGAGGCCTGAAGAGCGTATCGTGCTCGAAGATGACAGCCGTCTTTCTACCACCCTCCGTATCTTTGCCCTTATCCGTCTGGGCATCGAGGACAGTTCTAAGATTGCCGAGTTCCTTCACTATTCTGTGAACACTATCTATAATTATCGCGCCAAAATCAAGAATAGTGCTATCTGTGACAGGGAAGAGTTCGAGCAGCGTGTGAAGCAGATTGGCATGAAATAATAAGTCAAGCTTTTTTTGAGTGGATAGAAGTTTGACGCCCTATTTCAAGGCGCCAAACTTTTAAACATGCTGAAGTTTCGCAAGTAAGCTCCTAGCCCGTACTTGAACCACTTGCGAAACTTCAGTAACATGTATAGAGAAGCTGTGTCTCATAAGAGTAAATGCTTCGGGGTAGTCATCATTTTTTTAAAAGAGTTCGAAGACTTTCTTGAGCTTCAGATTATCGGCTGCATTACCAACAAGAGCCTCAAACTTTCCGGCTTCAGCCTTCCAAGATGAAGATGCCTCATCGTAGAAACTGAGGGCCTCTTTGCTGATGGTGATGCTGATATCCTTGCTCTCACCTGGCTGGAGATAAACCTTCTGGAATCCCTTCAGCTCCTTCTGAGGGCGGTCTACTGATGCCTTGACATCGTGGATATAGAGCTGAACCGTCTCGGCTCCGGCACGCTTACCTGTATTCTTTACGTTTACGGTAAAGGTGATTGTACCGTCCTGCTTCATCTGCGCCTTGTCGCTGCGGAGATTAGAGAGGGCAAACTGGGTGTAGCTCAACCCGTGACCGAATGCAAAGGTAGGCTTGATGCGCTCCTTATCGGTCCAGCGGTAACCTACATAGATGCCTTCCTTATATTCCTCATCAATGATGTTGCCCTTCGTGCTGGCTCCACCTTCCTGACGCCAGGTTCCCGGATAGGTATTGAGTGCATGAGCACCTGTTTCCTTCAGCGAGTTGCCCCATGTAAACGGCAACTTGCCGCTAGGGTTTGCATCGCCTGTAAGGATGCTTGCAAGGGCTTTGCCGCTCTCCGAACCGATGAACCAGCCCTGTACGATGCCGGCAACCTTAGCCTTCCAAGGCATAGCTACCGCATTGCCCGAGATGTTGACATAAACGAAGTTTCTGTTTGCCTTAGCCAAAGCCTCGATCAGCTTATCCTGATGGTATGGCAGCTCATAATGCTTGCGGTCATGACCCTCGCAGTCCTGGAAGTCGCTCTTGTTCAGACCGCCAAACATGATGACATAGTCGGCAGTCTTGGCTTTCTCTACGGCTTCGGCTATCAGTTCAGCCTCGCTGCGCTTGTCTTCCAGGTTCTGGCCGGTTGTAACGCCATTGTAGTTGCCCGTTACATCGCCCACATATCCGCGGGCATAATCTACCTCGATGCCGTCCTTGCCCAAGCGCGTCTTCAGACCATCGAGAGGCGAAATCTCGCGCTGTACCTTGAGCGAAGAAGAGCCTCCGCCTACGGTCATCATCTTGATGGCATTCTCGCCCACTACCAGCACGCGCTTAGCCTTCTGGGTGTTGATAGGGAGCACATTGTTCCTGTTCTGGAGCAATACGATGCCTTCCTCAGCAATCTGTCTGGCAGCTGCATAATGGCTCTCGGAACAGAGGAAACCATGAGGGCGGTTCGGATTCATCGTGGTGCGATAGAAGAGGCGCAATACGCGGCGCACCTTATCGTCCAGCTCCTTCTGGGTGAACTTGCCTTCCTGTATGGCCTTCATGTAAGGCATGGAGAGATAATAGTTGTCGTAGGCATTGGTAGCGCCCATCGTAAGACCGTCTGTCCAGGTGCCGAACTCCATATCCAGTCCGTTCTTTACAGACTGCTCCAGGTCGTGAGCACCGCCCCAGTCGCTTACCACGACACCATCATACTTCCAGTCGCCCTTCAGAATCTTGTTCAGGGTCCACTGGTTGTGGCAGTTGTGCTCATTCTTATATAGGTTGTAGGCTCCCATGATGCCCCATGTCTTGCCCTTCTCAACAGCCGCCTTGAAAGCAGGGAGATAGATTTCGTGGAGAGCACGGTCGCTGACGATTACGTTGACCTGATGGCGGTATTCCTCATCGTTGTTCAGGCAATAGTGCTTTACGCAGGCTGATACGCCCTTAGACTGCAATCCCTGAATATACGGCACAACCATGATGCTTGCCAGGAACGGATCTTCGCCCATATACTCGAAGTTGCGGCCGTTGAGAGGCGTGCGGTAGATGTTGACGCCAGGACCCAGAATCATGTCCTTGCCGCGATACAGGGCTTCTTCGCCCAATGCTTCGCCATAGATGCGGCTCATCTGCGGATTCCAGGATGCGGCAAGACAGGTGAGGGCAGGGAAGGCTACACAGGAGTCGTTGGTCTGACCAGCCTGTTCCCACTCATCCCACAATACGTCAGGACGCACTCCGTGAGGTCCGTCATCCGTCCAGAAGTCAGGAAATCCCAAACGTGGTACACCGGCTGATGAAAACTTGCTCTGAGCATGGATGATGCGTATCTTCTCAGCCAGTGTCATGCGGGAGATGGCATCATCGATGCACTGTTCTACCGGCTTGGTCTGGTCGAGATAGACTGGCAATTGTCTGGTAGTCTGCTGTGCCTGAGATGGAGCGATGGCTGCAACCGACAGGACACATGATAAAATGAACTGTTTCATAAGTAATGAATATTTATTATGGTTTGTTTATTTCTTGCAGTTGTTTGTTTTGCACACCGCCTCTCACGTTTTTTGTGCGTTTAGGCGTATTTGCTCATTCATCTGCAAAATTACTAAATAAATAATGAAAAAATGATGGGTGATAAGCGAAAAGTGGATGGGTGTAAAAAATATAACTTTTGCAAACGGCTGATAATTAATAAGATAAATGTACTGTGGTGCGAATGAAAAGTGGCAGAGTGTGAACACTGAAAAATACTGAAATAACTTTTTAAGGGTGTTCCAGCCTCATTTTCTTTATTTTAATCCATCCACTTTCATGTAGTTGTCTGAAATTGGTAAATGTCTGAAAACTAACAATATAAGTTCTTTTTGAAAAGTTTTCTTTCCACTTATCTGTTGAAGGTGCTAGGAATTATCAAAAAATCATATTATATTTGCAATCGAAAACACGGCTTAACGCATTTTAGAAAATGCACAGCCGCACAGTCTTAAACATTATTATAATAGAGTGAACTAACAAACAGATATTTTTCTAAACTAATAATCGAATATGAAAACAAAAAGTCTATTGCTGGCGACTGCATTATTGATGTCGACGTCAGCGCTCGCACAGAAAAACACCTTCAAAGGTGTCGTGTTGGATGACCTGGGTGAACCCGTTATCGGAGCCACCGTACAGGTTAAAGGCGTCAAGGGTGCCGGTGCAATTACCGACCTTGATGGTAACTTTGTCATCGATGCAGATGCTAACCAGACCTTGGTTATTACCTACATTGGCTACAAGGATGCAGAGATTCGTCCTTCAGCCAACATGAAGATTACTCTGAAACAAGACGACAAAGCTCTGGACGAAGTGGTTGTTGTAGGTTACGGTGTTCAGAAGAAGAGCGTGGTAACTGCTGCTATCGCTAAAGTGAGCACCGAAGATTTGGCTGGCAAGAGCCCAGTGCGTGTTGATAACGCATTGAAGGGTCTGGCTGCCGGTGTCAACGTAACCTCTTCTTCAGGTCAGCCTGGTGCATCTCCTAAAGTCCGTATTCGCGGTACAGGTACTATCAACAATTCAGATCCTCTCTACATCGTAGACGGCATGCCTATCGAGGGTGGTCTCGACTATCTCAACCCTAGTGATATCGAGAGTATCGAGGTGCTGAAGGATGCCGCATCAGGTGCTATCTATGGAGCCCGTGCTGCCAACGGTGTAATTCTCGTAAGCACCAAGAAGGGTAAGATAGGAAAAGCACAGATCAACTATAACTTCTCATACGGCTGGCAGAGCGCATGGAAGAAGCGTGATGTGACAAGCGCCACTGACTACGCCATCCTTCAGAACGAGCGTGCAGTGAATGGCGGTCAGGCTCCTATCTATGCTGATCCATACAAACTGACCGACTCCAATGGTAATGCCATCAATGGTTTTGGTACTGATTGGCAAGACTTGGTATTCAATGACAATGCCCCTGTTCAGAACCATGAGGTAAGCATCAGTGGTGCTTCTGACAAGGTCAACTACTACCTCTCTCTTGGCTACTACAAGCAGGAAGGTATCGTAGGTGGTAACTACGGACAGAGCAACTACGAGCGTCTCTCCCTGCGCAGCAACAATATATATAATGTAATAGATGCTAGCAAGGACCGCAACTTCCTCAATAAGCTCGATGTAACCGTCAACATGGCTTACACCCGTGTAAAGAGTACAGGTATCGATGCCAATAGTATCTATGGTTCTGTATTGGGTAGTGCCCTCTATCTTGCTCCAACATTGGCTCCTACGGTAACCAATAGCAATGTGGCGAAGAAGTATTATGATGCCTACGAGGATCCTAACACATACGATGCTAATGGTAAAGTGAACGGTACTCGTGATACTTACGAGCTTCTCCGTGATGCCAATGGCAACTATTATACGATCCCTGGTATGGGTGGTACCTATCAGGAGATGAACAACCCTCTTGCCATGATGGCGCGCCCAGCAGGTAAGAACTGGTCACACAAGTTTGTGCCTAAGTTCTCTATCGACCTCCAGCTCTGGGATAACTTGAAGTATCATTTCACTTATAGTGCCGACCTCAGCTTCTGGGGTACAGATAGCTATACTGCATCCAAGTATTACCTCTCAGGTAATAACTATTCTACACATACCTCAGCTTACAAGAGCTCTGACAAGGGTATCAACTGGCAGGTAGAGAATACTTTGACTTACGATAAGACTATCGGCAAACACAGTTTTGCTGTTGTCTTGGGTCAGAGTGCAATGAAGAACAAAAGCGATTATCTGAACGGTAGCCGTTGGAATCTCGTGAATGTAAACAAGCCTTCTATCGACTATGCTACCGGCAACTACGAGCAGACCATCGTGAAGGATGCTGACGGAAAGATCATCTCTGTAGGTGCGCCTCAGATTCAGCATAGCGTATCGGGCGGTAACAACGTGGTACATGCCATCTCTTCACTCTTTGGCCGTTTGAGCTACAATTACGATGAGAAATATATGCTCCAGGCTACAATCCGCCGAGATGGCTCAAGCCGTTTCGGACCATCTCATAAATATGGTACCTTCCCATCAGCTTCTGTTGGTTGGAACATCATGAACGAGAAGTTTATGGAGGGCACCCGCGACTGGTTGAGTAACCTCAAGTTCCGTGCCAGCTGGGGTAAGAATGGTAATGATAATATCGGAGACTTCCGTTATACCGTATTGACCTCTATGGGCAACAACGTGCTTTTCGGTAAGAACGCAACCAAGTTTAATGGCTCTAAGGCGAATGCCACAGCCAATGAAGACTTGAAGTGGGAGGAGAGTGAGCAGACTGATATCGGTTTCGACTTCGGTTTCTTCGGCAGTGCGCTGACATTCTCAGCTGACTATTATGTAAAGAAGACCAACGGTATGTTGATTACTATGCCTATCCCAAGCTACGTAGGTGAGACCAAGCCAATCGGTAACGTGGGTGATATGAAGAACTCTGGTCTTGAGTTTGAGCTCGGCTATAAGTGGCACATCTCTGATGCTCGCTTCAATGCCAAGGCTAATGTTACCTATCTGCACAATGAGTTGACCAACCTCGGTAATGATACCGGTTACATCGACCTCGATAGCTTCCAGGGCATCTCTGGCGGTGGAACTCGTGGATCTAACGGTCAGCCTTTCCCATACTTCTATGGTTATAAGACAGCTGGTGTGTTCCAGAATATGTCAGAGGTTCAGGCTTACGTAAATAAGGATGGTAATATGATTATGCCAGATGCCAAACCAGGTGATGTACGTTTCGTTGATGTCAATGGTGATGGTAAAATCGATCCAGATGACCGCACCAACATCGGTAATGGTACACCTTCATGGACCTTCGGTTTCAACTTCAATGCTGAGTGGAAAGGCTTCGACCTCAATCTCTTCTTGCAGGGTGTAACGGGTAATAAGGTATTTGATGCAACCTATCGTACAGATGTGTTCTCTGGCAACTTCCCTACTTGGATGCTCGACAGATGGACTGGTGAGGGTACATCTAATAAGTATCCTATCCTGAAGAATGGCGATGCTACCAACTGGCAGGTTTCTGACCTCTATCTTTGCGATGGCTCTTACTTGAGATTGAAGAATATCTCTTTGGGTTACACCTTGCCAAAGCAGTTGACCCAGAAACTCTCTATCAGCCGCTTGCGCTTCTACGTGATGGCAGAAAACCTCATCACATGGACCAAGTACTGGGGCTTCGACCCAGAGATTTCATCAGGTGGTACCTCTCTCGGTGTAGACTATGGTGTATATCCACAGGCTCGCACCTATACCATCGGTTTCAATCTTTCATTCTAACATCAATAACCTCTTAAAACATTGACAATTATGAAAACAAAGATATATATAGCTTTTGGTATGTTGGCAGCCAGCATCACATTGGCAACCACATCCTGCAGCGATAGCTTCCTAGAGGTGGAGAACCCATCAGGTGAAAACCTCGAGGAATATTATACCACAGATGCCCACATCAATGAGGCTCTGAATGCGGCTTACGATCCTACCCATTGGCCAGACTGGGCTTTGGGACAGTATAATGCCCTCAATATTGATGCCGAGATTATGGGTGATGACTTCTGGGTAGGCGGTTCTAACAAAACCGATAGGCAGGAATGGCACATGCTTTCTAACTATGAGGCAAATTCCAGCAATACCCTTAGCTCACTTTGGACAGTGGACTATTCAGGCATCAAGCGTTGCAATGACCTCTTGAAGTACTTGGGTTGGGCAGAGGCTAACCTCACCGCTGTTAACAAGGCATCTTACGAAATGCAGGGCAGAGCCCTCCGTGTGTATTACTACAATAACTTGTGGCACTACTTCGGAAACATTCCTTTCTATTTGGAAAACCTCTCTTCTCCATATACCGCTCCTCAGTTGAGCGCTGATGAGGTATACAACAACTTGATTACTGAGTTGGAGTCAGTCATCAACTCTAATGTATTGCCTATGCGTTGGGATGATGTCAATTGTGGCAGAATGTCACAGGCGATGTGCTATATGATGTATGCCGAGATGGTGATGTATCAGAAAGATACTTCCCGTTATGCCACGGCATTGCAGTATATGCAGGAAATCATCAACGACAAGAATGACTATGGTATCATGGACGACTTTGCTTCTATCTGGAAGAACAGTGGCGAATGGTGCAAGGAGAGCATCTGGGAGGTGAACTATGAGATAGGTTTCAGTGAGCGTTCTTGGAGCAATCCACAAGGTATTGGTGGAACAGTACTTCCTACCTTGATTTCTCCAAACTCATGGCCTGGTGGTGATGGCTGGGACGCAGGTGCTAACGGCTGGGGATTCATGCCTGTTAGAACTGAGACTTATAATATGTTCGCATCTAATGACAAGCGTCGTGATGCAACCGTTTGGGATTGCCGTGGTGTAGAATATACCAAGCGTTATGAAGATACAGGTTTCTGGCTTGGTAAGTATCGTCCATATACAGAGAATAATGCTACTTCTGGTGATAAGGACTTGAACTACAATAATAACCTCCGTGTGTATCGTGTAGCTGAGGCTTACCTCAATGCAGCAGAGTTGTTGCTCGAGACAGGTGGAGATGCAACCAAGGCTAAGGATTACGTGAATGTTATTCGTCGCCGTGCCGGCATTGCAGAACTTGGTGCAGTGACAGTGGACGATGTCATCAACGAGCGCCATTTGGAGTTCGTAGGTGAGGGTAAGCGTTACTTCGACCTCGTTCGCACAGGCAAGGCTGCTACCGTGTTGGTACCAGACAGCTACGGCTATCGCACCAACTCCTGGACAGAATCCAAGAAGTATATTCCTATCGCACAGGCTGAGCTTGACTCTGATCCTGCTTTGGTACAAAATAATTATTAACGTTAAGAATCCAACAATATGAAAAAGATATTTCGAAATATGGCTTATGCACTGCTCGGCGGACTGATGCTCGGTGCATGTTCAGCAGAAGAATTCTCTGGTGCCAATGGCGAATTGCCTGATATTGTCGATTATGCAGACAAGTTTAATGTTGCTGTTGATCAGGAAACGAATACCGCTAAGTTCTCTTTTGAGGGAGCCAGTGGCGTTACACCGGTTTGGGTAATAGATGGAGCTTATTCTTCAGAATTCAATCTCTCTAAGTATTATCGCAAGAAGGGTACTTACGATGTGGAGTGCTTTGTGAAGAATCGTAATGGTATCAGTAAGGAATCTGTTCGGAAACTGTTCTCTATCGAAAAGACTAAGATGAATGGCTTCGCAGGTTTCGTAGAGGACAGCGAGTTTAATCTCTTCAAGAAAATTGCCTTCCCTGAAAAACCTTCTGCTGGCTATTATGCTCCAGGATGGAGCCAAATTGCTGACCCGGTTTGTAGCTACAGCAAGGGATGCTATACATTGAAGCTCCCTGAGGCAACTACCGAACGTTGGCAAGCTCAGGTTCCTTTCACCAACTTAGGTATCTCTACTTCTGCCGACAAGCACTACGATTTCTCTGTCATCTTGACATCAAACTTGGGTCATGGTGGTGTGAAGGTTAAGCTCTGCCAAACAGACGATGATGATGCTATCTTGATGGATAAAGACATAAAGTTGGAGGCAGGTGAACCAAAATGTCTCTTCGGCTCTGACCTCGACGGTGTGGACATCTCAAACTTGAAGATTGTCTTCGATTTTGGTGGCAACAAAGCTGGCGATGAAATCATGATAGAGAGCCTTGTATTGAAAGATCATGCCAACGATGATGGTACTGTGGTTCCTGTAGAATTGAAGGTGCCATTCGACTACAATACAGCGGGCAACCTTTGGAAGGCTGTGGATGAGGCTCAATCGTTTGTAAATACCAATTGGTTTGGCGATGCAGGTTGGGGAGCTATAGATTGTTCTCCGGTTATCACCCATAAGGGCAGTAAGCATACAATTGTTATCCCAGTTGAAACTCCAGCTGAACAATGGCATGCACAGTGGGCATTAACAGAGGCTCCTATATCTATTAAGATGGGCCAGAAGGTGGATTTCTCTTGCAAGGTTACTACTACAGCTAAGTTGCCTTTAGCAACATTTAAGTTGTGTGACACAGGTAATGATGACAGCTATTTGTTTGCTGATATGTATCAGAACGTTAATGGTGAATATGTGGTTCGTTATGACGATGCGACTATCCAAGGTAGTAAGGCAGGTGATATGGAGAAAGTGAAGTTTGTTATGGACTTCGCTGGCGCGCCTGTTGATGCAGAAATAACTGTCAGCGATATCGTTTTGATTGTGAAATAGGCTTTAGGTTTTATTGGTTTATATAGAATTATACAGGAGCTGCTCCTATGAATAAGTAGGAGTGGCTCCCTTTCTAAATTTAAAATGACATGAAATTCTTGAAAATATTTTCCTTCCTTCTCTCGCTTATGCTGCTTTCTTGCAGCAGCAGCTCTTCTGACGGCGATGGAGAGGTGACGATATCCTGCTCTCCTACGAGCATTGATGTTCCGGCTAAGGGCGGTACTTATAAAATCATGGTTGTGGCTTCTGAAGGAGGCTGGAAAGCGAGAGCATCCTTCCCTGGAGAAGGTCCTACGGCAAATGTATACCCTTGGTTTAAAGTGAGTGCCAGCGGTAATAACAAAGCTATGGGTATGGTAACTGTAGATGTGGAAGAGAATAAATCGTCTGTAGCTCTTGACGGAAGTGTCGAGATTTCATTAGAGGATAAGAAGGTATCGGTGTCTGTGCATCAGGCAGGAAAACAGGTTACTCCTATTGAAGGTGGCGAAATGGTGATTCCTGAGGGGTACAAACTGGTCTGGAATGATGAATTTAATAAAGGCTCTGAATTGAATAGTACCGACTGGCGTCATGAGGTGCAGAAGTCGGGCTGGGTAAATAATGAATTTCAGAATTATGTGAATGGCTCTGCTGATGGCAAACGCGTAACAGAAATTGCTGATAACCGGCTTTACATCAACTGTTTCAAGGGCAGTAACGGCAAGATTTATTCGGGTCGCGTATATGCTCACGAAACCCAGGGCTGGCTTTACGGTATCTTCGAAGCGCGCATCAAATTGCCTAAAGGTAAAGGCACATGGCCTGCTTTCTGGATGATGCCTTGCAACAATGATTTCGGAGCAAATCCTTGGCCTAAATGTGGCGAGATTGATATTATGGAAGAGGTAGGCGTTAATCCTAACTATACTTCTTCTTCGCTCCATACTGAGAAGTTTAATCACGTGATGGGAACCCAGATTACCAAGGAGCGCCTGACTGCGGGTGCTGAAGACGGTTTCCACGTTTATCGCCTGGAGTGGACTCCTGATTATATCAAGACCTACGTAGATGGTAAGGAACTGCTCAATTTCAACAATGATGGTAAAAATGATGTGGGTTCATGGCCTTTCAATAAACCATTCTATGTTATCCTCAACCTGGCTTGGGGCGGTGACTGGGGTGGCATGAAGGGTGTTGACGAAAGCGCCCTCCCTGTTCAGATGGAAGTGGATTACGTGAGAGTATTCCAGAAAAAATAAGGCTTGATTTTTTTTACTATATAAATAATAAGGTCTTAGGAGAAGTCGTATCTGCACTTACTCCTAAGACTTTTTCTTTTGTTCCAATTTCGCTCTTTTTATTGTCTTTTTCTGCTTTTCTTGCTTACAATTTGCTCATTTCGAATAAAAGTTATAATTTTGCAGTTGAATTTCAAAAATCAGGAAAATAGAATGAAACAGAATAATAGTAATTTATTATATCATCTTGTGGCTTTTATCACCGTAGCCATCTGGGGAACCACCTTTGTATCTACCAAGGTACTGATGCTGAACGGACTTTCGCCAGCACAGATCTTTACGCTCCGTTTCAGTATCGCATACATTATGATGCTGCTGGTGAATCATAAGCGGATGTTTGCTGACAGCTGGAAGGATGAGTTTAAGTTGGCAATGCTGGGCATTACGGGCGGTTCGCTCTATTTCCTGAGTGAGAACGAGGCGATGAATTATACCACAACAACCAATACATCGCTCATCGTATGTTCCTGTCCGCTCTTTGCTACCTTGCTGGTTCGTCTGGTTTATCGCCATTCTTCGCGTATCAACATGATACAGCTGTTGGGCTCTCTGCTTGCTTTTGTAGGTATGATTATCGTGGTGCTGAATGGCAGATTCGTGCTGCATCTGTCGCCTGTAGGCGATGCCTTGGCGTTTACGGCATGTATGTGCTGGGCTGTCTATTCGCTCCTGATGAAATCGGTATCGGGCGATTATGGCGCTGCTTTTATTACCCGCAAAGTATTCTTTTATGGGGTACTTACCATCTTGCCTTATTATCTTATTATCCCTGGGTGGCCGTCTTGGGATGTGTTTATGAAGCCTCAGGTGGTGGGTAATCTCTTGTTCCTGGGCTGTTTGGCATCCATGATATGTTTCCTTACCTGGAACTGGTGTATCTCTAAGTTGGGTGCCGTGAAAGCTACCAACTGGGTTTATTTCAATCCTATCACCACAATGATTTTCGCCTCTCTGGTATTAGACGAAAAGATAACTCCTTACTTCCTGGCAGGTGCCTGCTGCATTCTGGCAGGTATGTATATTGCTGATAGAATGACGAAGTCGGAATAAAAATGACGAAGCATAGCTGTAGTTAGAACTAGCCAATGCTAAGAGCATCATGATACTCTTTACCATTTTGCTTTTCATTTTTTTCATATTGCTTTGTCTTTTTGTGTAATACGAATGAATAGTTGTTATTACTTATATAATATTTATTTAGGTTTTTATTAGGCGTTCCGCCGGATTTACTGTCCGGCGGAGCGTTATGGAGATTTCTTATTCCTCGATGACTGAAATCTGCATAGAAACATCCTCTTTTGGGCGATCGCCACGCAATGTTTCGCAGTTCTGAATCTTTTCTACGATGTCAAGTCCTTCCTCCACTTCACCGAAAACGGTGTATTGGTTATCGA
>ERZ1023617.276-NODE-276-length-23269-cov-38.902171_pt1 | contig 23269 bp, 18 predicted proteins | sample MGYA00380328_ERZ1023617 | MGnify/ENA primary metagenome ERZ1023617 (study PRJEB33179, sample SAMN07448977) | human gut metagenome | biome: Human-gut; feature: Human associated habitat; material: Faeces | host: Homo sapiens | place: India: Bhopal | collected...
GACACGCGAGCAGCAGCTCGACGTAATCGCTCGTCAGGCTCACGAGAGACTCTAAGGAAGTGAAGAATGAAGAGGGAAGAGTGAAGAATCCTCTTGTCTCTTTGTAACATATAGATTGCCCGCTAGATTTTCTTTCCGAGGATATTTAGCGGGCAATTCAGCTTAACATTATAGTCTAAAAAAATAAGTTATGGAACTATTGATATTTATGGGCTTTTTTGCTTTGTTAGCAGGTATATTTACCTTATGGGCTTATAATGATTATCGTAAAATGAAGGCTTAATTATAATGACTAAAGGATTTGTACACAGCATAGAGAGCTTTGGTTCTGTTGATGGACCAGGCATCCGATTTTTGATCTTTCTGCAGGGTTGTCCCATGCGCTGCCAGTTCTGCCACAATCCGGATTCCTGGAAGACAGGAGTAGGAGAGGAGTGGAGTGCCGATGACCTTTTGGATAAGGCAGAGCGATTCAAGAGTTATTGGGGAGATAATGGAGGAATTACCGTGAGCGGTGGCGAGGCATTGATGCAGATAGACTTTCTCATCGAACTCTTCGAGAAAGCCCATCAGCGTGGCATCAATACCTGTCTTGATACCTCGGCTCAACCCTTTCATAGAGAAGGGAAAAACTTCGAGAAATTTGAGCGTCTGATGACCGTCACTGATACTGTTCTTCTTGATATCAAGCATATCAATGAAGAAGAGCATCGTAAACTCACGCTTCATTCCAATAAGAATATACTGGATTGTGCCCGCTATCTGAGCGAGATTCACAAACCGGTATGGATTCGTCACGTCCTCATTCCTGGTATTACCGACAAGGATGAATACCTGGAAGAATTGCGCGACTTCCTCTCTACGCTCTCTAATATAGAGCGCATTGATGTATTGCCTTATCATACGATGGGCATCTACAAGTATGAAAAATTGGGTATACCTTACCCGTTGTCAGGGATAGAACCTCCTACAAGTGACCGTGTGGCTCATGCCAACGACATCTTGCAGAAGGCTATATCTTAATTTCTGCTGAGATTCCTGAGATGAGATTCTATTGAACTGGTGAGTCGGGCTTTGATTACCGGTTTGGTGATATAGTCGTTGACTCCCAGTTCATAGCATTCATCGATGTTGTCCTTGTTGTTTAACAGGGAGACAACGATGATGACCATCTCGTTCTTGCTATATTTTTCTCTGACGTGATCTATCACGTCCCATCCATTCACATGAGGCATCATCAAGTCGAGCAAGATGATGTCTGGTGTGAATGTATCAATGATGTCGATGGCTTCCTGACCACCTTCTGCAATTTTCACATCCAGGTCAAAATCCTTGATCATTTCTCCGAGAGTCTGGATATTCTCAGGGATATCGTCAACGATCAGCACTTTATAATTGGTCATAATCATTTACTTTATCTTTGGCTTTTCTTTTATTGTACAGTTAGGTCTTGGACGTCGCTGCTCTAAGCTTTTCTTGCCTTGTGTACTCCGTATATGTCGCACATGAAGCCTTTGGCTGAGAGCAACTTGTTCATATTGATGTTATCGAATATCTTGTGATGTGTACCTATCACCACGATATCGTAGACTTTATCCAGTACTTTAGCGTCATCCTCTACATGGATGCCGTATTCATTCTTCACTTCCTCCTTGTCTACCAGCGGGTCGTAGAGGGTAGTCTTGTATCCTGTTCCCACCAGGTTGATGTAGAGGTCAGCCACCTTGGTGTTTCTGATGTCATCGCTGTCAGGCTTGAACGAGAAGCCCAGGATGAGCACCTTGGTCTCGGGAGCCTTGAACTTTCTGAAGTCGCATGCACTCTTGATCTTGCCTGCCATCCAGACCGCCATCTGCTCGTTCACCTCGCGTGCCGTAGAGAGGAGCGAAGGAACCACGTCCACCTCCTGTGCCTTGTTGATGAGATAGTATGGATCTACAGCGATACAGTGACCGCCAACAAGTCCTGGGGTAGCAGGAACGAAGTTCCATTTTGTGCTGGCAGCTTCCGTCACATCCTCGATGCTGATGTTCATCTTGTCGAAGATTTTTTCCATCTCGTTGAAGAATGCTATCTGAACATCTCGCTGGCAGTTCTCCATCAGCTTGCAGGCTTCGGCTATTTTGATGCTCTTTGCCTTGTGAGTGCCATGTGTGAGAACCGAGCTGTAGAGGTTGTCGATGATTTCTGCCGCTTCGGGTGTAGAACCACTGGTCACCTTTACGATGTTCTCTATGGTGTGGACGGTATCTCCCGGGTTGATTCTCTCAGGTGAGAAACCTACGAAGAAGTTATCGTTCAGCTTGAGTCCCGATGTTGATGCCAGCAACGGAGCGCATACTTCTTCTGTCAGTCCGGGATAGACTGTAGATTCATATACCACGATGTCTCCCGGTTTCAGGATTTTGCCTACTGCTGTAGTAGCATTTCTGACGCAGCTGATATCAGGTTTGTTCGACTTGTTTACCGGTGTCGGTACAGCTATGATGTATACATTGCAGCCTTTCAAGTCGCTGATGTCGCAGGTCAGCTTTAGTCCCCTTTCGAGAGCTTTAGACAGCATTCTGTCTTCCGCTCCCTGTTTCCTGGCTAATTTAGCTACCTTGGCAGCATTGATGTCGTAACCCCAAGTATCGTATTTCTTTGAGAATAAGCATGCAAGCGGTGTACCTACATAGCCTAGTCCAATCACGCCTATCTTAAACTCAAAAGATTTGTTATTCATATACTATATATATTAAGTTTATATTATTGTTTATACATTCTTTACATTCCCTCCAGCTGAGCGTATCGGGAAGTTTTCTCCGGATTCCATGCATCGGCATACGAGCGATGGAAGAAGAGCTCCTGCAGATGGGCTGAAAGTCGGGCGATACGCAGGAAGTAACCTGTATACGGCGACATCAGCGGCAAGAATCGGTAGAGGAACATTTCCTCTTTTCTTCTCTCTGTCACCATCATCACCAGCAGGAAGGCGAATTGGGAGAAGCATACTCGGATGAAGTAGCCCAGCGCCAATATCTCTACGATGTGGCTATTGAAGGTGATGGCGAGTTTCACGATATACCACAACCACAGGAAGTTGAGGAAGCAGTCGTACGTTACGCTCTCCATGTTGGAGATCCAGTTCAATATAGACCAGTTCTTGGTTGGCAGCAGGATGTCGCGGTGTTTGCGCAAGCGGAATCTTACGAGCGAACGCGACCATCTGATACGCTGGTGATACAGTTTATACCATTTTGTCGGCACATTGGTCATGCAGATGGCATCTTCTGCGAATTTCACCTTGTATCCTGCCTTTCTTATCTTTTGTGTGAGGTCACCATCCAGTCCTGGTCCGATGTCCCAGAATCCTACCTCTTTCAGTGTTGCTCTGTCAAAGGCGCCGAAGGCACCCGATATGATGTGGTAGATGCCCAGCTCGCTCGTCACGATACGTCCCACCTGAATGCGTTTCAGGTATTCGAACGCTTGCAGCGATGAGCAGATGGTGTCCTTGTTGTTGCGTACCTTCACGCATCCGCCCACCCCCTTTACCATACCGTCGATGTAGAAGGGGAGGAGAATCTTCTCCAGCGCATCACGGTCCAGTGATGAGTCGGCATCCAGGCAGACGATGTATTTTCCTTTAGCCATCTGTGCACCATAGTTGCTTGCCGCAGCCTTGCCTCCTCGGTCTTCCAGCCTCAGATAATGGGTGATGTAACCAGCCCGATAGAGGTCGGTGCATATCAGTTTGGTGTAGTCATCGCTGCCGTCGTCTACCACTATGATTTCATAGTTTCTGTAGGTCTGTTCGGCGAGCGATTTTACCATCTTGTATATATGTTTTCCCTCATTCTTTCCCGGTACGAGTATTGAAACGAGGGGATTCTCTCTGTAAAGATAGAATCTTGCCACTTCCTTTTCCTTTTCTATCTTGTTCTTATTGGTCAGTCGGTTGAATATTACCAGATATTCCAGCAGGTAATATCTCGGCATCTCAATGAAGAACAGAAACCAGTAGGTACTCAGGATGCTGCTCAGTGAGAGTGTACTCAACCAGTCCATGAAGTGGTTCAGAGTTTCTACGATTTCAAACATACCTACTCATCTCCTTTCTTTACTAGTTGTTTCTTATCTCAATATCGTGAGTGCCAGTATGGCTAGCAGTATCAGTATACCGGCAATGGTAATCAGCACGGCTACCAGCTGCTTGTATAGCTTGACGCGCTTCATGATCTTGTCGTTCTCATCTTCCTTCGGCTTCATTTCCAGTGGGGTCTCTGCGGTCTTGTTTTCTTCTTCTTCTTCGGTCATTTCTTCCTCCGAATAACCGCAGTAGTCGTCTGGAGTCAGCTCTACGTAGTTCATCTTGTTGAAGAATTCCTCGTAGTTGCCAGTCACCTCCTTGGTCTTGGTATCGAGAACGCAGCATATCAGCTCGTCCGGTTCTATCTTGTCGGCCACCTTTCTGATAGCCTTTGACATCTGCTTGCTCAGTTCATGCTGTGCATCCTCTACGGTGATGTCGCTGAATACGGAATACGTGATGTAGAAGATGTTGTTGTTGTACGACACCTTGTGGTTGGAGAAGAGGCGGCAGAAGCTGGCTTGCAGACTGTCCTTGATCTTCACCGTGTCCTGTTCGGCATTCAGTATCCATATCTTTCCTACCAGTACTGATACCTGTTCCTTGCGGTAGGTCTCCATCAGGAGTCGGCGCAGGCGGTTTACCAGCAGCTGATATTCCATGAAGTTGTCATAGAGGTTGGTCATGTTGTTGAGTATGAGGCTGTCCTGTGTCAGGGCGCGCACACCTTCCTCTGTTATCTCATAGTCTACTACGTCTCGTGGCACCAGTGCATTCACCGGGAAGGTACTCTCGCAGTAGCAGCAGGTTGCCTTGGTCAGTGGCGTTGTGAACGAGTTCTCACAGTCGTTGCAGGTATATACCACTGCAGGTCGGTCATAGTCTACACCGATGTGGCGCAGTTTCTTATGACATTTCGGACAGACCAGCACACCGCCGATGTTGTATGAACTCTCCGGCGAGACATTGGCGCAGCTGAAGTGGTGGATGATGTTCTGAATCTTCAGGTTGGAACTTCCACACTTCGGGCAGCACTCTGTATACAACAGGTGCGAGTGGTTGCACTTCGGGCAGAGGTGTTCCTTGATGAGGAAGCGGTGCATCTTGAGTACACCATATTCCACCATTGTATCCTTGAACATGAACATCTCGTTGAGATGGAACAGACCCATACTGTGATAGTGCTCAAAGATAGGGTTGATGTATCCCAGCGATGATTTCTCCAGGAGTCGGTGTCCCATGATTCTCTGGTCGCGTGATAGGAGATATCTCAGAATGTTGGCAAAGAGCTGGTTCGGCTGTGTAGGTCTTGCAGTTTCCTGCTTGATGCCGTACTTCTTTTTTGCCATCTTGATTCGGTCGATAATCTCGTAAACTTTCTCATTGCTCATGTCGCTGACGTATGCGTCTACGATATAGTCAGTGATCTGTTCCTTTCCCGATACCGCCGTATTGACGAACATCGGTTTATAGCTACATTTATACGACAGGATAGGGCTGGCTCCAAACAGGATTGCATGGAACGCACGTTCACTCGTCGTATTGATGTATATGCAGTCGAAGTAGTCAGACTGGATATCTGGTGTTGAGTCGATATCGATGTAGGTATCGATGGTCAGCACCATGTCTCCTCTTTTGTTTCTTCTTAGTCCAATCATTTCTTCACGTTGTCTTTGTTTTGGTCAGGTGTGACGAGCTTTGAACTTCTCATCACATTTTGATTCTTGTCCACTGGGATGGTATACATCGGCAGTGGCTTAGGGTCTAACATCGCACTGATCTTGTTCACCCTGATTCTCACCGGCAGTTTGTTGCTCATCACCCAAGCCGGCACTCGCTGGTTGGGTTTGAAGGTGAATACTGCCACTACGGCATTTGCATCGTGCGAGAAGTTGCTCTGCAGGTGCTTTGGAATTTCCTCCACTCTCAGACCCACCATCTGCAGCTTAGCCTTCAGTACCAGGTCCTTGTTCACGATGACGTCAGCATCGTCAGGACTTTCCATATACTTGATTTTCTCACTAGGCACGTATGTGATGATGCCCAGGTGGCATGCTGCATAGTCGGTATGCTGGATGGTGAGCACTTCATCGCTCTTGAACACCAGTGTCTTGTCGCTCACGTTCACCTTTGTGACGTAGGCATCGGCAGGCGCACAGCAGTAGTGTATCAGAGCGTGGTTGTAGATGCTGGTATTGCTGGAGTATGGCATGTCAGCACCCGCCATGCCTGCACCTCTTCTGCTCATGAAGTTATAGGTGGTGTTCTTGGCTTGTGAGTAGATGGTCACCTTGTTCATCTGCTTTCTTATTTCTTCCTCCACCTCGGCAATCTCAGCATCCAGCTGGTTGCGCTTGGTGTTGTTGGTCAGTCCGTAGTAGATGTCCGAGCTTTCCGATGCTTTCTGTTTCTTCAGTTCAGCCAGTCGGGTGCGCAGTACCGGAATCTCTTCTCTAGCCAGTTTTGCCTGTACCTCCATATCGTGGGTTTCCTTTACCGCCGACGGAATGATGTTGGGGTCGTATTGGTTAACGATATTACCCAGCAGTACGTAGGAGTAGAGCGTATCACCTTTGTGTACTATTTCTCCCACCTCCTTATTTACCTTCAGAATGTAGATGTCGTCAACCGCACAGATATGGTTTTCATCGAGTGTTACATATCCGTCATAGATGGCCCAGATCATTCGGGTAATGATATAGTATGCTGTCAGTACGATGATGAGGAGGAAGATCAGCGCGAATATAATCTGCTGTCTAGCCAAGCGGTGGCTTTGCGATTTCAGCAAGTCGGCCATCGCCTGTTCCTGTGGCGTGCTGTCATATTGAAACTCATTCATAGTTCGATCTCGTTGAATATATTGTTGTTGTTATAGATGCTTACTGCCTTCTCTATATTGATGATGGCGAGTCCGCGGTTCAACATCAGCTTGTACATTCTTTCCATGCTTTCCAGGAGTCCGGTATATTCTTCCATTCTCATCAGGTAGTTGTACCCGTTTTTCTGGTTTTTATATGCGAACCGTCGCATGTCGATGTATTTTCCTGTCTGCTGTATGTGGTAAGCCTCAGTGGCTATAGCCTGGTTGAGGTTTTCTATCTTTTTCAGCAGGATGTTTACCGACTGTCTGATTTCCTTCACGTCGGAGCTTCTGCTGTTCATGATAATCTCTTTCTGTGTCTCCAGTGCCTTTCTCTTTCTTGGGTTTTCGTTGTAGATTGGCACGGTGAATCTGATTCCTACATCACCATTGTGCGAGAACTTGTCGTTGCTCTGCCAGTAGGTTGACCATCTGGCGAATGGGGTGAGTCGGGTAGTGCTGAGATAGTTGTTCAGCTTGCTTTCGTTGTTGGCTATCTCCAACTTTGTCATTACGATTCTTGCATCCAGGCTTTCCTTGTCTACGTGTTCCCAGAGGGCTGTGGTGTCTACCACCACGCGGGTAGGCTTGATGCGGTAAATCGGTTTGTTGGTGATGTCTCTGTCGGAGCAGAGGATGGAGATGTCGTATTCCGCCTCCAGCTTGTCGTTCATCACCTTGAGCATCTTGTCGTTGCTTATTCGGTCTTTCTCCAGCATATACTGGTAAGCCTCGTTCATGATGTCGAGGTTGTCCAGCTTGTGTGCTATGACGGTACCGATATAGAAGTTATATTGTTCGGTCAGCTCATCAGCTGCCTTTTCATAGATGTCTGCAGTCTGTCTCTTTTTGTCTTGTAGACGTGAGAGTTCGTTAGCTAGGGCCACTTTGTTTCTCTTTTCCTTTCCCTGGTAGAACTTGCTGTTGATGATGTTCCATCCCAGTTCGGCCTGTACTTTGGCTTTGTACTTGGAGACCTGTTCTGCATCGTCGTTGTCGGCATCGAAGTATGCGTCTGGTCTGGCGTATATCTGACCAGTTACTTCCAGTCCGTTATGTCTGTTGATAGCCAACTGTTCGTATGCAGTTTTAGCCCAGTATAATGAATCAGTGGTTTTAATGTCAGCAGTATGTTGTTTGTTGAGTCCCAGTTCAATGATGGGCGCTTTCACCCAGATAGGGTTACTGATGAGTGTGTCAAGTTGTGCGAAGCGTTGGTTGAAGTGTCTCAATACGTTTTCGTTCTTCAGATTTTCGTAGACGAGCATTTTGGGGCTGAAACTCTTCTTTTGTTTTTTGCCTTGAGTTTGTGCCCATCCTTGCTGTCCTCCGATCATCGTCAGAAGAACCGTTGTTGTATATAGTATTAATTTACGCTTCATAGCTTTACTTATTTAAACACGATGAATGCAGCTGCAAGCTGTTGCAGCTGCATTCATCTGATGTTTTTATGATTATTTCTTATTGCCTTGTGGCAAATTCAAATTCTTATTTTCCAAGGTTCAATTGGAAAACCTGCATGCGGCTTCTTCCATAAGCAACATAGATGTAGCCGTCGTGTACAGTCAAGTAGTTGGCTGATTTCTCTACAGCTCTATGAGCAACAACCTTTTGTGTGTTCTTGTCGATGACTACGATTCCGTATGAACCGTATGCAAGATATACATAGTTGTCGTCTACGAAGCAACCGTTGCAGAGTGCCTTCCACTTGCCCTTTGCGTTCTTTGGCTTTGGCATTTGGTAGTGCCATTGCTCATTGCCGTCCATGTCGTATACATAGAGTCCAGCTGCACCCAGACAAGCATATATCTTGTTGTCTTTTACTGCAATTACATTCTTGCCATCGTTTGGCTCGATGTTTGCCGTGGTGCTAAAGGTCTTTGAATTGCTGAAATCTTCAGTCCTCTCTTCGACAACTTCAATGGTGGCAGGAATAGCTTCCGTTCCATCTGTAGTTCTTCTGTCGAGATACAATGCAACAATCTTACCATTGCCAATAGCCAAGTGCTTTGCCTTGCCTGGCTTCTCATATGAGTCGACTTCATTCAAAGTCTCTGCATCATAAATGGTATAGCCTTCGGTTGTTGCTACGATGAGATGGTTGGTATTTTCGTTGTATACGACACAGTTCTCATCATATCCCTTGCCTTTGAACTCTTCTGTTGCAGGATGTAGTTGAACAAACTGCAATGGCTCTTCGTACTTGACAATAGGTTTGCCATCCTTGTCAGTCTCAGTAGAGGTGATCTGCTTGGATTCTGTTGCCAGCATGTGGTCGTCATTGATGGTCATGTAGGCAAGCATAGCTCCCTTCTTGTAAGAACTGCCAGGGAGGAATACCTTGTTTTCACCATTGATTTTCACAGCCAACAGATGGTTGAAGTCAAGATCTCTTGCAGAGTCGTACAAGTATTGTTTCAGCTCAGCCTGATCATCTACCACAGGTGACATCACCTCAATACAACCACCATGCGAATATTCTGCATTATCTTTCTGGTTCTGGTTGGTGTGGTATGACATGTAGAGATAACCATCTAGCGGCATGATGCCTGTTGCTGAAATCTCGTGTGTATGCTCTGGCTCTACGGTTGTAATCAAGTCCAATCCTGGCTTTGGCTCTGGTGTTGGCTCTGGCTTTGGAGTTGGAGTAGGAGTTGGCTCTGGTTCCGGTTCTGGTGATGGCTTTGGATCTGGATTCGTCCATCCTGGATTACCGCAATCAGTGGTAGGGTTAATGACAACCTCGTTCTTTGTTACTTCGTTTGTTACAAACATGTTGGCATCTGTGAATTTTACATTAACTTTCTGCCCATTAACATAGAATGAACCATCTGCTACAATCTGTGGGTTGTTGATGCCTGGCGTAGAGAACATCTTTACCTCATAGTAAGTCTCACCTTCTTCATTGGTTTGTGGTGCACCATTGTTGAAAAAGAACTTATCTGCCTTTATAACTGCCTTGGCACCATCGCCTTCCAGAATGCTATAACTGGTATCGTTGTTATATGATGCAAATTCACCAGAACATTTGATGTAACTCTGGTCAGACAGGATGAGTTTGGCTCCTGAACTCTGAGTGAATTTTGAGCACTCCAGGTATTTGGCGTGTAAAGCTGAACCATCGTTGAGGTTCACTTCGCCTGCAATTTTAGCACCACATCCAGAGTAGAGAACAGATTTGTTGGTTAATTCCAGTCTTTTTGCTGTAATTTTACCATCAACATTCAACTTTGTATTATTGTCGAGCTTAAATTCGCTTTCACCCAGATTCAAATCACCTTTGATATTGATGATTCCGCTTCCTGGATAGAAATTCTTAGCTGTAACATTACCGCCGATATAGGCTTTTCCTGCAATGGATACGTTTTTATCTTCAGCATTCAGATTTTGAGATGTTCTAAATGTATGGTTTATTTCTATTCTGTCTTGTTTGATTTCAATGCTTCCGTAAACGTCGGCATTACAACATTTACCAACGTTGCCGTATGTATCGATGACCTTTCCTCCTGAAAGAACAATTACTTTAGTATTATTGTCATTTACCCAAGCATTCCAAGTCAGTGTTGCTCCAGAACAAACGTATATGGTTGTTCCATCTACATTCATCCCATCTGTTGACATATTGCCAGATTTAAGAACATATACACCTCCACTATGCATTCCATTCCTTTTGTCTGTCAATGTGGCCAAATCTACCGCTTCTGCAGGAACCGTAGGTTCTGCCGGCATATCAATTACGCCTTCAAAGATTTCGGAATTATTATTATCGATTGTTCTTGTAGCCTTAGTTGCACTTGCTGCTTTCTTCTTGTAATTGATGACCTGAGTAGCAAGAGTCTGTGCATCTGTAGTTGAAACAACGGTACTACCAACGATTTTTGGATTCATGACAGGTGATATTGGTGTTCCAATATCGCTATTGCTATCACTACAAGATGCGAGGAGCAATGCTGCAAAGCTGAATGTTGCAAGTTTGATATTTAATGCTTTCATTTTAGCTTTCTGTTTTGATGTTATTTCTTGATTGATATTTTGTGTTTTGCCTTAATAAAGGCTTAGCCAGTTTGCTTTTGATGAGCAGGTTAAGTTTTTAATAAGGTTTGCTCTCCCATCCATCGATAGGATGGGAGAGCAGAGGGTATTGTTATGATTATGATTCTGTATTATTGAGCAGCTCCGCTAGTGAGCTTGAATACCTGGATACGTCCCTTACCGTATGCAACATAGATAAGACCATTCTTAACTGCTACATAGTTGGCAGAGTTGCCAGATGTTCCGATTCTCTTGTGAGTAACTTCCTTACCATCCTTGGTGAGGACAACGAGACCATAAGCACCAGCTGCAACGTATACGTAGTTGTCGTCTACTGCTACACCATTGATGTAACCCTGACGCTTGTCAACGCTAACGTTGCCTTCGCCGTGAGAAACTGGAGTTGTCCATTCTGATGCCCAAGCAGGACTACCATTCTCGTAACACATCAAACCCTTAGCGCTCTTGCAGACGTAGATTCTTCCGTTGCTGTCAATGGCAATCATGTTCTTACCGTTGTTAGGGGCAATTGAACCAACATTGAAGCTACTTGTTTGCTTCATAGAATTGTCGAATACTTGTACCTCACCCTGAACTTCTGCATCACCTGCAGCAATCTCAGATGTGTAGTTCAAGCCAACGAGTGATGTACCATTTACTGCCATGAACTTAGCTTTGCCTGTAGTTGAGACTCTTTCTTTTGCTTCTTTTGCTAATGTTGGCTCATAAACGGAGTAACCTAGAGTGCTTGCTACAGCAATGTTGTTGTCGAATGGTACAACGCAGTTAGCATCGCCCTTAACAGTGTTGTCTAACGCTACAGTACTTAAACCTTCGGTGACGTTCAATGTACCATCGCTGTTTATGGCTGCATAACTTACGGTAGCACCACCATACTGTTTGCCATCCTTGCCCTTGGCACTTCCTGCCAGGTACAGTTTGCTGTTGATGACGTTCAAGTGGTTGAAGTCGTATGTAGCTCCAGCTTCAGCCTGCTGTACTCTCTGCTTCAATGTAAGCTGTTCGCCATTCATTTCTGCAACATCAATGCTTCCACCGAAGTCTGTACCATTGGTATGGTATGAAACGTATACCTTGTTGTTGTCAGTAGGTACAATGGCTGTTGCTGACTGAGTGTCTCTATCGTAGTTTGCGATAGTAGACAACAGCATAAGCTTCTTCTGGTCTGCTACCTTGTATTCATCCTTCAGTACATAGCTGAAGTTTGCTCCAGGGGTCAAGGCTCCACCACCAGTGATGTAGTCGTAGCTCTGTACATCAGCATTCCAATTCAAATAGTCAAAGTCAACCTTGTTGCCTTCAGACTCTGTGCCATTCTTATAGCACTCCTTGAACTGTGCCAGGATAGTCTGGTTGTTTGTATTTGGAGTGCTGGTGAAATTGACGTTTTCGTCGCTTCCTGCATAGATAAATTTGTCTGCCTTGATGACAGCCACGTTGTTGGCATCATCGCCCATTACTATCTGACCGGAAGTGTTGTCTGTCTTCAAAGTATTGAAAGACATTACACCGTGGTTGCCGATTACAATCTGGCAGTTGCCCTGCAAGTCTGCTACAGCGTTTCCTAGAACCTTGGTAGGCTTTTCTGTGCCATTTTCGGTGTATTCGTTGTCTGTTACGTTCAGGTATTTTAAATCCATGTATGAACCTGCCTCCATGGTGAGCTGGTTCTTAATCTTGGCAGAGTAGTCAGAATAGAACTTACCGCCATCCTTGATGGTCATGCTCTTGACGATGGCAGCCTTACCAACATGCAATGCTCCGGCAAGAACAACGTTATCGGTAAAGGTGACACGGTCCAAAGTGTTGACTTTTGCACCTGCATTGATAGTCAATGTCTTTGCACGAAGAGATGCGTATTCTGTTATTTCTTTTCCGTAATTCGCACTTTCAGGATCAGTTACAGTATGCTTGTAGCCACTGAGGTATACAGAACCATTGATTGTGATGTTTTGTGTTGGAGTACCTTCAGATTTCTTGTCGCCTGTGGTATGTCCCTCAATCTTTCCGAGAGCTCTTGAAGAATACAAAGCACCATCAATGGTGATATTTTCATTGGCGATGCTGTATGAACCAGACTCCAAAACATAAATGGTATTGCCCTGAGGAATAGCGCTACTTGAACCAGTATACTCCAGCTTACCGCCCTTCAGGACGACGATGGTATTGCCAGATCCCAAGTTGCTGTATTTAACAGTACTGTTACCAGCAACAAAGAGAATTGTGTTCTCAATTGTATTGTTAGAGAAGTCGTAAGTCTTTCCGCTTCTTGTCTTGTATTTGTCGCCTGACAAATTAGCTGCTGCATTCAGCTGCTTAGCACCATCAGCAGAAGGAGCTGTTGGTTTGGTGCTTTCAGTAAGTCCATCGAACAAAGTCTCGTTAAAGGCACGAGTTCTTGCCTTGTTAGAGCTGCTGCGCTTGTAGTTGGTAACGCTAGCTGCCAACTGTGCAGCATCAGTCTGTGTAAGTCCAATCTTGGTAATCTCAGAAGGGACGGTACCAGGGGTGATAGGAGTGGCAGGATCCGAAGAGCTGTCGCTACATGATGCGAAAACGAATGCTGCCAAACCTATAGCAGCAAGTTTAGAATTGAATACTTTCATATCTATTTAAGTTTAAATTGTAATTTCTTACTTTATGATTCTTTTTGTTCTATTAATCATCATTTTGCCTAAAATCTTTTACTAAATTTGCCTAACAAAGTAGTTTTTGCTTACTTTTAGGAGTTAACTAGTTAGCTCTTCGGGCTTTAGCCATCAATTAGACGGTGCAAATATAGTGTAATTATTTCAAACGAAACAGATTTTTCCGTTAAAGATGTTTAATATTAGCAAAGTTTAATAAACGGATAGTTGTTCGTATGGCTGTGAGCGATAACACAATGATTGCTCTAAGCCAATCTGTTCTAAAATTCTACCGCAAAGATACGGCTTTATTCCCAAACCTGCAAGCTTTTTCCGGGATTTTTTTTAAGAATAGATTTGGAATAAGGCTTACGTAAGGTTTGTTTAAGCCTAACGTAACAGTTAAATGAGCCTTAAACCAACTCCGTTTAAGGCTTAAATGAAACCGGAAAGAGGCTTCTTTAAAATTGAATTAGGGCTTTTTTGAAGTCTGGGGAAAATATTTTTTTGAAATTTCCTGCAACCTTTTGCTCCTTTCTTTCGTCTAAATGCCAGAAATACGAACAATTTAAAATTGAAGGATTATGAAAAGTATTGGTTTGATGGTGGCTGGTGCCGCTATGTTCTTGGCTGCTGCCGGACTTTCTGCCTGCAGCTTTGATTCTACGGGTTCTACCGTGAAGGGAGATTTGAGTTACGTGCAGGATGACTTGCGCCAGAAGCCTTTCAAGGCGATTGATGTGGAGGCTGTGGCTGACGTCTATTATACCCAGAATGATGGAGATGAATGCGATGTCCGGTTGGACTACTCTGCCATTAAGGACGCAAAGTTCCTGCAGCAGATGAAGGAGAAACTGAAGGTGGTGTATCGCAACGACGAGGTGGTTATCGGATACAACGGCAGACTGACCGTGCCTGCTTCCTGCAACTCTGAAAACAAGCGACTGAAGATTTATATCACCAGTCCTGACCTGGTGAAGGTGACACAGGAGGGTACGGGAAGCTTTCATGCCAAGACCATCAACAGCGACCGTTTCGCCATTGATAACGAAGGCGTAGGCTCTGTCTATATCGGAAAGATTCTTGCCAACAAGGTGACTGTAGACAACGAGGGCGTAGGCTCTGTGAATATCGATGATGTGGCTGGAGATAACATGACGGTCGATAATGAAGGCGTAGGCTCTGTGAAGATTACGAACGTTTCCATGGGAAGTCTGAAGGTGGACAACGAGGGCGTAGGCTCTGTGAACCTGGGATTCTTCAAGGGTGGCAGCCTGAATATCCTGAACGAAGGTGTAGGAAGCGTGAAAGCCAAGGTTGATTGCCAGTCTGTCCATGCAACATCGGAAGGTGTTGGAGGAATCAATCTGAGTGGCGTCACCCGTCAATACAGCAAGAAGAAAGACGGCATTGGAGGAATTTCGGATAACGGACTGACGGTAAGAAAATAACGTAAGTTATTGAAAATCAAAATAAAAAATGCAGGGGGAATAGGCGCACCGAAAATTCGGAAAATTTTCTGAATTTTCGGTGCGCTAAACATTCTTCTTATTTTTCTTTTTTTCTTTTATTTATTTTCTTTTTTCTCTTTTCTTCTTGCTCCTTCTTCTTGTCGCTTTTTTCTTTTCTTTTTTTCTTGTTTCCTTTTTCTTCTTCTTAAAAAAAGTCTCAATTAGGCTTCTTTAACATTTGAAAAGCGTCAGAAGTGCCTTCAGAAAAGGTTCAAAAGAGAACGGTTAGAAGTCCCATTTCACACCGAGGCAAGGACGAACCATCCAGCCGGCATTGCTGCCGAAGTTGTGGCTGATCTCTACCTCGCTACCTACGCTGAGGTTCTCGCAGCCGAAGTGCTGGCCTACGTTGTACCAGAGCTGTGGTTCTGTGGTGAAGACGGTATGCTCAGGAGTATAGGCTACTTCGCCATTCTTGTCGAGCTTCACGTTACCATCCTTGTCAAGCATACTTGTGTGGTCCTCCCACCAGAAATCAGCGAAGCCGCTAAAGTTCAAACCCTTTAATCCAAAGATGTCCTTGCATCCCCAAACTGCGGTAAACTGCATTGGCACATTCTGGTCGGTCTTGCGGATAGTCTTGTAGAGTGCCTGGAGTGTCAAGGTGTTCTTGAAACTCTTGTCGTGCATGAAATACTCCACACCGAAGAGCCAGGCATTGTTGATAGGGTAGTTCTTGGTAATACCACCATTATACTCTACGTGGAGGCTCCAGTTCTTCATTGGGCTGTTCTGCCAGAAGTTCAATGCACGTGAAATCTCTGTGTAGGTACCACCCTGTGCCACGTTTGGACTGTTGGTGTCCATCTTGTCGTAATTGAAGTCGTGGTCTACAAAGAAATAAGTGTTACCCCATTTGTCCTGCTTGAACATTTCGAGGGTGAGGGTAACAAACTTGCGGTCACTGCCGAAATCATAGAAGACTTGGGCATTGGTCTGTGCTAAAGTCTTGCTCGCTGGGAGCAACGCAAGTGCCATGAGCAGTAGGCTTTTCATCTTTTTCATAAATCTTTTCTTTTCTTAATTTATTTAGTGAAACAAAAAACTGCGGACGGTAAAGCCCGCAGTTTGTAATAATAATATCCTTATTTTGTAAATATCTTTTAGTATGCGAACAAAGGATAGTCCTTCATGGTCTCGTTCACCTTCTCACGGACGCGTGCGATCACCTTCTCGTCCTCAGGAGCATTCAATACCTCCTCGATGAGTTCAGCGATGAGGTGCATCATGTCTTCCTTGGCGCCACGGGTTGTCATGGCTGCTGTACCCAGGCGGATACCTGATGTCTGGAAGGCAGAACGGCTGTCGAATGGAACCATGTTCTTGTTGACTGTGATGTCGGCTGCAACGAGCGCATTCTCAGCCACTTTACCTGTAAGGTCTGGATATTTACTTCGGAGGTCAACAAGCATGGAATGGTTGTCTGTACCACCGCTCACGATGCCGAATCCACGGCCGATGAGGTCGTCAGCAAGAACAGCTGCGTTCTTCTTCACCTGAGCAGCATACTCCTTCCATGAAGGCTGCAGGTTTTCGTTGAAGGCAACAGCCTTGGCAGCGATGACGTGCTCCAAAGGACCGCCCTGCTGACCAGGGAATACGGCAGAATTCAAGAGCATACTCATCTTCTTAACCTCGCCCTTCTTGGTAGTCAAGCCCCAAGGATTGTCAAAATCCTTGCCCATGAGGATGATGCCGCCACGAGGACCACGGAGAGTCTTGTGGGTAGTAGAAGTAACGATGTGGGCATACTTCAATGGGTTGTCGAGCAGACCGGCTGCAATCAGACCTGCAGGGTGAGCCATATCAATCATGAGGAGTGCGCCTACCTCATCGGCAATCTTGCGCATGCGGGCATAATCCCACTCGCGGCTATAAGCGCTACCACCACCGATAATCAGTTTTGGTTTGTGCTCAAGAGCCAGTTTCTCCATCTCGTCGTAGTCTACACGGCCAGTCTCCTTGTTCAGGTTGTAACCGATAGGGTTGTAGAGAATACCGGATGTATTGACGTGGCTACCATGAGAGAGGTGGCCGCCGTGGTCGAGGTTCAAGCCCATGAAGGTATCACCTGGCTTCAATACGGCAAGCAGAACAGCAGCGTTAGCCTGTGCACCAGAGTGAGGCTGTACGTTGGCATACTCAGCACCGAACACCTTCTTTACACGCTCGATGGCGAGGTTCTCTACGATGTCAACTACCTGGCATCCGCCATAATAACGCTTGCCTGGCAGACCCTCGGCATACTTGTTAGTAAGGTAAGAACCCATAGCGTTCATCACCTCGTCACTCACGAAATTCTCAGAAGCAATCAGCTCCATACCTTTCAGCTGACGCTGATGCTCTCTTTCGATTAAGTCGAAAATCTCTTGATCTTTTACCATTCTCTTTACTTTTTATGGTTGATGTTTAATGAAATCGGGTACAAAAATAAGCAATATCTCTCAAACTACCAAATAAATCGTAATATTTTGAGTGATATTGCTTACTTTTTGTTATAAACTACCTGTTTTTATTACTTGCAGAGCTCTACTTTGCCCAATTGCTGCTCTTTGTCGCAGTAGTGGCAACGTACGATACCGAGCACTTTGTCTACGGTATGGAAGAGGGTCTGCATAGGCTCGTTGTTGGTGATGCACTTAGGGTTGTTGCACTTTACGATGCCCTTCAGCGTATCAGGAGTCTTGACGGTCTTCTTCTCTACGATTTCGTAGTCTTTGATGATACTCAGTCCGATGTTAGGCGCAACGACAGAGAGTCGGTTGATTTCCTCATCGGTAAAATACTTGTTGGCAACCTTGATGATGCCCTTCTTGCCAATCTTCTTGCTTGGCAGGTTGTAGCCGATAGTAACAGGAGTCTCCATCTTCTCCAACTGGAGCAGATTTACTACCTGATAGGTCTTTTCGGCTGGTATATGGTCGATTACGGTACCGTTCTCGATAGCCGCAACCACTAATTGACTTTTATTATTTCCCATAATTAATCACTAATAATTAATCACTAATAAATAATCACTAATAAATAATCACTAAACACTACTCAATAATGGTCTTATCGTTCTTCACGTCCTCAAGCGAGATTCCGAGGCAGTGGCAGAAGATAGCCTCACGTGCATAGAGACCGTTCTGAGCCTGCTGGATATAGTATGCATGTGGATCATCATCCACATCGTATGCAATCTCGTTCACACGTGGCAGCGGGTGCATGATCTTCATGTTCTCCTTTGCCTTGCAGAGCATGTCGCGCTTCAGGATGTATACGTTCTTCACGCGCTCATATTCCATGAGGTCGGAGAAGCGCTCCTTCTGAACACGGGTCATGTAGAGAATGTCGGCATCGGCAATCACATCCTCGTTGAAGTCTTCATGCTCCACGTACTTGATGTTATGCTCCTTGCAGTAGAGTTTATACTCCTCAGGCATAGCAAGTTCCTTAGGTGCGATGAAGTGGAAGGTAGGATTGAAATGGCGCATGGCAGTGATAAGTGAGTGAACGGTGCGGCCATACTTGAGGTCACCCACGAGATAGATGTTCAAGTTCTCCAAGGTACCTTGGGTCTTGTAGATAGAGTAGAGGTCGAGCAGGCACTGTGAAGGATGCATGTGTGCACCGTCGCCTGCATTGACGATAGGCACCGGAGCCACCTCGCTTGCATACTGTGCGGCACCCTCGATGAAATGGCGCATGGCAATCACGTCAGCGTAATTGCTTACCATGAGGATGGTGTCTTTGAGCGTTTCGCCCTTGGTGGTGCTGGAAGTCTTGGCATCGGAGAAACCGATGACGCGAGCGCCAAGGCGATTGGCTGCTGTTTGGAAACTGAGCTGTGTACGAGTAGAAGGCTCGAAGAAAAGGGTCGCTACGACCTTTCCCTTCAACAGCTCCCTGTTAGGATGCTTTTCAAACTCCTGTGCCATCTCCAAGAGATAGGTGATCTTCTCTTTAGAGAGGTCTGCAATCGTTACAAAATTATGTTTTTCCATTTGTTTTTGATTGTAATGTTCTAAAATCGCCCCCAAAGTTACAAATAATTTTCGATTTATGTGCGAAAAGTCAAAACTTTTATGTAATTTTGCACAAAATAAATGAAGAAATAGAGATGAGAAAACATTTTATCTATACGTTATGGGGCATTTTTGCCACCTTTGTCGTGTCGGCTATGCTGGCCTTCTTTGCCATCTGGAATGGATGGATCGGTTACATGCCGGACATCGAGGATCTGCAGAATCCTATCAGCAGATTCGCCACTCAGGTGTATTCGGCAGATGGAAAGGTGCTGGGTACATGGAACCTGAACAAGGAGAACCGTATCGTGATACCTTACAAGAAGATGTCACCTTATTTAATAAAGGCGCTGGTGGCTACCGAGGATGCCCGTTTCTATGAGCATTCGGGTATCGACTACCGTGCCCTGGGACGTGCCATCATCAAGCGTGGAATCCTGGGACAGACCAATGCCGGCGGTGGCAGTACCATCACCCAGCAGCTTGCCAAGCAGCTCTATTCCGAGAAGGCAGGGAGTACGCTGGAGCGATTGCTGCAGAAACCGATAGAGTGGGTGATTGCCATCAGGCTGGAGCGATACTATACCAAGCAGGAGATTATCGCCCTCTATCTCAACTACTTCGATTTCCTGCATAATGCCGTGGGTATCAAGACGGCGGCTAATACCTATTTTAATAAGGAGCCTAAGGACCTGACACTCTGCGAGGCGGCTACCCTGATAGGACTGTGCAAGAACCCGTCGCTCTTCAATCCGGTACGCTATCCGGACCGTGCACGCGACAGACGCAATGTGGTGCTCTCTCAGATGGTGAAGGCAGGTTATCTCAGCCGGGGTGAGTATAGCCGGTATGCTGCCGAACCGCTGACGCTGAACTTCCACCGTACAGACCATAAGGACGGTACTGCCACTTATCTGCGTGAATACCTGCGCCATTACATGATGGCAAAGCGTCCGGAACGTGGCAATTATCCATCCTGGAACTATGCGCAGTTCGTGACCGATTCCATCCTGTGGAACACCGATCCGCTCTACGGATGGTGCAACAAGAACTATAAGAAAGACGGTTCACCATACAATGTATACAGTGACGGTCTGAAGGTGTTCACTACCATCGACAGCCGCATGCAGCGATATGCTGAAGAGGCTGTATATCAGCACGTGGCACGCTATCTGCAGCCTATCTTCAGCAAGGAGACTGCACGCAAGCCAAGTTCGCCATACAGCGACAAGCTGACGCCTAAGCAGATCAAGGTAATCCTGAACCGCAGCATTACGCAGAGCGAACGCTATCTGACGATGAAGGCGGCAGGATGTTCTGAACAGGAGATTCATGATGCCTTCCGCAAGAAGATAGACATGACCGTGTTCACCTATCATGGTGACGTGGATACGCTGATGAGTCCATTGGATTCCATCCGCTATTACAAGACCTTCCTGCGCAGCGGATTCATGAGTATGGATCCGAAGACAGGTGCCGTGAAGGCATACGTGGGAGGACTGGACTATTCTCACTTCATGTACGACATGGTGAGTCTGGGACGCCGACAGGTGGGTTCTACCATCAAGCCTTTCCTCTACAGTCTGGCGATGGAAAACGGCTTCTCGCCATGCGATCTGGCTCCAAACCGCCAGCATACCTATATGGTAGCCGGAAGGCCTTGGACGCCACGTAACGCCAACCATTCGCGCTATGGACAGATGGTGACGCTGAAGTGGGGATTGCAGCAGAGTAACAACTGGATCAGTGCTTATCTGATGAGTAAGCTGAATCCGCAGCAGTTTGTTCAGATGCTGCGCGATTTCGGTATCAACAGTCCTGATATCCATGCCTCTATGAGCTTGTGTCTAGGTCCTTGTGAGGTGAGTGTGAGCGAGATGGTAAGTGCCTATACGGCCTTTGCCAACCATGGCATCCGTACGGCTCCGATGTTCGTAAGCCGCATTGAGGACAATGAGGGCAATACCTTAGCCACCTTCCAGCCACGCATGAACGAGGTGATTGGTGCGGAGAACGCCATGAAGATGCTCACCATGCTGATGGGAGTAGTGGATGGCGGTACGGCTGGAAGACTGCGCTACCGCTATAACCTGGAAGGACAGATTGGTGCCAAGACAGGTACCACCAACAATAACAGTGACGGATGGTTTATCGGATTCACTCCACAGCTTGTCAGCGGCTGCTGGGTAGGCGGTGAGGAGCGTGATATCCACTTCGATTCGATGAGTATGGGACAGGGAGCCACCATGGCGCTTCCTATCTGGGCAATATTCATGAAGAAGGTTTATGCCGATCCGACGCTGGGCATCAGACCGGACGTAAAATTTGATTTACCAGACGGTTATGATCCATGCTCTAAGCCGAAATCTGACCAGGATGATTTCGAGCAGGTAGACGGCATCGATGAGGTGTTTGAGTAGGCATTCGCCATTTTTGCATAGTTTTACTTTTAAATTGTGCAAAAATGGCGAATGTTTTTTGCTTATATGCGTTTTTTTTTGTATTTTTGCAAAGTTTTAGGGCTATTATGACTGATAAGGCTATGCCGGCGGTCGGGCTCTTTGCTTGAATCAAGGAAATAAAATAAAAAATCATTATAATGAACGTTTCATATAAATGGCTTAAAGAATACGTCGATTTCGACTTGACACCACAGGAGACAGCTGATGTGCTGACCTCTTGCGGACTCGAAGTGGACGCTTTGGAAGAAGTACAGTCTATCAAGGGTGGACTGAAGGGACTCTATGTAGGTAAAGTGTTGACATGCGAGGCGCATCCTAACAGCGATCACCTCCACGTAACAACCGTTGACTTGGGCAAGGGCGAGCCACAGCAGATTGTCTGCGGTGCGCCTAACGTGGCTGCCGGTCAGAAGGTAATCGTTGCCGACCTGGGCTGCGTGCTCTACGACGGCGACCAGAGTTTTACCATCAAGAAGAGCAAGCTCCGCGGTGTAGAGAGCTTGGGTATGATCTGTGCTGAGGATGAAATTGGCGTGGGTACATCTCACGACGGTATCATCGTGCTCCCAGAGGATGCACCTGTTGGTCAGCCTGCTGCCGAGTACTATCACCTGGAGAGCGACTGGCTCATCGAGATTGACATCACTGCCAACCGTGCCGATGCACTCGGCCACTGGGGTGTGGCCCGCGACCTCTATGCCTGGTTGAAGCAGAACGGTTATGAAACCAGTCTGCATCGCCCATCTTGCGATGAATTCGTAGTAGACAACGAGGATCTTCCTATCGATGTAGAGATTGAAAATACCGAGGCTTGCAAGCGCTATGCCTGCGTAAGCATCACCGACTGCGAGGTGAAGGAAAGCCCTAAGTGGTTGCAGGATAAGCTGAACATCATCGGCTTGCGTCCAATCAACAATATCGTGGATATCACCAACTACATCATGATGGCATACGGTCAGCCATTGCACTGCTTCGATGCCGACATGGTTACCGGTCATAAGATTGTAGTACGCACCCAGCCAGAGGGTACCAAGTTCGTGACCCTGGATGGCGAGGAGCACACCCTGGGTGAGCACGACCTGAGCATCTGCAATGCTGAGGAGCCAATGTGTATCGCAGGTATCTTCGGCGGTAAGGGTTCCGGTACTTACGAGACCACCAAGAGCGTGGTTCTGGAGAGTGCTTACTTCCACCCAACATGGATCCGCAAGAGCGCTCGCCGTCACGGCTTGAGTACAGATGCCAGCTACCGTTTTGAGCGTGGCGTAGATCCAAACGGACAGATTTATGCATTGAAGCAGGCTGCTATCCTCTGCAAGCAGTTGGCAGGCGGCAAGATTTCCATGCAGATCAAGGATGTATATCCAGAGCCAATGCAGGATTTCCCAGTTCGCCTGAACTATGAGTATGCTCACCGCCTTATCGGTAAGGAGATTGGTGCTGAGACTATCAAGAATATCGCCACATCTCTCGAGATGAAGATCGTGAAGGAGGATGCTGAGGGTATCGACCTCCTGGTTCCTGCTTATCGCGTGGATGTCCAGCGTCCTTGCGACGTGGTAGAGGATATCCTCCGTATCTACGGATATAATAATGTGGAGATTCCAACCCAGCTGAAGAGTTCTTTGACTGTTCAGGGTGATGAGGACAAGGCTTATCACAGCCAGAACCTCGTGG
>ERZ1023617.280-NODE-280-length-23138-cov-14.619200_pt1 | contig 23138 bp, 18 predicted proteins | sample MGYA00380328_ERZ1023617 | MGnify/ENA primary metagenome ERZ1023617 (study PRJEB33179, sample SAMN07448977) | human gut metagenome | biome: Human-gut; feature: Human associated habitat; material: Faeces | host: Homo sapiens | place: India: Bhopal | collected...
AAAACTTAAAACTCCCATTAGAGAAGCAGTAATAAAGGTCAGGTAACTTTATAACCTTATAACCTCAAAACTTAAAACTCCCCATTAGAGAAGCAGTAACAAGGTCAGGTAACTTTATAACCTCAAAACTTAAAACTCCCCATCATCTGTCAATATCAGGTACAACGTAGTCGACTGTACCACCGATGGTAATTAAGTCGGCCAACATATTGCCAGAGCAAGCAGTGTCCATTACAGCTACCAAAGGCAAACCCGTTGAGCGATAGTGCAAACGATAAGGACTCTTATCGCCCTTGCTCTCGATAAATACACCCATACGGCCACGGCTACCTTCTACCTCGCTGTAGAATGTGCCGACGGGAAGCTTGATGATAGGCTTCATCTTCTCCTGATAATTGCCTTCAGGAATGTTGTCGATGAGTTGCTCGATGATATTCAAACTTTCCTTAATCTCGTCGAGACGAATCATGTAACGTGCGAAAGAGTCACCTTCTGTACGTACAATCTCGTTGAACTGAACGCGGTCGTAAGCAGCATAAGGACGAATCTTACGCAAGTCGTTGTGCCAACCTGAGGCACGACCCGTACCACCTGTACAACCAAAACTTATCACCTGTTCTTTTGTCAATACGCCAACACCCTTTGAACGGTTTTGGAAGATGACGTTGCCTGTAAAGATGTCATGATACTCTTGAATATTCTTGCGCATCGTCTTGATGAACTCCTTCACACGGTTTTGGAAGTTGGGGTGAATGTCGTACATCACGCCACCAATCGTGTTGTAGTTCAAAATCAAGCGACCACCACAAGTATCTTCGAAGATGTCGAGTATCTTCTCACGGTCGCGGAAAGCATAAAGGAAGGCTGTCGTAGCACCGAGGTCTTGACACAAGCAGCCGAAGAAGAGAATGTGAGAGTCGATACGTTGCAACTCGTCCATAATCGTACGGATTACCTGTACGCGGTCGCTCACTTCTACCCCCATAGCTTGCTCAATACACATACACAAGGCATGGCGGTTTTGCATCGCACCGAGGTAGTCCAAACGATCGGTCAAGGCCAACGTCTGTGGGTAAGTCATGCTTTCGCTGATCTTCTCTACGCCACGGTGAATGTAACCCAACACGGGGTCAACCTTCTTAATGATTTCGCCCTCAAGGCTAACACGGAAGTGAAGCACACCATGTGTAGAGGGGTGCTGCGGACCGATGTTGACAACGTAGTCGTCAGCACCAAATATCTCGTGCTCTACCTTATTAATCGTACCATCCTGTTGCAACTGATATTCGTAAGTAACATCAGCCAAAGGTTCGTTAGTCATGTGTTGAGGGTCGAAGGGGTTGTCCTTCTCAGGGTCGTTGTCCTTACGGAAGGGATAGCCAACCCAGTCCTCGCGCATAAACAGACGGCGCATGTCGGGGTGGTTGGTAAAGATAATGCCGTAGTAGTCGTACACCTCACGTTCGTAAACGTTGGCAATGTCCCATAAGTCGCTAACAGAAGGAATCATGGGATTTTCGCGGTCGGCTACAACGCACTTAACGCAAGCCTGCTTGTGATTTTCAGTGTTTTCTACTTGATAAACCACACCAATGCCGTCTTCCAACCAGTCCTCACCCGTAAGGTTGAGTAAGAAGTCCATGCCCTCTTCATCGTGCAAACGCTTCATTTCAGCGTACAAGGCTGAGGCTTCAATGGTCTTAGGCTTCAGTTCGTTAACGGCAGGCTTGGCAGGAGCAGCAGGGCGAGCTACTGCAGGACGTGCTGCAGGCTTAGCAGCTGCTGCGGGCGCAGCGGGCTTTTCAGCCGGAGCTGCAGCAGGTGCAGCAGGCTTCTGTGCCTCAGCACCTTGATTAGCTGTAGGATTTAATTCTTCGCTCATGCTTCTTCCTCCTGAGTGTAAATTTGTTCTTCTTTCTCTTCAGCAGCCAGCTTGAAGGGATCCTTCTGCTTGCGGTTGGTTGTGCCGAAGAAGTTTTCAACTTTCACAATACGCTGCAACTGCATCATACCATAAAGGAAGGCTTCGGGGCGTGGAGGACAGCCAGGAACGTAGACGTCAACTGGAATAATCTTGTCCACACCATTCAGCACGTGATACGACTTAGTGAACGGACCGCCCGATATAGAGCAACCGCCAATGGCTACAACATACTTCGGGTCAGCCATCTGGTCGTAGAGGCGTCGAAGCACGGGAGCCATTTTAGTAGTAATCGTACCACACACCAAAATCACGTCAGCCTGTCGGGGTGAGTTACGAGTCACCTCAAAGCCAAAACGCGCAATGTCGTAGCGTGCAGCACACACCGCCATAAATTCGATACCGCAGCATGAGGTAGCGAAGGTTAGCGGCCAAAGAGAGTTTGAACGGCCCCAGTCGATGAGGTCGTCGAGCTTGCGCACAATAATGTTTGCGCCGCCCGCATTGAGTTCTTCAACGAGCTTTTCGTAAGTCTCGTTGTCCTTGAATTCCTCGTAAGGAATCGACTTGATTTTTGCTCTTTTCATTGCCATTTCAACGCTCCTTTCCTCCAGGCATAAGCTAAGCCCAGAACTAAAATAAACAGAAAGAAGAGCACGCTCAGCAATCCAGCCGGACCAAATGAGCGCATCACGACGGCCCAGGGGAAGAGGAACATCGTTTCAACGTCGAACATCAGGAAAAGGATAGCAAACAAGTAGTAACCTACGCGGAATTGCATCCATGAGCGTCCACGTGTAGGGATACCACATTCATAAGCTTCCTCCTTCTGTGCGTTGTAGCTTCGTGGCGAAATCAGTTTTGCCAAAATCGTCACAATGCCCACGAACGCCAACCCTGTCAGCAATGCAGTGACAAATAAGGTAAAGTTCATAGCTCTTTAAATGTTATGTTAATAATGTAGTTTATTGCTTTATAGTTTTAAGTTACAAAGTCACGTGTTAGTTGTGTATCCAACCCATTGTCTTTGTGCTTAAAACTGCATCCAACGAGCGTAGGGGTGTAGAAGGGCTTGCTTGTGTGCAAGACGAAAAAATCCGCATCATTCAGGGCATAGGGCTTCCCTGAAGTGCGGACACAAAAAATCAGCGAACGGACACGCTTGTCCGCCGCTTCAAACATTTTTTTACCAGTTGTACACGTTGCAAGTGTACTCACATAGCAGCCCTTTTTCACTGTACTTCGTCTTTTGCAACTGCAAAGTTAGTGCAAGGCGAGAGAAAGACAAAACAAAAATGCAATTTTTTGTTTGTCATGGGTAAGTTCTTGTCACCCATAAAACCTTGTGTTTGATTATATGAGTAAAAATTAGTTAGTATTTCATGCGCCAGTCTCACCCCATTAGGGGTGAGGCTAGCGCGTAAAAATCCTTGATAATTCTATCAAATATTATGCAGAACTTTTTTGCGGATTTTGAATACCCTACCTTTCAGGACGTGCATTATCAGTATTACTTAATACTTATTACTTGTATACACATAGTTTGTAATACTTAATACTTAAATTTAGATATCGGTGCCAGCGTCACCCTCTGAACCAGTGTTGCCACCGCCAGGCTGTTCAGTGCCAGGGTTGTCAGTTTCATCTGCCGTGAAGAACGCCGAGAGCGTTACATCCTTGTCCATCTTCACAACGCGCGAAGGTGAGGTGCTACCATCATCCCATTGCGAGAACTTAAATCCTGCATTCGCAGTAGCTTCTACAGTTACGCTGCTACCAGCTTCATAAGTACCAGCCCCCTTTACAGAACCACCTTGAGGGGGAAGCAGATTTACCTTCAACGTCTTCTTAGTTTGCGTGTTGTCACCGCCACCACTGGGCTTATTATCACCGCCACCACTGGGGTTATTATCACCACCGCCACTGGGGTTGTTATCGGGATTACCGCCACTGGGCTTATTAGGGAGCGGATAAACGAGCACGCCATTTTCATCGCGAACCTCAGAGATATACACACCCATTTCGTTAATTTTACGCTTAATCTCGATCGAAGGCGTGAAGATAATGCGACGACGAAGAATCAACTCAGTGTTAACATCCTTCAGCTCAGCTGCACTGCGAGCACGCAAACCAATGCGCATGCTGCCAAGTCCCGGAATGGGCACAGAGTGACCTTCAGTAATCCAAGCCTTAATCACCTCGCCAGCTGCATCCCAGCAAGCTTGCATCACACCCTTGCTCATACCACTACGCAACGCAGCCTCTTCTATCATCTTGCTCTTGTCGAGCATGCCGTAGTTGTCGGGATACAAGGTGTAAGCATAATTCTTGTTTCCTACATTCAGTTTACGTCTCAAACCTCTTACTCGAATAGCCATAATGCTGTGTGTTTTTGTTGGTTAGTAATGTTGTAATTTATGCCCTTTGAAATCGCTACTTTTTAGTCATTTCAGCGAGTTAACTAAACAAATTTCGCGAGTTTAGTAAACCGTTTTCGCGAGTTTAGTAACGCGATTTTGGGGCGTTTTTGATGGTATTTTTGAGCGCTCATCTCCATCGACAGTGCAAAGGTACAATGGTGTGCAAGCATTCTCCAAATTGCATGTAAAAGTTTTCCCCTTTAATTTTTGTAAATCGGCTCACTCCCCCAGTGTTTATTGGGGAAAAATTTTTCAAAGTAAGAAATTATGACAAAATGCTGAAAAGGTCATTTTTGCCAAAAGTGACCGAATGGGCGAAATTAACAACTGAAGCCGTTTTTTGCCTTCGTTGTACGCTTTTGCTTTACATCAAAAAGTGACTTTTTCTCTCGAAAATGACGTAAAAAGTGACTTTTTAAAACGCATAACTCCTTGAAAGTCAACATGTTAAAAGTTGTTTTTAGCAAAAGGTCACTGGTCACTTGTCACTTTTCCATAAATTTTTCTCGAAAAAAATAAATGTTAATATATAAGTTATTGATAATCAATATATTATATATTATATATAGAACGACAGACATCAAAGTTATTGAAAAAGTGACTAGTGACCAAGTGACTTTTTCTGTGTAAATATTCCTTAACTTATGTACTTATTTATGGTAGCAATTTTACCACACTATTTGCAAGCTTGCTTGGGTTGAAAAGTTTAGTGTTTATTGAGGATGTAAATAAGTTTGAATGGGAATTTGTGATAAACAATCCATGCAAAAAAGTAACTTATTAAATTAACGTATAAATAGAAATAAAATGCAAAAGCCATAATAAATACAAAAAAATAAAGTTACAAATACGGGGGTCAATTGACCTACCAATTTGTAACGCGTTAACACAATAAGCAGAAATTAACACGCTACACTATAAATTACAAAATTCTATGTTAACAAAATAAATAACAACATCTTTTTCACCTATTCCAAGCAACTTTCCTCATCTCTCCTGCTTTTTTCCACCAAACACACGTTTTTCACTGCTCAAAACCTTGTTTTGTCCCTAAAAACTTAACACATCCCACCTCCACGGCAAAAAGATATTTAAATTGCACTGTCAAGTTTGCAAAAATAAAAAGGCTTTTTTCTGATGGAAACTACCATTAGGAGTAAAATTGTGCTATATTTTAGATGAAATGTGGCTACAAAAAGTAGGGTTGGTAGCCGTGTGTTGCTTCGGCGAAAGAAAGTGTTTTTTTTTGTTCAAAATTATCGCTAAAGTTTTGTTAACACGGATTTTAAGGAATTTAAGAGTGACCGAGTGACCGCTAAATTGTTGATATTCAACGACTTTAGTGGTCACTGGTCACTTGTCACTTTTCAATAGTTGCAAAAAAATCGCATTTCTGCATGAATTTCGAACAGCTACTTTTCCCCCGATGCGAGCGTTTTTGGGGGGCACAATTCCGTGTAAAGTTTTTCGTAGGTTTTAGCCACAGAGATGTAGTTGTGGTGTTTTTGCACGTATGCGATGCTTTGTTGTTGCATAATGGCAACGCGTTCGGGGTGCTGCACAAGTGCTTCGAGTTGGGTGTAAACACTCTCAAAGGAGGGCGTAACGTTGACGATGGGACGCAGCTGTGTTTCGTTGAGAATGCTGTAGTTCTCGGGTTCGCCACCTCCCACACTCACAATGCCATAGTCCATGGCTTGCAGCGCATTCATGCCTGGCACGTAGCCATAAAGTTGGTCGAGGATGATGTCGCTGCCTTGCATCATTTGGCAATATTGCGCAAAGGGTAACCCCTCGGCTATGAGTAGTGTAACGCGGTTGGGATAGTTTGCTTGGAGCGTTTGTGCGGCTTTGAGCATGATGTCTGTGCCTTTATATTCGCTGCGCCCTTTGCTGATGCCTATGAATATTTTGAGCGGTTGAGTAGGGTTGTAGAAGTGTTGGCGCTTGTGCTGCCCCGTTACAATAGGCATGGGGATGAAGTGCGTTTTGTGTGGAAAGATGGGTTGGTAACAGCGCCAATATTCATAAAGTCCGGCAACAATGGCATCGCAATCAGTGGCTATGTAACGGTTCAGCCGCTCTTTGTCGGTACCTAACCAGTCGGCTCGCTCTTTTTCGGCATCGGCATTGTGGCGGAGCTTTTTGGCGATGTTAAAGTCGCTGTAACGAAAAGGGCTGTTTGGACTGCTACAAGTATTTACCCAATAATAGTCCATGCCAAAGGCTCCCATAATGACTTTGCGATTGTGACGGCGCAGGTAGCGATAGACGGGGAAGATGCGTGCGGCTTTCAGCTCTAAGAACATGGGGTTGATGACTTGCACGATGTCGTAACCGCGCAAACGTGGCAGAAACCATAGTAGGCGTAAGAGGTAGGCTATTCCGCCTATGCGTGTGGGGGTGCGCACTAAGGAGTAGTCGCGTGGGTAGTTCTTCCAGAAATCGCCATTCGACAATACTTTTACGCTGTGACCTAATTGGCGTAGTCCCTCTGCCAATGTCCAATGTACGTTGCTGTATTCGCCGAGTAAAAGAATCTTCATATTATTATTATTATTGTGTGGTTAGGGGGAAGTGGGCTGACTCTTTTTTTAGGAATGTGCCATAAAGGGTGGGGAAAAAAAACTGATTTTTTAAATTCTAAAATGCTTCACGCGCCAGCCCAACCCCGAAAGAAGTTTATTTATGAAAATTCAAAAATAATAATTCATGAACATTTATGGCTCATTGATGGACATTTTTGACTAAAAAACGAATGAACATTCCATAAACTATTTTTTCGGCAAAAAATTGCGTAGGGCATTGAACCATTTGCAAAAGCGGTGCATGCCTAAAAGGCGTTGCAGCAGCAGTTTGGGCGTGTGCATGGCTTTGAAGGTAGGCAATAGCAGTTTGCTGGAACCACAGCGGGCGTAGACATCGATTTGCACATTGAGCATTTCTGCACAAAAATTGTTGAAGGCGCGAGTGGGAATGTGGGGCGGACATTGCCAGTTGATGCATTGCATGGCTTGCACGTATGCCTCGAGCAAATGGCTGAGATTAGCACCTGCGGTAGCGGTGATACCTGTGGGGTTGTAGCAGTAGTAGTAAAGTCCAACAGGGGTGGTGCCAAAGTGAGGGCAGTTGGCAAGCAAGGCAGGCATGATAAAGGTATCCTCGAATTTTTTGTTTGAAAAACGCACACCATGGGCAAAGGCACTGCGACGAAACATTTTGTTCCAGCTATAGCAGTGGTTGTAGCCTTGTGCGTTAAACCACCAATCCCAAGGGTTGCTAAAGGTTTGTGTTTTAAATGTTAGCAAGTGTGCTTGGCTGGCACGTCCCCCAAGGCGCATTACGGGAAATTCGGCAAAGCCCCAATCGGGGTGTTGATCCATCACGTCGATGAGCTGCTGCAAGGTGTTGTCTGCCAGGTAATCGTCAGAGTCTACAAAAAGCCAATAACAGCCTTGTGCCATTTCGATGCCTCGGTTGCGTGCAGCTCCCAATCCCGCATTAGTTTGGTGCACTACACGGATGCGTGCATCTTGGCTTGCCAACTCATCGCACATTTGGGGAGCATTGTCATCGCTGCCATCGTCGATGAGTAGCATCTCCCAATCGGTAAAACGTTGTTGGGTGATGCTGTTAACGCAGCGCATAAGCGTGGCTTCGGTGCGATAAACGGGGATGATGATGGATAGTTTCATGTAGAGCTTATTTTGAAAGGGTTAGCAAAAATAATAATAAAAAATGGTTTGTAGGAGAAAATGCAACTAAGTTGCCAAACAAAAGTCTTATCTTTGCACCACTTTGAAACAGAAGGGTTCTACATACGGTGTGCTGTTGGCAATAACCTTGTTGTTACTGCTCAGCTTGTTTCCCCATCATCATCATGAGGGTGGGGCTGCTTGTTGGGTTACTGAGGTTTGTCAGCAAGACGGTCGCGCTAACGATGCGCATACGGCTCATGGGCACGAACATGGGCATCATGTGTGCTTTTGGCAGACTTTGTCTGTTGTGCAACATGGTGTGCGTGGGGTGCAGAGTTTGGGCGATGAGGGTGGTGGAACCTGGTTTTTCTTACCTACTGATTTTTGGGGTGCCGCATGGGTGTTGCCCCATTTTGAGGTGTGGACTTTGCCCTTGCCCATTGTGCAAGGGAGGTTGATGGCTTCCTGTGGGAAGTGTTGTTTGAGGCGTGGTCCGCCTATGGGATGTTGATTTTTTTTTGATAAACTAAATTTTCAACATTTCAATCTTACTTTTTTAATGAAAATCAAATACTTAGCCATAAGTGTAGCCGTTGGTTCGGTTACGCTCTTTAGTGCATGCCACAACCATGAGCATGCCGATGAAAAACACGATGATCACAAGGAACATGCCGAGGCAGATGCGCACGACCATGACCACGACTCCGACGAAATTGAAATGACCGAGGCGCAACTAAAGGCTGCTTGTGTAGCAGTAGCTGCCATTCAGCCATCCGACTTTAGTGAGGTGGTTGAGGTGAGTGGACGCATAATGCCTGCTGCGGGCAGTGAGGCTACTGTAACGGCAACAATGGCAGGCATTGTGCGCTTTGCGGGGGCTGCGCTGACCGATGGTGTGCAGGTGGCAAACGGACAAGCCCTTTTTGTGGTAAATGGTAAACCCATGGCTGATGGTAACCCTGCTGCGGTGGCACAGACGGAGTTGGCTGCTGCAAAAGTGGCGTTAGACCGTGCTGAAAAGTTGGCTGCCGAAAAACTTATTTCGCAACGCGAATTAGACGATGCTCGCCAACGCTATCAGACGGCTGCCGTTACGGCTCAGAGTTTAGGCGGAGCTGCGCAGTGTCGCAGTGTGTGTGCGCCGATTGCGGGCTATGTTAAGAATTTGCTTGTAAAGCCAGGCGATTATGTTTCAGCTGGTCAACCCCTGGCTACAGTTACGCAGAGCCGCAGGGTGCAGCTGCGTGCGGATGTGCCTGAACGTTTTTATGGCAAAATTGGCAACGTGGTGTCTGCCAATTTCAGAATGGCTTATGATGAGGGTGACAAGGTGTATTGCTTGCAAAAGTTGGGTGGTAGACTGGTGTCGAAGGGACAGGCAACGGACACGAACGACTTTTTTGTGCCCGTTACTTTTGAGTTTAATAATGAGGGAGGCATTGTACCTGGTAGTTTTGCACAAATTTATTTGTTGGGGGCGCGTAGGAGTGGCGTGTTAGCTGTGCCTACCGATGCTGTGACCGAAGCGCAAGGTTTGCACTTTGTGTATGTGGAGGTGCATGCTGGCTGCTTTCGCCGCCAGGAGGTGAAGTTGGGTGCTACAGATGGCACACGCACCGAAATTGTGAGCGGACTGAAGGCTGGCGACAGGGTGGTGACACGCGGTGCAACCCAAGTGCGCTTGGCGGCAAATGCCAGTGTTATTCCTGAGGGACATTCACACTAAATGTGAATTTTGTGTATAGAAACTCTTTAAAAAACATTCAACTCAATGTTAAACAAAATCATATCTTTTTCACTTCGCAATCGTCCTGTAATCCTCTTTTTTAGTTTGTTGCTAATCATAGTGGGTTGTTGGACGGCTTGGAAAATGGAAGTGGACGTGTTTCCCGACCTTAATGCGCCAACTGTAGTGGTGATGACCGAAGCCAAGGGCATGGCAGCCGAGGAGGTGGAACGCTTGGTGACTTTTCCGGTTGAAACCGCAGTAAATGGTGCAACCGATGTGCGACGTGTGCGCTCCTCTTCAACCACAGGTTTTTCGGTGGTGTGGGTTGAGTTTGATTGGGGTACTGACATTTACCGCGATCGGCAAATTGTGTCCGAAAAATTGGCTACCATTGGTAGTAGCCTTCCGCAAGGGGTGAGCCAACCCACGCTCGGTCCGCAGTCGAGCATTTTGGGCGAGGTGCTGTTTATTGGTTTAACTGCCGACACAACCTCCTTAGGTTCGTTGCGCACCTTGGCAGACTGGACCATCCGTCCGCGCTTGCTCTCAACAGGGGGCGTGGCACAGGTAACGGTGATGGGAGGTGACTTGATGGAGTATCAAGTGCGCATTCATCCTGAACGCATGCGCCATTATGGCGTGTCGTTGGGCGATGTGCTGAATGCTACCCGACAGATGAACCAAAATGCCTCGGGCGGTGTTCATTATGAAAGTGGTAACGAATATATTGTGCGCGGTGTGCTGAGTACGCACAACGCTGAGGAGATGGGGCAGGCTTTGGTGAAAACTACCGCTACGGGCATGCCAGTGGTGTTGGCTGATGTGGCTGATGTGCAGATAGGGGCTAAGAGTCCGAAGATGGGCGTTGCCTCGGTTTCGGGCAAGCCTGCTGTGTTGCTCACGGTGACGAAGCAGCCCAACACCAGTACGCTCGACCTGACCGAAGCACTCGACTCGGCTGTGGTGGGCTTAAAAAGTGCTTTGCCAGCTGATGTGAAGGTGAACACGCAACTTTATCGTCAGCAAGATTTTATAGACTCTTCCATCTCGAACATCAAAAAATCGTTGGTTGAGGGCGGCATCTTTGTAGTGTTGGTGTTGTTTATCTTCTTGATGAATGGGCGAACCACGCTCATTTCGTTGGTTACCATCCCCATTTCGTTGCTCGTTACATTGCTTGTGCTCAGAGTGATGGGGCTAACGGTTAACACCATGAGTATTGGTGGTATGGCAATTGCCATTGGCTCGTTGGTGGACGATGCGATTGTGGATGTTGAAAACGTGTTTAAACGTTTGCGCCAAAATGCTTGTAAGCCGCTTGCAGAGCGTTTGCGCAAGCGTGAGGTGATTTTTAATGCCTCGAAGGAGGTGCGCATGCCAATTCTTAACTCTACCCTGATTATTGTGGTGAGTTTTGTGCCGCTTTTCTTTTTGAGTGGACTTGAGGGGCGCATGTTGGCTCCGCTTGGTGTGAGCTTTATTGTGTCGCTCTTTGCTTCGACATTGGTGGCTTTAACGCTTACACCAGTGCTTTGCTATTATTTGCTTAAAGACCCTCAACTGCCGCAAGGTGCTTTGGCTGATGGCGCGTCTGTGCAAAAGGGGGCTGAACCGCGATGGGTGTGTGCTTTGAAGCGTTATTACGAGTTGGCTTTGGCTTGGGCTTTGGGCAGACCTTCGCGATGGATTTTGGCCTCGACTGTTGTTGTGGTGGTAATTACCATTGGCTTGTTCTTTACCCTGGGACGTTCTTTTTTGCCACCTTTTAACGAGGGCTCGTTTACGATAAACGTGAGTACGCTGCCTGGGGTTTCGCTCGACGAGAGTAACAACATTGGCAAACGTGCTGAGGAGCTGCTGTTGCAGGTGCCTGAGGTGAAGGCTGTGGCGCGTAAAACGGGGCGTGCCGAACTCGATGAGCATGCCTTGGGGGTGAACACAAGCGAGATGGAGGTGCCCTTTGCGCTCGACAAACGCAGTAAGGCTGAGGTGATGGCTGATATTCGCCAGCGCTTGCGCTCATTGCCAGGTGTGAACATTGAGATTGGTCAACCTATTTCGCACCGCATTGATGCGATGCTGTCGGGCTCGAAGGCGGGTATTGCTATTAAGGTGTTTGGACCAGACTTGTCGCAACTTCATGCCATTGGCTTGCAAATTCAGCAGGCTACCAAGGGCATTGAGGGGGTGGCAGACTTGAATGTGGAGCAACAAATTGAGCGTCCGCAGCTTATTATCCGTCCGCGGCGCACGCTCTTGGCTCGCTATGGCATTACCTTGCCACAGTTTGCTGAGTATGTGAATGCTGCTGTGGGGGGCGAAGTGGTGAGCCAGGTGCAAGAGGGTGCCAAAACATTCGACTTAACGGTGCGTGTGGCAGACAACGACTTGCAGAGCATTGAACACATAAAATCGTTGCTTATTGACACAAACGATGGGCGTTTGGTGCCGTTAGCTGATGTGGCTGAAGTGGTTTCGTTAGCAGGTCCTAACACCATTAGTCGTGAAAATGCGCAGCGCAAATTGGTGGTGTCTGCAAATGCTGAAGGGCGCGATATGCGTTCGGTGGTAAATGATATGCGCAGTGCCATTGATAAAGAAGTAAAACTTCCCGAAGGTTATCATATTGAATATGGTGGACAGTTTGAGAGTGAGGCTTCGGCTTCGCGCATGCTTCTTGGACTTTCGGTGGTTAGCATCATTGTTATTTTGCTTTTGCTCTTTTTGCAATTCCGCTCGTGGCACCAAGCTGTTATTGTGTTGCTGAATTTGCCTTTGGCACTTATTGGGGGCGTTTTGGCTCTCGTATTTACGGGCGGTGTGGTGAGCATTCCTGCCATTATTGGTTTTATATCGCTCTTTGGCATGGCTACGCGCGGGGGTATGCTCTTGGTTGACCGCTATAACGAACTGGCTAAACGCGGTTTGTCGCGTCGGGAGGTGGTGATGCGTGGCTCGCTCGACCGTCTTTTGCCTATTTTGATGACTGCCTTAAGTTCGGGCTTGGCGCTTATCCCATTGGCATTGGGCAGTGAGTTGCCTGGTAACGAAATTCAAAGTCCTATGGCACAGGTGATGTTGGGCGGACTGCTCACGAGCACCTTGCTCAATCTTTTCATAGTGCCGATTATGGCTCCATTAAAAACTGCTAAAACAAAAAAATGAAACGTACACTCATTATTCTCTATATGGTTTGTGCCGCTGCACCCATTCTTTGTGCGCAGTCGGTTCTAAAATCGGGGTGGGAGAGTTGGATGGCGCAGATTGCCCAAAACAACACTACGCTAAAGGCTCTACACCGACAAATGCAAGCTTCTGTTTTGGCGAATGGCTCAAATTTGTGCTTGCCCGACCCTGAGGCGGAGGTTGCCTATTTAGTGGGTACGCCTAAGGGGGTGCCTAACCGCACCAATGTGTCGCTCACACAAAGCCTTGATTGGGATGTGCTGTTGGGTCGCCGCCGTGCATTGGCTAAAGCTAACAATCAGGTTACTTATAACGACTACCGTAGGGCTGTGCAACAGGTGTTGACAGAGGCTGACGAACAGTTTACAACCTTGGTGTATTATAACAAGTTGTGTGGTGAACTGTCACAACGTCAAACTTTGGCTGAGGAGATTGAACGTCTTTATCAACAAAAGTTTGAGCGTGGCGATATTAACCAACTTGAGGTGAACAAAGTGCGCCTAAATGCTTCGGTGAGTCGTGCTGATTGGGCGCGTGCTAATAACGATCGTCAGCAAATTCTTGCTAATTTACAGCGTTTAAATGGGGGGCAAACTGTTGCTTTTACTGATACCGTTTATCCGTTAGCGGGTAAGGCTCTCCCTCCTTTGGTCGATTTTCAGTCGGCTTTAGCGGGCTCTTTGGCTGTGCAAACGGCACAGGCAGCTGTAGCGCAGAGTGAGGCTGAAATAAAGGTGGCTAAGGCTGAGGGACTCCCTGCTTTAACGGTGGGTTTTCAGGGCGAATACATCAAGCAGAATAATTACAGTGGTCTTTCACTTGGTTTTTCTGTGCCTCTTTGGGGCAATTCGCGAAAAAAAATTCGTAAAGCTGAGGCAGAATTGGCTGCAAACCGTTTAACTGTGGACGATGTGATTTATCAGGAGCGTGCTCAGGTAGCTAAGCTCTATGTTTCGGCTCAACAGTTGCAACAGGCTGCCAATGCGCTGCAAAAGGATATGCAGCTGATGAATAATAATCAGTTGCTGCGTCGTTCGCTCGAGTTAGGACAGATTTCACTGCTTGATTATCTCCTTGAACTTTCGTTTTATTACACTGCGCGTACAAGCCAACTGGAGGCTGAACGCGATGCACAATTGGCGGTTTCTGCTTTAAGAAGCAAAATATGTGTATACAAGTAATAGGTAATAAGTAATAAGTAATACAAACTATGTGTATACAAGTAATAAGTAATAAGTCAAGTAATAAGTAATAGGTAATAAGTCATACTTGCGTCATCCTCACCCCGTTAGGGGTGATATAAGGTAGCCAGGTATGAGAGTGAGGGTTTATCCCCGAACTCTCATGCCTGGTTATTGGATATGTTCCCGATACACTTCGCACGCCGTAGGTGTGCAATTGGGCCTAGGCGTACAGCCGTTTTCATTGACGTTGTATTTTAGAGGTTGTTAATTGCCCTAAATAAATCGTACATATAAAAACAATATGCGTGTCCTATGAAAACGGCTGTTCGCCTAGGCCCAATTGCACACCTACGGCGTGCGTAGTTTGAGGTTGTTGCATACGAAAACCAGGCATGTGAATTCGGGATAAACCCTCATTCACATACCTGGCTACCATATATCACCCCTAACGGGGTGAGGTTAGTGTAAGTATTATTTATTACTTATTACTTGTATACACATAGTTTGTATTACTTATTACCTATTACTTGTATACACATAGTTTGTATTACTTATTACTTATTACCTATTACTTAAAATCAATGTAATTTGCTCACCGCCTCTTTAATTCTGCGCAAAGCTTCGACGATGTTTTCATCGCTTGTGGCGTAGCTCATGCGGAAGCATTCGGGAGAACCAAAGGCGTCACCGCCAACAGTGGCAACGTGACCTACCTCGAGCAAGTAAATGGCAAAGTCCATAGAGTTGTTGATGGTGCGTTCGCCATCGGTTTTACCAAAGTAATAGCTGCACTTGGGGAAGAGGTAGAAGGCACCATGAGGGTCGTTCACCTCAAAGCCAGGAATTTCCTTAGCCAACTTAACAATTAAGTTTTTGCGACGCTCAAATGCTTGACGCATCTCCTCAACACATTCCTGCGGACCTGCAAATGCCTCGGTAGCTGCTACCTGACTTACTGAACAAGGACCACTGGTGTATTGACCTTGAAGTTTGCTGCATGCCTTAGCAATGGCAAGAGGAGCGGCTAAGAAACCAATGCGCCAACCTGTCATGGCGTATGCCTTTGACACACCGTTGATAACGATGGTGCGATCCTTCAAACCTTCGCAGGCTGCAATAGATGCGTGTTCGCCCACATAGTTGATGTGCTCATAGATTTCGTCGCTAATGATGTATACACCCTCGTGCTTGCGCAACACAACAGCTAAGGCTTCGAGTTCGTCTTTGCTATATACAGAACCTGTGGGGTTGCTGGGTGAGCAGAGAATGATGGCGCGAGTTTTAGGGGTAATGGCAGCTTCAAGTTGTTCGGGAGTAATCTTGAAGTCTTGCTCAATCTTGGCTTCAACAAACACAGGTTTGCCATCTGCCATTAACACCATTTGTGGGTAGCTTACCCAGTAGGGGGCGGGGATAATAACTTCTTCGCCCGGTGAAACAAGTGCCATAACTGCGTTGCACACACACTGCTTAGCACCATTAGAGCATACGATTTCCTCGGGGAGGTAGTCTAATCCGTTCTCGTTCTTTAACTTAGCACAAATGGCTTTGCGCAAGGCAGGGTAACCAGCTACGGGAGAGTAGCGTGAGTAGTTGTCGTCGACAGCCTTCTTGGCTGCTTCCTTAATATGGTCGGGAGTGTTAAAGTCGGGTTCGCCCACTGAAAGGTTGATAATGTCAACGCCCTGCGCTTTGAGTTCTGCGCTCTTTTGCGACATGGCAAGAGTGGCTGATGGAGCCAAACGGTTTACGAGTGTTGAAAGCATTTTAGTGTAATGTTAGTGGTTATTATAGCAACTGAGGGTTAGGGGCTTACTTGTGGTAAACCCTTAACCCTCAGTTATTGTTTATTTTCTGTCTCCGAAAATGCGGAGCAAATAGATGAACAAGTTAATAAAGTCGAGATAAAGTGAGAGGCTGCAAAGCAAAGCTATTTTGAGTAGGTTGGTGTCGCCAGCCTGTTCGTTTTGCTGCAAAATCTCTTTCATCTTCTGGGTGTCGTATGCAGTGAGGCCGCAGAAAATGGCAATGCCTGCGTAGGTTAAAGCCCATTCTAATGCGCTGCTTGCTACAAACATATTGACAAGGGTGCCAATAATTAAGCCTATGAGTGCCATGAAAAGGAAACGGCCGATGCTCGAAAGGTCTTTCTTAATGAACAAGCCTACTAACGACATGGCTCCAAAGGTGCCTGCGGTTACCATGAACGTGGTGGTTAGGCTCTCGGCGGTGTATGCCAAGAACAACACAGAGAAGGTTACACCATTGAGAATGGAGTAGGCAAGAAACATCAATCCTGCCAGGGGGAACGACATGCGCATGACGTTGGCTGAAAGAATCCACACCAAAGCCAATTCTGCAATAGCTAATCCCCAAAATATGCCTTGGCTGCTGACAATGCTGAACAGCAAGCTCTCATTGCTGGCAACATAGAACGAGGTGAGACCTGTGGTAACAAGTGCTAACGTCATCCATACGTATACTTTGGTCATCAATGCAGAGAAACCGAGTGTGGAGTTTTGCACACGGTCGGTAGCTTGAGGGTTGTAGCCATAAATGTTTTGTTCCATAATCGTAATTTTTTTAGGATGGTTACATGTGTGCTGACACCTTAACGCTTAAAGGTGCAAGGTGTGTCCCATGCGTTCTTTCTTTGTTTCGAGATAACGCTTGTTATACTTGTTAGGCGTGATTTCGATGGGTATGTTTTCTACAATTTCAAGACCGTATGCCTCTAAACCTACACGCTTCACGGGGTTATTGGTGAGCAAACGCATCTTGTGAACATTGAGCATGCCCAAAATTTGTGCGCCTACACCATAATCGCGTTCGTCGGGGTCGTAGCCTAAGTGTACGTTAGCGTCTACGGTGTCGTAGCCTTCTTCTTGCAACTTGTATGCTGCAATTTTAGCCATCAAGCCAATGCCACGTCCTTCTTGGTTTAGGTAGAGCACTACGCCCTTGCCTTCGTCCTCAATCATGCGCATGGCTTTGTGTAGCTGCTCGCCACAGTCGCAACGCTCTGAGCCAAAGATGTCGCCCGTCATGCACGATGAGTGAACGCGCACCAACACAGATTCGTCTTCAGTCCATTCGCCCTTTATCAGCGCGATGTGTTCAAGTCCATTGCTTTTTTGACGGAAGGGAATTAGGCGGAAGTGACCATACTCTGTGGGCATGTCTACCTCTTCGCCTTGCTCTACCAAGCATTCTGTTTTCAAGCGGTAGGCTATCAAGTTTTTGATGGTGATGATGTGCAAGCCTTCGCGCTGCGCAAATTCTTGCAGCTGGGGCATACGTGCCATGGTGCCATCTTCGTTCAAAATTTCGATGAGGCAAGCTGCGGGTTGCATTCCTGCCAATCGTGCCAAGTCTACAGCAGCCTCTGTGTGTCCTGCACGTGCCAATACGCCGCGGTCTTGTGCATAGAGTGGATTGATGTGTCCTGGGCGACCAAAGCTTTCGGGACGGCTGTCGGGGTTTGCCAAGGCACGGATTGTGGCAGCACGGTCGTGGCAGCTAACTCCAGTGGTGCAACCTTCGAGTAGGTCGATGGTTACGGTGAAGGGGGTGCCCAACATGCTGGTGTTGCTCTGCACTTGGTGTTCTAATTGCAGTTGGTTGCAGCGGTCGATGGTGATGGGGGCGCAGAGCACGCCACGACCATTGCGCAGCATATAATTAACATGTTCGGGCGTAACCAATTCGGCTGCCATGATGAGGTCGCCTTCGTTTTCGCGATCTTCGTCATCGACTACAATCACGAATTGACCTTTCTTAAAATCTTCTATAGCTTCCTCAATAGAGGCGAGTTTGAATGAGCTCATTTGTGTATGCGTAGTTTTTTATATTCTATTTTACTGAGGTTCTTGGGAAATGCTTTTCTTAGTGGGCATTTTTTGGAAATGCTTTCCTTTAGTGATGCATTCTAAAAACTCTTTATCTTTTTCAATGTGCTCCCGCATCGGGTGCCTTTTCGGGCAATTTAAGTTGGCGTATGGGAGTTGGACCATTGCCAGCATTCTCAAAATTGATGGGAGCGTTGTTCTCCATACCCTTGGGAGTATTAGGAGTGAGTTCGCCGTGCTCTTGGATGTAGCGTTTGATGCGATATTGTTTCCAGGCATTCCATCCCCAATAGCCACCTACACCAAGGGTAAGGGCTACGGCTAAGGCAATGAGCCTCTTTTTGTTGAGTGACCATTTGCTGCCTTTCAAAACCCTTTGGGTAGTTACGGCATCCTCCCCCTCCTCGGTCATAGTACCATCTTTTAGCAAAGACTGCAAGTGGTTGCAAGTGCGGATGATGGTTCGCATATCGCGATAGAGGCGCAAACGGAAACGCCAAATGCGTATCCACAACACCAAACCGATGGGGAACAACACACCAGCGGCAATGTTGAGAGCCTTGTTGTGGAAGGGCGTGGTGTGTTGATAAACAAAGATGATGGGCATGCGGTTGAGCTCGCCTAATACCAAACGGTTACGGCTATTTGATAGCTCATCGACAATGGCCTCCATGCGGTCGTTTATCTCCTCAACCTCTTCGTCGGGGGTGTAGCGGAAGAAAGTGTTGATGTAGCTTGGGGCTAACAACAATTTCTTGCGTTCGCCATATTGGATGCAACTTTGCTTTAAAGCCTCAATTTCATCGGGCAATACATCGAGGCGTGGGTCTTCAATAATCACTTCCTTGCGATAGATGTGGCGATGCGTGCGCAAGCCAAAGAGTCGGTTAAAGAAGTTGCGGTAAGCATCCATGTTAAATACCACAGAGTCTTTATTGGCTTTATAGGTAAAGAACACACCAAAGGGGGCAATAATGATGGAGCTAATCCACATGCCCAAAACCATGTTAATGGAACCATCGCGTGCCATTTTCATGCCTGAGGTGTAAATGATGTACCACACAATAAAAATGGCTACCGAAATAACCGTTGGCATGCCTAAACCACCCTTGCGGATAATGGCTCCAAGGGGGGCACCGATAAAGAAGAAGAGTAGGCAAGCTAACGAGTAGGTAAACTTGTTGTGCCATTCCACCCAATGGCTGCGAATGTAGCGTTCGGTTTGGTCGGTGTTCATTGCTTTCCAATCAAGGTCCGACACGATGCTCTTGGTATTTGACAAGGCTTGTTGCTTTGCCATTTGCAAACGTGTTGCGCTTACGTGTGAGGTGAGGGTGTCGAAGTTGACCGACTGCTTGGCTGTGTGTGCTTGCAGCATTTTAAGCAGTGCAATGCTATCTTTGGCTGTCAACTGCGGACGCCTATAATAAATGGCACTTGCCTCTTTATACGACTGCTTGCCAATAGAGTCAAGTTCAGCGTTCATGGAGTCTACACTCTCTTCAATTTGTAGCATGTTCTTGGCAGAAGGCATGCCTGAGAGCATATTTTTGTCCATCATGTTGAAGTTGCTGTCAAAGTCAATTAACAGAGTCTTGAACAAGAAGGTTTCTCGGTCGAAGGGTTCGTGTGCTCCATTACCCATCATGTTGCTACCACCAGTTGACTCTAAACTTTCAAACTGTTCGCCGTTCCAAAGGTCGAGCTTTAGGTGCATTTTGTCGCGCGTAATCTCTAATCGGGCAGAGTCTGCTAACACAATTTGTGCATGGTCAAAACCTTGATCTGTTTTGTAGATAATGGTTTGGTAGAGCATGCCTGTCTCTGTGTTTTTGCGTTGCACAAAGATGTTGATGTTAGGCACACCATTATAGAACACGCCTTCGGGAATTTCAACTGCGGGCGATTGCTCCTTCATGCTGAATAGCAGTGTGCGCAGTTCTATTTGCGCTTTGGGCGAAGCATCGTTTTGAAAGTAGAACGAGGCTCCTGTGGCAAACAGAGTAAACAAGGCTAAGGGGCGCATGATGCGTATAAGCGGAATGCCTGCTGCTTTCATTGCTAATAATTCGAACGACTCGCCCATGTTACCAAACGTAATGAGCGAGGTGAGCAGAATGGACAGCGGCAATGCTTGTTGTACCAACGTGATTGCCATGTACCAATAGAACTTTGCTAAAATGTCGAGCGAAAGTCCCTTGCCAATCAGTTCGTCTACATATCGCCAAGTAAATTGCATCATAAAAACGAAGAGTACCACAAAGAAAGCTCCAGCAAATATCAGCAGGAACTTTTTGAGTATGTACAGGTCGAGTTTCTTAATGATGGTCATTTTTATGTGTAATGATATATTTATTGTGCAAAGTTAGTGCAAACCGAACGCTGAGCAAAGAAAAAAAAGTATTTTTTTGCTTTGCTCAGCTGAGGTGCCGCCTAACTTGGCGAAGCAAAGTGTGCAAACCGAACGCTGAGCAAAGAAAAAAAGTATTTTTTTGCTCAACTCAGCGTTCGGTTTGCACTAACTTTTCATTTTGCTCTGCTAAGTATGGCCGATATTCGTACGTTCGTGGATTATAAAACAAAAAAACAGACAACTACAAAAATGTAATTGTCTGTTATTAAAAGTAGCGCGAGACAGGATTGAACTGTCGACCTCATGATTATGAATCATGCGCTCTAACCATCTGAGCTATCGCGCCATTTGGCGTTGCGAGTGTCGTTGTTTCTCGTTTGCGAGTGCAAAGGTACTACTTTTTTATGAACCTCCAAATTTTTAAGTGAACTTTTTTGCAGAAAAATATCATTTTCTTTTCGAATATAGATAGTTGTTCAATTTAAAAGTATTGAAAACCAAAGAAAAAAGAGCGTATGAAAAAAATATCAGGAAAACTGCATTTTTTTTGTGTTGCATGAAATAAAATGCAATAGAACGCGTTATTAAGTCAGATGAGGCTTTTAAAAAAGTTGCTTTTAGCACTGATTTTTTAGCCTTGCAAGTTCTAAAATCTAAAAAAGGAGTTTGCCTATGCCCTATTTTACATCACAAAAAACAAGTCCTAATAAAAAGCAGTTGGCTTATATCATGGCATTTGCTCGTTTTTACGATGCAACAACCCACAACGAACAACTGGCGCGTGCCATGGCTTGTTCAGTAGCCGATACCCCTACAAAGAACGTAGCAAGTTAATAAAAACTATTCGGGGAAGGTTCGTTTAAGACAGAAAACAGAAAAATGTTGTGCTTTTTCTATTATAATAAGTATATAAAGTGTAACTTTGCCCTAAAAATAGGATGTTATGTAGCTTTTGGTTCATAAAACAAAGGCATCATAGCACCATCTCACTAACTTATTTCCTTCCTTAAAATGAAAAAAATATTGCTTCTTGGCTCAGGTGAACTGGGTAAAGAATTTACCATTGCAGCCCAGCGGTTGGGTCAGCATGTCATTGCTTGCGATGCTTATGCAGGAGCTCCCGCTATGCAAGTGGCGGACGAATTTGAGGTATTCTCTATGCTCGATGGCGAAGCCTTGGAACGTGTGGTAGAAAAACATCATCCCGACCTTATTGTGCCCGAGATTGAAGCAATCCGCACAGAACGCCTCTATGAGTTTGAACAAGAGGGTATTCAGGTTGTGCCTTCAGCACGTGCCGTGAACATCACAATGAACCGTAAGGCAATCCGCGACTTGGCTGCTAAAGAACTCGGCTTGAAAACGGCAAAGTATTTCTATGCAAAGTCCTACGACGAGTTGGTGGCACATTCTAAGGAAATTGGTTTTCCCTGTGTAGTAAAGCCCTTAATGTCGTCTTCGGGCAAAGGTCAGTCGTTGGTAAAGTCTGAGGCAGACTTGCAGCATGCTTGGGAGTATGCTATGGGTGGCAGCCGTGGCGACATTCAGGAGGTTATTATCGAGGAGTTTATTCACTTCGATAGTGAAATTACCTTGCTTACGGTTACGCAAAAAGATGGTCCCACCTTGTTCTGTCCGCCCATTGGTCATGTGCAGAAAGGGGGTGACTATCGCGAGAGTTTCCAACCAGCACACATTGCACCCGAACATTTGGCTGAGGCTGAACGCATGGCTGAGAAGGTAACACGTGCTTTGACAGGTGCTGGCATTTGGGGCGTTGAGTTCTTCTTGAGTCATAAGGATGGTGTGTACTTCTCAGAACTTTCACCCCGTCCGCACGACACAGGTATGGTAACTTTGGCTGGCACACAAAACTTTAATGAGTTTGAGCTTCACTTGCGTGCTGTGCTTGGTTTGCCCATTCCTTGCGTTAAGCAGATGCGCATTGGTGCCAGTGCTGTGATTCTTTCGTCTATCGAGAGCAATGAACAACCGCAATATCGTGGTTTGGAGCGTACTTGTGAGGAGGATGCTGACGTGCGTATCTTTGGTAAACCCACAACACGTAAAAACCGCCGCATGGGTGTGGTGGTATGCAACGCTCCGCTCGATGCTAATCTCGATGAGGTGAGAGATAAAGCAAAGCGCTTAGCTGGATATGTTGAAGTCCTGTAATAAAGTGCTATATATATAATAAGGTGTAATGCCATGCAGTAATAGACGGTTTAGCCTATTGCTGCATGGCATTTTTTCCTTTAAAAAGCTGTAAAAAAGAATGGTGAAGATTGTATGTAGAGGTGGTGAAAGTTTAATCTAATCCTCATTAGAAGAGTTTAAACGACTTCATTATTTTATTTGCTCCAATCGTCCAGCCTAGGCTGGACGACAAAGTAATATATATTAAAATGCAAAGTATATTGATATACTTGGTCGTCCAGCCTATTGCTGGACGATGGAGTAATACGTATTAAAATGCAAAGTATATTGATATACTTAGTCGTCCAGCCTATTGCTGGACGATAGAGTAATACTACTTGCTTAATCGTTTCTTTGTTTACAAACAACGCTCCCATATAATCTTCATGGCATTTTATGTCGAATTTCTGATTTTCGTTTATCAATAGTTTTACGCACTAACCTTACCCCGAATGGGTAGGGTGTTCAAAATCCGCATTTTTTTCTGCATGATATTTGATAGGATCATCAATGTATTATGATGCGCCATCCTCACCCCGTTAGGTAGAGTGTTCAAAATCCGCCATTTTTTTCTGCATGGTTTTTCAGCCGATAATGCACGGG
>ERZ1023617.293-NODE-293-length-21872-cov-84.897557_pt1 | contig 21872 bp, 15 predicted proteins | sample MGYA00380328_ERZ1023617 | MGnify/ENA primary metagenome ERZ1023617 (study PRJEB33179, sample SAMN07448977) | human gut metagenome | biome: Human-gut; feature: Human associated habitat; material: Faeces | host: Homo sapiens | place: India: Bhopal | collected...
TTGAACTTTGAGTTTTGACCATTGAACTTTATGATTAGTTTTTGTTATCCTAAAAATATAAGGAGGATGCACTCTTTATTTGAGTGCATCTCCAATCTTCTGTTTGATTTGTGCCATTTTGTTGCGGCGTTCGATGGAGAAGGTATCTCCGTGGGTTTCCACATAATCGAAGAGCATGAACGCCTTGTTCAGGAGTTCGTCTCTTGTGGGCTGTCCCACCATATCTGCCTCGTGATAATAGAGTTCGGCAAGCATGTCCATCTTGGAGAGTCGCTTCTCCTCGTCCTCTATTCCTGCCATTGCCTTCATCACGTCTTCTATGGTAGCGATGCTGTAGAAGGCGTAAGGGCCTACGTATTGATTGTAGAGCTCCTTAATCTTCTCACGTCTCACCTCCACCTCTTTCTTTTCGAGCATTCTTTCGAGTGCCGCCATAAACTCGCGAATCAACCGCTGTATGTAGTCTCGTTGTAGCATAAAATAGTCTTTATTTTATTCGTTGTTGTTGATAGCTTCCACATACTCCCACAGTTTCTTGTAGAAAGGATGTTTCGTCATTGTGTCCTTGTTGCCCAGGATGATGAGCTTCATTCTGGCTCTCGTCATCGCCACGTTCATGCGACGGAGGTCTTTCAGGAATCCGATCTGTCCCTCGTCGTTGGAGCGTACCAGGGAGATGAGGATCACGTCTCTTTCCTGTCCCTGGAAACCATCTACCGTATTCACGCTTATCAGGCGGCGGTAAGGCTTGAAGAACTCATATTTCTTGATGAGCTTCTTGAGATACTGTACCTGGGCACGGTAAGGCGAAATGATGCCTACATCGATTCTTTCCTCCAAAACGCGCCGTTTGCCTATCTTGGTGAAGTATTCCGCCAGGGTGAGCAGGGTAAGCTCGGCTTCCGCCTTGTTGATACGCCCGAAACTCTCACCCACAAACTGTTCCTTGAAGTTCAAATCAGAATTCTGATTGGCTGCAGATACAGAAGATGATGTGGAAGCAGAATCCTCGGGAGCATCTTCTCCTTCTATCGTTATCTGATTCTCCTCGTTTGATGTATCAATCCACGTTATCGGATGGTCGTAATCCAATACGCTCCGGTATTTGATCTGAGGCGCACTCTCCACCTTGCCCCCGTAGAACCAGTCGCTCGAGAATCGCATGATTTCGTCGTTCATGCGGTATTGGATTTTCAGCAGGGTTACTACCTCGGGCTTGTTTTCGGCGATGCGCTCCATCAGGGTCTTGCCCAGTCCGGCTCTTAATGCCGCAATACTCTTTACGGTAGGCGGCAGCTGACAATGGTCGCCTGCCAGAATCACCCGGCTGGCTCTCTTCATCGGAATCCAGCAGGCAGCTTCCAAAGCCTGCGCAGCCTCGTCGATAAAGAGGGTACCGAACTTCATGCCTTCCAGCAGATGATGGGCTGAGCCTACCAGGGTACAGGCGATGACACGCGCCTCGCCAAAGAGTTCTGCGTTGATGCGGAGTTCTATCTCGGCAGCACGGCTCTTCAGCCTGTCCATCTTCTGATGATAGTTTTCGCTACCCTTCTTTCTGTTCTTTCTTAATTCCCTGATTGCCTTGCGGATTGCCCAAAGCTGAGGGTAATCAGCATGGCTCTCAAAGCGGCGCTCGTAGGTGAAGCCCAACATCTTGTCGTTCACGCGGGTCGGGTTTCCGATACGGAGCACGTTGATGCCTCTATCCACCAGTTTTTCTGAAATCCAGTCTACCGCCATATTGCTCTGTGCACACACCAGAACCTGGCTCTCACGCATCAGGGTTTCGTTGATGGCTTCCACCAGGGTTGTAGTCTTTCCGGTTCCCGGAGGTCCGTGAACGATGGCCACATCCTTCGCCCAAAGCACCTCGTTCACAGCCCTTTCCTGGGTAGGATTGAGCCAAGGGAACTTCATCGGTTCGAAGGAAAATCTTCCTGCCTTCTGATGGGAATAGAATAAATCGCGGAGATAAGCCAGACGGTTGTTCTTCGCCTTCATCACGCGGTCTAGGGCCTCGAACATCAGTTTGTAGCTGGTTTCGTCAAAGGATAGCTGTACGCCGATAGGATCGGTTGACTGCTGAAGTTCGAGCAGAGGGGCAGAATCGGGTACGGTAATCACCATTCTGTCGCCATCCACATAACTCACGGTTCCGGTAAAGGAGAAATATTTTATACTTTGAACTTTGAGATTTGAATTTTGAACTTTATGATTAGCGTCTGAAGCGTTTTCTGGCTGCTGAAGGGCTGTGTTGCCCTGGTTCTCATTCTTGCCCATCTTCTTGACCATAAAGAACATGACGGGGCGACCGAACTCAAAATTGTGCTCGATATCCTGGTCAGAGGTTCGGAAAACCTCTATGGCTGTCTGGTTCAGCGAATTATAAAAGCTCTTTCCCACCTGTAGCGGGAACCAGGCATCACCTCGTTTCACCTTCCGCTGCATGCCCATCTGTTCGGTAAGCTTGCGGAAGGCTTCTTTCTCGGTATAATACTCCAGCTGGAGCAGGGTGCGTTGCTGCAATAATGCCTGAATTGGTGAAATCTGTTCCATATAGGGTGCAAAAGTAGCGTATTTCTGCCGAATATGGAAAGAAAAAGAGATAAATATGTTTAAAGTTCCTGCTTTATTTATCCCAAAGCTGATAGTCGATTACCTTATTGTCGTTGGGCTGAATGCTGTCGCTTGCCGAAGATGCAGGTTCTTGGGCATTCTTCTCCAGATGATAATAACTCCCGGCCAGGGCTGCCAGCAGGGCGATGATGAGGGCACAGAGCAGGAGCAAGGCGTGGCGGTAACGGGGCGTACAGGACAGGCGCTGGCGCAGTTGGGCGATGTTTTGCGGACGGCTTTGCGGGTCGCGGCAACTACAGATTTCTGCCATCTTGCTGAGCGCCTTATCGCCCGTAGCTTTGGCCATGTCGCCCAGAACCATGCCCAGAGAATAAATATCGGCACGCGGTTCAGCCTTGGCAGCTGGTAGCATCTGTTCGGGAGCAATATAGCCCGAAGTTCCGGCTGGCGATTTCAATACGCAGAAAGAATCGCTATCCGAGAGACCGAAATCGATGAGCTTCACGTTCTGTCCGTTATGTGTAATCATGATGTTGGAAGGCTTCAGATCGCGATGAATCATCTGTTTGTTGTGCATGTATTCCAGCGCATCCATCAGCTGTCCTGCTATCTTGCGGGCGAGTTCTGCCGAGAGGGCATTCTTCTTGATGAGCTGCTCCAGATTATCGCCGTCAATATATTCCATCACCACTACCGTGCCCAGGTTGTCAACCTTTTCCAGGTCGATGGTACGGCAGATATTGGGATGTTCCAGCTGCTGGCCTATTTCAAACTCCTTGGCGAGTGCCTGGCGGTATATAGGGGTGTAGAGGAAATCGTTCTTGAGACATTTCAACATGAAACGCTTGCCGTATTTGGTGGCTGTAAAGATGCGTGTATGGCCCGAAATAGACACGTAGCATTGGTGGAGATTGCTGAATGCATCCTCCACAGGCAAGGGGTTTGAATTGCTCATCTCCTTGCTGATATCCTCGGTAAATCCCGATGTCGTTTTCTTCTTCTTTTCTTCAGTTTCTTCCATGCTCACGGATTCCTCTTTTTCTTGATTACTGTTATTTTATTTCTCGTTGATGCTGATGACGGTAAGTCCGCCGTTTCTGCCGGCTACGAACGAGGCTGTACGCTCGCCGCCACGCTCGATGTAGGGCAGGAAGAGGGGCTGCTCCTTGATGAAACAGCCTGTTACGAAGCGGTCGCCAGGCTGCAGCTTGCTGTTCTCTGATTTCTGTATTTCATAGGTGCTTTCGCCCAGATAGCGGAGCTGCAGCAGACGGTTGGGACTCCAACCGATAGAAACAAGAGTACCTTCTTGTAAATCGCTACTTACCAGCTGGTTTGCCTTGAAGAAGGAACTGTTGTACTTGGTGCTTGTCTTGAGCCAATGGGTAAATTCCATGTAGTTCCGATGACCGATATATTGGGAAAGCACATCGAGGGTTACCATGCGTGGCTTGTGATTGTCGCTCACATAACCATAGAGTCGTTTGAGGGTGGATGGCGAAATAGTTCCACTTGTTTTCTTCTCCAGATAGAGTGAAAACTCTTCGAAGTCGGTTGTCGTGGCAAGAATCTTGCCGTATTTCTGTTCTACGAGCGATTTGAGCTCTTCTATTTCGGGTGTTGTCATAATTTATCTTTTAATTATATGATTCTTCAACATTTTTATTCTTCTACTATATGGGTGAATTTACCCCATATTTTATGGTTCTGATACTTCTTTTTCATGCCTGCAGGCACGTGGAGCACGCAGGTGGCGAAGAAGCCTTCTACCTTGTTGGCGAAGGCGTTTTCTTCGCAGTAAGGAATCATGGAAGCTGAAACATAAAGATCGGTAAGCGGACTTCCGTCGAAGGCGTAGTTGCTGATTTGTTCTGTGTTGGCTCCCAGATACACTTTCGTGAGTTTCCAGCAGCCTTGGAAAACGCCTGTAGGAATCAGCTTGATGCCTGCCCCAAGATGTATTTCCTTTATCTGACTGTCCATGAAGGCGCCTTGACCTAATGTTTTGACGTTGTCTGACAGATAAAACGCCTCGATGCTGCATTCCTTGAAGGCGTAGGCGCCAATGGAGGTAAAGGCGGAAGGAAGGGTGTATTTGCCCTTCTTGCCCATCGGAAACCAGACGATTCTGTTGCCTTCTGCATTCAGCAGCACGCCGTCCTGACTCTTGTAGTTCGCGTTGGCAGGCGAAACCGTAAGGGCTTCGAGCGCCGTGCATCCGCTGGAAGGGAGAATGCTGCCTGCTGAGGCAGGAATCTCTATTTCGCGGAGCGAAGTACAATCGGCAAACGCATCTTTCCCGATGGTGGTTGCATCGGCTGGGAGAACTACGTGGGTGAGTTTTTCGCAACCGGCAAATGTGCCTTGCACAATCTGGTTTTCTGCAGCTTCGTGATGATAAGGACCTACCATTCCGCCTGCTGCGAGGTGAACATCGGTAAGGTCTATATCCGATAGCTTGCCGGGGGTGACTGCGTTATCGTTGTCGCGCCCCATCATCATTCTCATACAGCTGAGGTCTTCGCCGTTCAGGGTTCCGGCTATGGTCAGCTGGGTATATTCGTAAAGATGGTTGCCCATCAGCTGGGGCAGTTCACCTGTTTCGTTTAGCGTAATGGCGTCGCTCGTATCATATTTGATGGCGGTTCCTATGGTTTCTCCTACCCTATTCCGGGCGAAAGGCTGGAATTCGTAGTGGGCATTCCGCTCCAGATTTCCGATGCGCAACTTGATTTTTCCCTTCTTTCCGTCAAAGTTTTCTACGATGCATTTCTGCTTGTTCTCCGGCTCGCCGGTCAGATAAATGTAGCATCCGGTTTCGGTCATCGGCTCGCCACCATCATCGGTTATTTCGTAGCTTACGAATGCGCTCATCGGTCCGTGACTCAAGAGTGTAGCCGACGATAGTTTCGGACTTATATTGGGCTGGGTGGTGAAACTCATCATGTTGCTGGTTGTGGTTGTTCGCCCGTTGTTGCCCTGCAGCATATAATAATAGGTTGTGCCCGCTTTGAGTCCCGTCAGAACCAGCGAGACGTCAGCTCCCTGGACATGAACCTCGCTGGTATTGAGGTTCATGCTCTCCGAAGTGCCGTATCTGAACAGAAGTTTCGGCATTTCTGTTTCTCCCTCTATGGTAGCTGATCCGTTGAGGGTAGCCTCTGTCCGGGTGATGTGGGTCGCCTCTGTGGTTATCAGGTGCGGCTCCAGATAAGCAGGCTTATCGCTATTGCTGCAACCTGCCATCATCATGTTTCCTATCAGGAGGGCAAGAAATCTGATGCTGCGTAATATGCTTTTTATGTTCATTTCTTACTTCTTTTGTTTTCCTATTTTAATACCTATGCCGATGCTGCCCTGCCATTGTTTTCCGGCGATGGTGATGGCTGAGGCTGCGATGCTCACTCTGTTGAACGAGGCGAGCACACCCAGCTGGGCTGCGAAGCCTTTGTGGGTAAGGTCTTCGTTGAGCTGGTATCCGCCTCCGCTGCTCTCGGTCTGCTGCCAGGCTGTAGCGGCTTTGCCGTAGCCTACGCCTTCGAAGAGGCAGAAGCCATGCGTGATGTGGTGGATGGCTCCAGCGGTAAAGGTGTAGTTCTGGTGGCGTGTATTGCCTGTATAATAAGGTTTGATGCTGCTGCCCGGCGTGAAACCTTCTTTGTTGCAGGTTCCCTCTGTGCTGCCTATGCTCTTGAGGCAGCTGCTGGCATGGATGAAAAAGCCGTGGCGGCGCATCAGGGCGAAGAAGAGACCATAGGACGGTCCGTCTTCATGAAGGGATAGCGTGGCGAGCGTGTAGAGGGCGAGTGGCATCTTCTTACGTACTTGTGGTACGGCAATCGTATCTATTACCGTCTTTACCTCTACGATGGTGTCGTGCTTCTCCTGGATGATAGGAGTAGGCTTGGGCAGTTTCAGTTTCAGCTCGTAGGTCATTCTGCTTTCCAGCGGTTTGCTGAACCGGTAATCGCGGAGCACGCCCCATTCCGGATGCTTGATGGTGAGCAGTTTGGAGCCTTTAGGAAGATAGAGCCAGATTTCGCCCACTTTATCTTTTCGCGATACGATTCCGAGCGGGGTGGAGAAGGCAAAGTCGGAGGGTGCTTCTACCTTCACCAGGGCGCAAGGCTCATCGTTGAGGTCGCGTACGGGGGTAATAAAGGCACTCACGTCGTTGGGCAACAGGCGGAAACCTGCTACCGAAAACTCCTGTGCCTGAACGGATGCTGACCACAGGTTTAATATGAATAAGAGTATCGTGAGTCTAAAACTCCCAACTCTTAACTTCTCACTCCTAACTGCCATCATATTATTCTAAATTAAAGTCTTGTATACTGATTACATCGTCTCCGCTATGTACGGTTCCTGCCGGTTGCCAGGTGCGCACGTGGATGAGCGGCATGGACGGGTTGCGGAAATCCCAGAGCAGAAAGAGATAGCCGTCGTCTGCGTAGCGGTCGCTCTTGTATTGCTGCCGGAGGGTGACGCCGTAAATGCCGTCCATCGTAGGATGGCGCATGATGCGGAATCCCGAGAATTTCAAGTCTATTTTCTGGTTGGCTGTAAATACCTTCGCCAGTCTTGAAATATAGTCTTTCTTCGAGTGAATGGCGTAGGTTACCTTTGCTTCAGCCTGACACTTGTTGTCGTTGGCTACTGGTTTTATCACGTTTCCTACGATGATGAGTGCCTTGTCGCTAAACACCTGTTTCAGGAAATCTAGATCCTTGGTGGTATAGGCTGTGCGGAAATGTTCGCAGTAGTTGAGGATGGTATGGCGGCGTCTGGCATCGGTCTCTGTGAGTTTACCCTGCATGATTTTCGAGGCTTCCTTGTAGAAAGGATTCGACTGTGCCATCGTCTTGAGATCTACCTGCGAAAGATGGCTGGTCTTTCCTGCTTTTGATGCATTCGCTTGCCTGCTTGCCTGTTCTTCCGGTTGGTAATCAGCCGCACTCTTCGTGCCTTCTTCCGATTCTCCGTTCATCAGCATCTGCGCCTGCTGCCTGTTGGCTTCCGGAACCGCATTTTTATTGTCTTCTGTGAATACTACCATACCCTGGCGGTCGATAAATCCCTCTCTCTTAGAGTTTTGCTCGCGGAACCGGAGCTGCCCGTTGCGGAAACGGGTGTCTAGTAGACAGCCACGCAAAGGGATGGTAAACAGCTCGTTACCATCTGCATCTTCTACCACGTATCGCTTGCCTTTCGCGCCGTTGTCCTGTTCTACAAGTTCCAGTCCTTCGTTCACTCCGTATCGGATTTCCTGACAGTTGCCTTTATAAACGGCAGAGGGCAGCAGCCACAAGGCTGCTACCCATCCTCCGAGAAGGAGTGCTAGAAGGGATAATATCAATACCGTCTTCTTCATTTATAATTCTCTGTATTCTTATCATTCATAGCCCTTCGGGAGAAAGGCTTTCTTATTTATTTCCCCCAGTTCTGAATCTCGCCGCCTATCTCTATCTTCACCTGGTCTGGGTTGTCAGAAATAATGAAGTTGACAAGATGTTCGGTTCCGGGTTTAAACTGGAATCTGCTCTCGTAGAGATAACTTACACCTTTCATTACCACCTCGATGAGTGGTCTTCGGTTTTCGATGCGTTGAGGCACGATGATGGCCGAGTAGATGTAGTCGCTCTCCTGATGGGCGATGATGCTCTGCTGGGTTCCTTTCACATAACGGGTTGCCACGCCTGCCTGAAGGTCGATGGTGGCTGTAGGTACCGTGCTGTGGATGGTTACCTGGGCATGGGTAGGCATGTCTCCCTCAAAGTCTTCGCCCTTGATCAGGCGTATCTTGAGCTTGCTCATGATGTGCTTGAAGTTGAGGCTGATAGGGGAGTTGGATGCCTGGATGTCCTTGCTGGTGGCAAAGAGCAGGTCGCTTGCCTCGTAACCGCCGGGTGCAGTTGCCGTCTTCGGGGTACTCTGGTCGAGGGCTACACTGAAAGGCTGGTCTGTCGTGCTGCTTACGCCCTGTATGTATGGGTAGTAAGCGTAGGCGTTGTAGGTGCCTTCGTCCCAATAGAGGGTGCGGGCGGCTTCCCATTTGCTGCCATCGTAGGTGAGCGCTTCGTTGTTCACGAGATTGCCGCCTATTTCGAGTGGAGCCTTGCTTTCTGCCACGTAGAGACCTATCTTGTCGTTTGACTCGAAACTGGTTGCCGTGGCACGGCTCTGGCCGGGATAGTTTACGGCAAAAGTCATCGGCGTAGATTGGGCATCCTTGTAGCGGGAGGTTGTTTCCACCTCCTCGCTACATGAAACCATTCCTAATATAGCCAACGCAAAACTGGCGTATCTTATTATATGTTTCTTCATTTTTTTTCTTGTTTTAATGGTCCATATTCTGATTTACCTTGCCTTCGCTCTTAGCGATGCTTTCTAACCTTTGCCATTTTCAGCGGAGTGCCTTTATGGAAGACTGGAGCATGCTGGTAGGTTCCGGATGTGCGTTGGTCGCCATTGCCGCCGAAAGCACGGCTCTCTACGATTCCCGCATCCCGCTTGTCGTTCTTCACGAAATCTTCGAAACTGTAGGTTTCTCCGGCATAAGCCTTGATGCGCTTCACGATACTCTCACGGCTGATGGTGCTGTAGTAAGGAATATCGTTGTTCATGCAGGAGTTCGGCTCCGAACGGAATACGCCTCGGTTGTGCATGTAGCCTCCCTCGTAGATGTCTACGATGTCGCTGTAGCGGTCGTCGAAAATCAGATGGCTCCAGCCTACGCTGTGCATCTTGCCGGTAAGTTCCAGGTTATCAAGCCAACCAAGCGACTTGGCTCCGTTGAATTCAAGAACGTGTCCGCAGCAGGTGCAGTCGCAGAAATCGATGAAGGCGTTGTGATAAATGTACTCATCGCCCAACTTTCCGAATCCGTGTCCGCCTGCCTCATGCTGGATGACGCCACGGGTATCGAGTGGATAATCATAGGTGCTCTGAGGACAGAAGGCAATAGCCGAACCATCTTCCCACATCTGGCAGATGCCGCCGTAATCGGTAGAATTAGGAACCATGATGATCAGGGTCTGATTCAGATTGCCCTTGTTGACGGTTGGAGCGCCCAGAGCATAATCGAATACTTCGTCATAATCAGCCTTCAGTCCTACGCCACCGGTAAAGGTGGTGTTGAATCGGTTGTAGCGGATGGTGTTCACGGTTCCTACGCCCGATTCCGTAGAAAGCGGAATGGCGGTATAAACGTTGAAGTAATCACGGTAAGTCTTGTAAGGCTCAATACCGAAGAAATACTCCACTTCCTGCTTGATATCCTTCAGATATTCGTCGCTGGCAATATCCTTTGCATTAAAGCCATCGCCGAGCAGAACGATGTTGATTCCACCATTATTGCCCTTGGTAGCCTTCTGCAGGGTAATCCATTCGTCCTCGCCATATTCATAACCATACTGCGAAACGCTACATTCGTGGGTATAGTCTTTGTCTTTCAGGCGGAACACCACCTTTCCATCACGGCTATCTGCATTCTTAGCCATTCCCTTGATAGTCAAAGTAACTTCAGTTTTCTTGTTGCCGCTGGCAGGAGAAACCTCGCACCAGTCTGGCTTGCTGGCTACTTCCCATTCGCCTTCTGCGTTAATCACCAGTTTCTGCTTGTGCTCCGTGCTCATGGCGCAGGCTACAGATGGTCGGCAAACGAGCTCGTGGTGAGCTGCGATACGCTTGAAGTCGCACCAACCGCTGGCTGCTTGATATTGGGAAATGGCAGACTCTGGTACTTCGAGAGTGAAATTGTCTTTGGCTACACCATTGAAAGCTCCGCTCAAAACATGTGCAGGAACCTCTCCTCTACAAACGATGCTGTAAATGCCAAAATCGTTGGCAAAAGCACCTCCATTATCTCCCCATGTTGATTCATAACCAATACTAGACAGACTTTCTGGGAAAATAAGTTGTTCTATACTACGGCAGTTGGCGAAAGCTCCTGCACCGATTGACTCCAAGCCTTCAGGAAATTCCAAAGTACCCATCAATCTCCAGTTTCCTGCAAAGGCGTTTCTGCCGATGGAAACCAATCCGCTAGGCAGCTTTAAAACTCCTGAGAAATCGCATCCATTGAAGGCACTTTCTCCTACAGAAGTTAGGTTTTTAGGTAAGTTCAACTCTCCTTTTAATGGAACATTATTAAAAGCACCTTGGTTAATGCTTGTCAAACCATCATGGAGTTGTAACGTACCATTGAATCCTGTTCCATTAAAGGCACTTTGATTGATTGCTTTTACTCCTTGCGGAATCGTAAGGTTACCTGTCAGATTTTGATCGCAAAAAAATGCAAGGTCGCCTATATATTCTAGTTTTTCTGGCAATTTCAACGCCCCATAATACCCAGGGTTATCCCTAAAAGCATGGTGACCGATATATTTCAGATTGTTTGGCAACTTTAACTCACAATTAAAATGACAGCCGTCAAACGCACCTCCAATATCTACTGCACCTCCAATATATTCCAAGGTTGTTGGTAGAGAGAGCGAGCCTGTTAAGGAATTACACCACATAAATGCACTAGGACCAATGCGAGTTACTCCCTCTGGTATGATGATAGAACCAGTTAGATTTACACAATTTCTGAAGGCTCTTTCACCAATACCTGTAAGACTGTCTGGAAGAACGACACGGACTAATGAGTTCTTTTCATCAAATGCACGTTGATGAATTACATATTTTCTCTCGACATCATCATGAGCTTTTTCGCCAGAAAACCATGGTTGTAGGCCAAAAGATCCGTAAACGATAGCTTCTTTCATATTCAGAGATTGAAGATTGCTCATTTCGTCACGCATAAATTCAAAGTCTGTTGGTCCTATCTCGCCGGTAATCTTAAGATTCTTGAGTTTTGTATAGTCCTTATTAGCCGCAGCAATCGCCTCTTTCAGATGCCCTTTCGTTGAGTTGATAACCACGTACTCCTTCGCCGCAGCATCATGACTTACCAGATCATTCTCCCAAGGAGTAATGCTTTCGCTTACCAAAGTAAGTTTATAAGCGCCGCTTCCGGTCTGCTTATCTACTTTGATACCGAAGTTCATCATCTTGCCAGATACATAGGTAAATGCCTCGTTCTTAGTGAACTTATAAGGTACGCCGCCGATGGTGATGCTGAAGAGGGTTGTGCCGGCAGCCACGGTTTGAGGAACCACGATGGTGCGCCACTCGTCGTTAGTACGAGATGGGATAGTCATGGTGTTCTCTACAGCACCTGCTGTCTTGATTTCGCCAGTAGAAAGGTTGATGCTTGCCTTGCGGGCTACGTTGGCTGTCAGGACAATCTTTTCCAGATTCGCCCATTCGCCCTCGGCAAAACCGGAACCCTGAATCAGGGTAACACGGGCATTAGACATGCGATGCGCCATAGGCAAACGGATTACGCTGGTGGTAGGAGCCACATCTGACACCTTGCCCCAGAGGAAATCGCTCGCTTCGTAGCCACCCATTTCGCCATTCTCTGTTGCCTTGCTCTGGTCTTTCTGTACTTCAAACTGATAATCCTCTATGCTCTCAGGATTGGCAAAAGGATAGTAGCCATACACATCAATATGCGTATGCTTGTCTTTCCAGAAAAGGTCATAAGCAGAGTTCCACTTATAGTTAGGCTCATCGAAAGTGTGGCGCACATTATCGCCACGGTTGCCGTTTACCTTCAAGGTTCCAGGCTTGTTTCCCTCGTAATCTACGATATAAACGCCCATCACGTCGCCGTTGCAGAAACCATTGTCGTTGACGCGGGTTACGGCAAGCTGGTCGATATCGCCCGAAAGTTGGATGCGGTTGCTGTCGTGCTGCTCGGTCTTGTCGCCGAAGAAGTCATCGCTACAGCCTGTCAGAAGCATGGCTCCTGCCGCAAGCAGATATAATAAGGTATGTTTTACTCTTTTCATAAATAATTCGTTTTGGGGAGATGACTTTTCTCTAGAAGAAAGATCATCTCGTATTATTTCTAGGATAGAAAATCGTCTGTACTTTTTTATTCGGCTGTACCACCATAGTCGATACCGTCGTTTTCCCACTTGCTGATGTTTACATTCACGCCGTTGCTGGTCTTGCTGAGCGTAACGGTAAACGGATGTATCTTGCCAGCTTTGAAAGCGGAAAACTTGGATGACTTAGGAAGATTGAAATCTCTGCCGTCAACATTTACGGTAATGAGATTTCCTTCGCCTACGGCTTGCGGAATGATGAACGCCTTGTAGCTGTTGCCTTCTTCCTTGAGCGGAATGAGGTCTGTATCATCGCCCTTGGCTGTTACGGCACCTGTAGAAAGATTGGCTGTAGCCTGTGTCTTCAGGCGGTTGATCTTTACGCTAATCTTGGCTGCAGCAAGCGAAGCCTCTGTAAATCCGTTTCCTGCCACGAGTTTGATAATCATCAGGCTCAACACGTGCTTGGCTTCTATCTTTACGGCGCTTTCTGAAGGTGTCGCATCTGTAGTCTTGCCTATCAGAAGTTCGCTAGCCTTGTAGTTCTCGGTTGTACTCTGGGCTGCATTTACAGTCCAAGGCATCGCCTCTATGTTGCTGATAGAGCCTGTATATGGATAATAAATGTAGAAATCGGCGTGGGTGCTGTTGTCTTTCCAGTAGGTTGGAGTTGCAGCCTTCCAGGTTCCATCATAGGTGAATTTCGTGTTGTCTATATAGTTACCTGTCGTTTGGAGTGTTGCGGCAGAGCCGTCGGCTTGATGGTTGACGACAAACAGGCCTATCTGGTCGCCCGCTTCGAAAGCTAAATCTGTAGCACGGCTTTGTATCGAAGTGCTGATGTTGATGGGTACTTTTGCTGCAGGGGTAGGCTTTGGTGTCGGGTCCAGTTCGGAACTGCCACCTGAACATGCGGTTAACGCGAGTAGCATGCTCCCTACGATTGCTAGATGCTTCTTCTGTTTCATGATTTCTTTGTTTTATATGATTACTTCTCCTAGGTGTAACTGGAACTGTCAGTTTCATTTACTCTGCAAAGGTATGAAAAAATGTGGTATTATGCAAGTTCATAATGGTCCATATATGAAAAAAGTTGCTAAACAACATATTCTCAGAGGGTAAACGGAGGGTGAACTCAAAGAAAAAAGGCAGTTTCCTGCATGTAGGAAACTGCCTTTTTCTTCAAAGTGGGGATTGCCCCGTCTGTTATCTGATGATTTTCATTACATCTTCGATGGTGCGGTTGAATGGTCCGTTGTGCTCCAGTTTGATGGTACACATGGCTGCCGCAAACTTGCCGGCTTCTACCGGATTGGCTCCCTGCAGGCGCTTGTAGAGATAGCCTGCCGAATAGGTATCGCCGCATCCGGTAGCATCTACTACTTCATGAGGAGGATAGGCTGGAATGTCGTAGAACGTATCATCTACATAAACCAGAGAGCCCTCGCTACCCAGGGTGATGATAACCTCGGCTACGCCCCAGGCATGAATCAGCTTGGCGGCTTCCTTCGGGGCCTTCAGTCCGGTAATGGTCTCCATTTCGGTCTCATTCACCTTCAGATAATAGGTGTTCTTGAGCACATCGAGCTTGTCCTTCCAGTCGATGGCGTAAACTTTCTCGTCTCTCACCTCGCGCAGATATCCCTGCACATCGATGGAAACTTTTCCCTTCTTGGCAAGAAAGGCAACCACTTCTGGGGAGAAATCATCGCTCAGCAGACTGCCCAGGTGGAAGACCTTGGCCTCTACATGCTCCAGCTGCTGGATGGTGAAAGGATCTGCCTTGGCAAGCACTCGCTGCTTACGATCGTTAGGATTATCGCCATAAATATTCTCGAAGAAAACCGTATTGCGCGATGGGTTCAAGGTGACGTCTATTCCTGCCTTGAGCATCTTTTCAACCGGTTCCTTCTCGGTAGGATCCATCGCCGTAATGAGCGAGAAACTTACATCCTTTGGCAATTGGTTGATGGCGTAGGCAAAATAAAAAGAGGTGCCGCCAGCCATGTAAACCGTACTGCTCGGGGTCACGATTTTATCCTTTGTTACGTGCCCAATACAACAAATATCTTTCATTCTTATTACATTTTACGGATGCAAAGGTACTGCAAATCGAGAATAATACAAAAAAAAATGGGAATTATTTTGTTTTGTTCGCATTTTAATGTACCTTTGCATCGAGAAAAAGCAACTTTTAAAGTTTTATCTAGAATAGATATAAAGAAACATTATGTGGTTTGATAATTTAATCAACGTGCATTCGGCGGTGCAAGGCATCGTCATCCTGTCTTTGATTTGTACTTTGGGTCTTGCCCTCGGCAAGATTCATGTCAAAGGAATCTCCCTTGGCATAGCCTTCGTATTCTTCGTGGGTATTATAGCGGGGCATCTAGGGCTCTCTATTGACCAGAACATGCTGGAGTTTGCAGAAAGCTTCGGTCTTACCATGTTTGTGTATGTGCTGGGTCTTTATGTGGGTCCTAACTTCTTCGGTTCGATGCGTCACGAAGGCATTTCGCTCAATCTCTGGAGTCTGGCTGTCATCCTGGTGGGAACCTTGTTCTCGCTCGGCTTGTGCTGGATTTTGCCAATCAGTCTGCCTGATATGATGGGCATCCTGTGTGGCGCCACAACCAATACGCCTGCCCTTGGTGCTGCCCAGCAGGCGTTGCAGCAGTTGGGCTTGCCTAGCGAAGGTGCGGCTCTGGGCTGTGCCGTTACTTATCCTTTGGGTGTTGTGGGCGTTATCTTGGCGATGATGCTCTTGCGCAAACTCTTTGTGAAACCGGAAGATCTGGAGATTCGCAATAATGATGATGACGACCATACGTCTATCGGACAATACGTAATCGTGAATCCTGCCCTGAACGGCAATACCATAGCAGAGATTACGATGATGACGCATCGCAAGTTCATCATCTCCCGTGTGTGGAGAGGTGAACAGGTGATTGTTCCTCAGGCTGATACGGTACTTCATACGAATGATAATGTACTCGTGGTTACCAATAAGGATGAGGTTTCGGCGATGCAGATTCTCTTCGGAAAGAAGGTGGATAAGGAGTGGAATAATGATAAGGTAGACTGGAATGCGATTGATGCGAAGGTAGAAAGCCGCATTATCGTTGTTACCCGTCCGGGACTGAACGGCAAGCGCTTGGGCAGTCTGCAGATGCGAAATTCCTATGGCGTGAATGTGAGCCGAGTGCTTCGTGGTGATATCCGTCTGCTTGCTACAGATGACCTCCGTCTGCAGTACGGCGACCGACTGACGGTAGTTGGCGACCCTACGAGTATCGACCATGTAGAGCAGTTCCTGGGTAATGCCGTAAAGACCCTGAACGAGCCGAACCTCGGCGCTATCTTCCTCGGAATCATTCTCGGTCTTGCCGTAGGAACCATTCCTCTGGATATTCCTGGAATGACGGCTCCTGTGCGTCTGGGTATTGCCGGTGGTCCTATCGTGATGGGTATTCTGATTGGTGCGCTGGGGCCTCGTGTGCATTTCATCTCTTACATGACACGAAGTGCGGGTCTGATGCTGCGAGAACTGGGTCTTGCCCTCTATCTCGGTTGCCTGGGATTGGCGGCTGGTGGACAGTTCTTCGAGACGGTAGTCCGTCCGGAAGGTTTGATGTGGGTAGGCATCGGTTTCCTTATCACGGTTGTGCCTGTGGTTATCGTAGGTCTCATCATCCTGAAGACCAAGAAGTATGACTTCGGCAGTATCTGCGGAATCCTCTGTGGAAGTATGGCGAATCCGATGGCTTTGACTTACGCCAACGAGACGCTGGATGGCGATACGCCAAGTATCAGTTATGCTACGGTTTATCCGCTCGGCATGTTTATCAGAGTGGTGATAGCTCAGGTTATCGTGATGTTCTTTGTCTGATGTTACGATGTTTTCATCTGTTTCTGCGGATTCTGTCATCCGCAGATATGAAGAAAGGCTGGTTTCGGTTAGAAATCAGCCTTTCTTGTTATAGTCATCTTCTTTCCCGTCATCGGGTGCTCAAATGTGATTTCCTCTGCATGAAGATGCAGTCTTGTTGCCGGCTCGTTGCCGTAGAGCGGATCGCCGATGATAGGGGCATTCAGACCTTCCTGATGAGCACAATGCACTCTCAGCTGGTGCGTTCTGCCCGTTTTAGGATAGAGCGCCAGACGAAGATGGGTATCGTCAATACGCTCTAGAACCTCGTATTCTGTAATGGCTTCCTTGCCCTGTTCGCGGTTTACCATCTGGCGTGGACGGTCTAGGAAATCTGCTATCAGGGGGAGCGAGATGTAACCTCTTCCGCCTTCAGCTTCTTTCAGAATCCGGTTGCACGATTCCTTGTCTTTTCCGCAAACGATGGCTACGTACTTCTTCTGAACCCGATGATTCAGAAACTCCTTCTGCAGGCGATGATAGGCAAACTCGGTCTTGGCAATAATCATCAGTCCGCTTGTTGCCATGTCCAGACGATGGACGATGAGCGGACCGGTAGCTTCCTGATATTTCCTGCGCATCAGAGCGTAGACGGAAGGCTGGGCTGCATTTTTCCCCGGAACCGAGAGTAAACCTTCGGGCTTATAGATGACTGCCAGTTCACGGTCTTCGTAGAGCGTTTCCACCTTATTATATATAGTAGTTTCGGTCTGTTGGGTTTCAAAGACTGTTTTAGGCAGCATCCAATGTAGTATCGGTTTGCATTTTCCGTTGCAGGCAGGATAAAACTGAAGATGATGTCTGATTTCTTCTTTCGGACTCTCTCCCCACCAGAACATCGCCATCTGCAGCGGTTGGTAACCATGCTGGTAGGCATATTGCAGGAGTTTCGGCTCGCAGCATTCTCCACTTCCGGCAGGTGGAATCTTAACCGCCTCGTCCTTGAAAATCTCCAGCAGATCCTTGGCTTCTCCTTCCGCATTCAGCATCTGGAATTTCGAAAACAGCCATTGCTGAAGTTCTTCAGATAACTGTTTGCGGAGCTGTTTCGCACTTTTCAAATCCTTTTCGTAGTTTTCATATAGCGTTTCGTACGCCGTCTTTTCGTTTATCGACTTTTTCAGCCTCTTCAGTTCAGCCTTCATAAACTGGCTCTCTTTTATCATCGCTTTCTCCTCTTCCTCGCTCAGGGGTGTTCCTGCCGAAAGGGCTTCCTGGCGCCTTGCATCTCGCTTTTCCTTTGCTTCTTTTATCTTTGTCTGATAGTTTGCGATAACTTCCTGGCGCTTTTGCTGCAAATCATCAATCAGGCTTTTTGCCTTTTTCAGGGTTTCGTTGGCTTCAATCTGTTTGATTTGCTGGTTCAATTCCGAAATCTCAGCCTCATGTTTCTTGAAATATCCGTCGGGTTGGAGATAATCGAATACGGCTGGCACAAAACCTTCCCAGTCGCTTCTGCCGCCAATCTGTCCGCTATAAGCTCTCAGATAGCCAATCTTATTGTTGTCGGCTTCTACGATAAGTACGCCGAACATCTTTCCACGGTCTATTTCCTCCCGCCAGTCGTTTCGCTGTGAGAGTTCATCCTGCAACTCTCTGCATGCTTCGATGCAGAGCGGATGAGGTTCGTAGCTGAATGGATTGTTCATCCTTTCAGGTATATTATTTAGTTCTATATTTTTGAATAAATGCATTTCCATGCTACAAAGATACACATTTAAACGCGTTTTAGTTCATATTTTATATAAAAAATGAGTTTTTCAGTTATTTTTTTGTCTATTTGGATTTTTTGTTGTACTTTCGCAACTGAAACATAAATTCATTTAAATAGTCTATCATGGTAAGTGTATATAGAAAGATAATGACGATGCAGATTAAGAACGGACTGTGCCTTCTGTGGCTATTCGTTCTGATGCTGCTGTTTGCCGCTTGTTCTCATCGGCAGAAGGGTGATGAGTCGTGGCATAAAGATATCGATGAATTTGTGTCCGGTCACCAATCTCTCATGCAGAGTCATCCTGATTCGATGATCATGCTGATAAGAAATTTCAAATGTGAAGGTAATCCCGATAAAAGCGATCAATGGAAAAAATTATTAATAGCTAAATGTTATTATATGAAGGGGGCTGATGCCCAATGCCAGTCGTTGATAGATTCGGTTAACGCTTATTGCAAACAAACTCCTGACAACAGAATTCTTTCTTGTGCTGATAATCTGCAAGGTATACTTTTGCTGGTTTCCGGCAAGAGGAAGGAGGCTTTAATTTATTATGAGAAAGCTTATCATGAAATCATGAACCTTGACAGTTGCGGCGAGGCGATTGATGTATGTATCAATATTGCCGATGCGTCCAGACAGATGGGTAAGCTGGCGGATGCTTCTTCCTGGTATCGCCGTGCCTATTTCCTGGCAGATTCTCTGAATCAGCATGAAGCCCAGAACAGTATTCTCTCAGGACTGGGACAGGTTTATAATGATTTGCAGAACTATCAGCTGGCGCATCATTATTTCCAGAAGGCTGAACGCCTGTATCCGCCAAAGAATCCGAAAGATGTTCATTTCTTTTACAACAGTTGGGGAAATGTGTACAGCAGTCAGGAAAAACCGGCTGAGGCTCTGAAATGCTTCCTGAAGGCTCAAAAGGCTACACGGCAGATGGAACAGCCCCTGGCGACGGCTATTGTTGATGCTAATCTCGGACAGACTTATCTGGAGCTCAACCGGTTGGATTCTGCACAGAAATATCTGACTCTTACCACGAAATTCTTCTTTGCCCAGCCCTCCATGCAGAGCGATGTGCAATTCTATGTGGATGGGTTGAATGCATCTCTGGCTCTGAAGCAGGATAGTCTGGCGAAGGCTACTGAGATTTTGAACAAGCCATACGATCTCTCCAAGATGTCGCCTAATTATCTTTACCTTTATCATAAGGGACTGGCGGCTCTTTGTGAGCGCAAGGGACAATATGCCAAGGCTCTGCAATATCAGAAACTGATGAATCAGTACGACGATTCGCTCCGTAACGCTACGATGGTTTCGAATGTTCAGGAGAATGAATTGAGATTCAAGCAGGATACGGCCATCGTTCGCCGTGATTTATCCCTTAGCACCACGCAAGCAGAGGTAAGATCCTTTAGAGTCATCCTGCTCCTGATTATCGGCTTGCTGGTAATGAGCGTGTTGGCTCTCATCGCTTTCCTCCGTTACAAATGGTTGCGCAGCAAGCATCAGCATCATGAGGAGATGAACCGGATGATGGCTCTGAAGATGGAGAATGTGCGCAATCGTTTCTCGCCTCATTTTGTATTTAATGTGCTCAATATCTTCGTATCTAATCTTCCGAAGGGGGTTAATGTCAAACCGCTTCAGCTCCTGATACAGGTACTGCGTGCCTACTTGCTTTCTTGCGATAAGATGGCGGTAAGTTTGGAAGAGGAACTGCAGATGGTGACGAGCTATTCTACTCTTCGCCATGAAACCAATCCGTTCCTTCCGATGCCTCAGTTCCATGTTGCCAAGGATGTGGATATGAAGCTCATGCTGCCGTCTATGATTATCCAGATTCCTGTAGAGAATGCTTTGAAACATGCTTTTGTGGGAATGAAAGAGACGGAAGATAAGCCTTTGCTGGATGTAAACATCTGGGTTGAGGACGATATGCTCCGCATAGATGTTACAGACAACGGATGTGGAGTTTCGGGTACCGTTGGCAAGAAAAAGAAAAATTGTGCTGCCAGTACGGGAACCGGATTGAGAATTCTGAACAGTACCATCGAAATGCTTAATGCAAGCAACGAACGCAAGATGTTCTTCAAGATGCAGAGCAACAGAGGAACATCAGAAGAGGAGGGTGGTACCAGGAATAGAGGAATATGTGTAAGTATCGGAGTTCCATGTAATTACGATTACGATGTCTTTAAGTAGAAAACTTTTCATAAGAATTTAAAACATACTAATATGCAAGCAATGCAAGATAAAATCAAGGTTGTGATTGTGGATGATGAGCCACAGAGCATCCACAAGTTGCAAGATGATTTGGCAACTCTGGTAGATTTTGAGGTGATTGCCACATCCTCTTCGGCGGTATCGGCAAAGAATCTGGTGATGAGCATACAGCCCGATGTGCTGTTCATCGATGTTGAAATGCCTGGACAGACGGGTTTTGAGGTGTTGCAATCTCTGAGAGATGAAATTCCGATGGAACTTATCGTAGTATTTTACAGCGCCTTCGATAAGTATATGATTGATGCGCTCAGAGCCTCTGCCTTCGATTTTCTGTTGAAACCTTATCAGCAGGATGAGTTTGAACTGGTGGTAGACCGAATCCGGCAGAAAATGAAAGATGGAGATGATGTGGATGAAGATGCTTCTTCCGTTCCAGAGTCCTCTTCCTGTTCTTCAGAATCAGTCTTGGCTTCTCAGAAGGCTCAGGATTTTTCGGGAATGAATGGGATGCTGGGAACAGCAGCCAAGCGTCTTGCCATTCAGACCATTTCGGGTTTATTGATGTTGAAGCCCGATGATGTGTTCAGTTGCACTTTTGATGAGGTTACTCATCTTTGGCAGTTGAAGTTGTCGAATGGGCAGGTTTATAAATTGAAGAGGCAGGTCACGGCAAAGACCATCCTTTCCATGTCGCCTTCTCTGGCTCAGGTTCGTCAGGATTGCATCATCAATCTCGATTATCTTCTCTGCATTGAGAACTATACGCTCCGCTGCATTTTTTCTCCTCCCTTCGACCATGAGGAAATCACGGTTTCCCGCCGCTGCTATAAGGCGGTAAAGGATCAGTTGGAGATATTGTAGGAATCGGAAAAAAGAAAAGAGCGTGCCAGATATAGTCTTTGCACGCCCTCTTCTAGTTCTTGTTTATAGCAGGGGTGTCATATAGAGTGGCAGATATACTATCCCATCTTTTTCCGCTAAGTCTGAGGTGTGAATGACGTAAGGAGTCGATAGGTAATACGTCGTGCCCCATCAATGATCAATGCGTTCTGCCCATTATCGTCTGATTTCCATCTTAATAATTGACTATAGATTTTATGTTTCATAACTTCCTGGTATTCTTGTTGTTGCACGTATCCTAGCTTTCAAAGTGCTAGATTTTACACGTTTCCTCTTTTTAAATCTTTAAACGTTTGATAATGAGGTAATTATCTCTTCTGTATAGCGTGATGGATATTCCCGTTTTCGGAGTATCTGTCACGCTATTTAAGTATCTGTATATTAGTGTATTAATGCGCGTGGTGTATGTAAATCGTGATGGATGATAGATAATTGTCTAAAACTTATTCACGAATATGGCTGCGCTGGGTTACGAATATGGCTGCGCTGGGTTACGGATATGACTGCGCTGGGTTACGAATATGACTGCGCTGGGTTACGAATATGACTGCATCGGGTTACAGATATGGCTGCGTAGGCT
>ERZ1023617.300-NODE-300-length-21594-cov-12.941780_pt1 | contig 21594 bp, 11 predicted proteins | sample MGYA00380328_ERZ1023617 | MGnify/ENA primary metagenome ERZ1023617 (study PRJEB33179, sample SAMN07448977) | human gut metagenome | biome: Human-gut; feature: Human associated habitat; material: Faeces | host: Homo sapiens | place: India: Bhopal | collected...
ATAACCAGTACACTTTCCTCATTCTTCTCTCAAACACTTTTTATATGTACTTTCCAACCTTAAAAAGAGCGCATAGAATATTGGCAGACGATTATATTTTAGTAAATTTGCAGCAAAAATATAAGAAAATAAAAACCATGCCACAATATAACACCACTGAAGAATTTGAAAAGGTGCTGCATGACTGCCGCGAAATCTTTGTAAAAAAGTTGCACGACTATGGTACCGCATGGCGTGTTATGCGCCCCGAAACTGTAACAGACCAACTCTACATAAAGGCTGCGCGTATTCGCAGCTTACAAATGAAGGGTTGCGCAATGGTTGACGAGGGAGTAGTGCCCGAGTTCATTGCCATTGTAAACTACAGCATCATCGCCTTGATTCAATTAGACAAAGGGGTGGCAAATGCTGAAGACATTAACGTGGAAGAGGCAACCGAACTCTACGATAAGCATGCCCAAGAAGCCCTTGAGTTGATGCTAAAAAAGAATCACGACTATGACGAGGCATGGCGTGGCATGTTGGTAAGTTCGTATGCCGACTTAATCTTTATGAAGATTTTCCGCACCAAACAAATTGAAGCACTCAACGGAGAAACGCTGATTAGCGAGGGTGTGGCAGCTAACTACATGGACATGATGAACTATGCCGTATTTGGCTTGATAAAACTGACCCTTGAAAAGTAAGCTTTTTACATACACAACACGCACGCTGAGCATTCTCTGTCGCATCTTGCTCTGTGCCACTTTCATCTTCTCAGGTTTTGTGAAGGTGGCAGACCCTATGGGCATGACGCATAAGTTACACGCTTATGCCAGTGCGTTGAACTTGCCCTACAGCCAATCAATGCTCTTACTTGAGTTTTTGGCATGTGCCTTAGGCACGATTGAGTTTGTGTTGGGTGTGTATTTACTATTGGGAGTTCATCGCCGATGGACATCGCGCATCACGGCAGCCTTTATGCTCGTATTCACAGCGCTGACGGCATGGATATATATAGACAACCCTGTGCCCGATTGTGGTTGCTTTGGCGATGCTATTATTTTAACCAATGGGCAAACATTGCTCAAAAACCTCGTGCTGTTAGCTGCAGCCCTTTTCCTATTCTATAAGCCTGCGCGCATTCATCGGCTCATCTCCACACGCAATTCGTGGGTCATATCCATCTACTCTTGGGTTTACGCCATTGTTTTGGCTGTATATACTTTACACTATCTGCCTGTAATTGATTTTTCGGCTTACACCAAAGGGGCTGATATCCGCGGTGCACTCAATGGTGAGATAACAGGACAGAAAGCCGAAAAGTTACTCAACTTTTACTTAGCTGATGCACGTACTGACGAAGATGTCACACTCGACATTCTGAATGATCGGGGCTACACCTTTTTATTAACAGCAGCTAACGTGCAAGAGGCCGACGACGGCTGTTGCGACCGCATCAATGACCTCTACGACTACTGCCACGACCATGGCTATAAATTTTATATGGCAACAGGGTCAACAGGTAAGGAAGTAACTGACTGGATAGACCGCACAGGAGCCGCCTACCCTATTTTGTATGCTGAGGACACAGAGCTAAACACCATGGTGCGCTCTAACCCAGGTTTGTTATTGTTACACGATGGTAAGGTTGCCGACAAATGGAGCAATAACAATTTGCCCGAGGTGGACAATAATAATACTACCCTTAACGATATTACGCACCACCCCATCGCACATCCCGTAACCATGTTGCTACTATGGTTCGTGGTGCCCTTGTTGCTCATTGTGGGACTCGATTCCCTTTGGATTGGACATAAATTTTATAAACATCATATATACGTTAAACGTTTTAAACTCAAAAAAATCATGAGAAAGAAAATCGTTGCAGGTAACTGGAAAATGAACAAGAACCTGCAGGAAGGCGTTGCCCTTGCTAAGGAATTGAACGAAGTGCTCACAGCTGACAAGCCCAACTGCGGTGTAATTATCTGCACTCCTTTCATCCACCTCGCTTCAGTAGCAAACATCATCGATTCTAACATTATTGGCTTGGGTGCTGAAAACTGCGCTGACAAGGTAAGCGGTGCCTACACTGGTGAAGTTTCTGCCGAAATGGTAAAGAGCACTGGTGCAAACTACGTAATCCTCGGTCACAGCGAACGTCGTGCTTACTACAACGAAACTCCCGAGATTTTGAAGGAGAAGGTTAACTTGGCTTTGGCTAACAACCTCGACGTTATCTTCTGCATCGGTGAAGTGCTTGAAGATCGCGAAGCTGGCAAGCAGAACGAAGTGGTTAAGGCTCAGCTCGAAGGTTCACTCTTCGACCTTACTGCCGAACAGTTCTCACACATCATTTTGGCTTACGAACCCGTTTGGGCTATCGGTACAGGTAAGACTGCTACTGCTGACCAGGCTGAAGAAATGCATGCTTTCATCCGTCAGACCATCGCTGACAAGTTCGGTGCTGAGGCTGCTGAAAATGTTTCTATCCTCTATGGTGGTAGCTGCAAGCCCTCTAACGCTAAGGAAATCTTCTCTAAGGTTAACGTTGATGGTGGCTTGATTGGTGGCGCTGCTTTGAAGGCTGCTGATTTCAAGGGTATTATTGATGCTTGGAAGGCTTAAACCTTTGAGCTACTAAAGGGATTCTTAAAAGCTACCCAAAGGTAATTCTAAAATTCCCTTTTAACTTAGTGTAAATGTGTGGCATTGCTACGCTACACATTTACACTATCTTAAACTATAGAAGTTTCACTGAATAAAAACCTCATGAAAGCTTTAATCTTATTTGTCTTTGCTTCTTTACTTACTTTTCAACTCCACGCACAGAAAACTTATACCGAAAAACTACGCCAAAACGAAGCTGGTAAAGGCTCCGTAATCATTAACCACTCACCCGAAATTGACAATGTGGTTAACTATGGCAACAAGAAAAAGAGTAGCACAACTGCTACACCCGTTGCACACAACACCCCCAAGACGCAAACCGACAAACACACAGAAAGCACTCCACACACAACAAACACGAACAAAACGGAGCACGAGCACAAAGAGGGTAAGACAAATACTGAAGCCTCGCACACTGCTACAAAGTCGCACACCAACAACGCTGCTTCAACACGTAGCAATGGCAAGCACTACACCTCGCGTGTACGACACAAAGCACGTGGCTTCCGCATTTGCATCTTTACAGGCGGCAACACACGCGCCGACAAGATGAAAGCCATTGAAATGGGTAACAAATGTCGACAACTCTTCAGAGAATTGGCTGTATATCCCAGTTTTGAGGCACCACGCTGGGTTACACATGTTGGTGATTTCAAAACACGACAAGAGGCTCAAAAATACGTTACACGCATTCGCCGTGCTCGCTTCACATACGAAACGCGCATTGTGGCAAGTGAGGTGAATGTACCCTACTAATTATATATAGAACGAACATACGTACCCTACTCCCATTAAGTAGAAAGAGATAAGGTGTGTTTTATACTTATTATACTTACCCCTTGATACTTACTCTTTAAGGTATAACAACACTCAAAAATGGAAACAGACAAACTTGAACAACTGCAACATCACTATCACGAGATACTGAAATTGTTGGGCGAAGACGCTGAACGCGAAGGCTTGGTAAAAACTCCTTTGCGTGTAGCCAAGGCTATGCAGACCTTAACCCGCGGTTACGAAATGAACCCTCAAGCTGTGCTAAACTCAGCTAAGTTTAGCGAACCTTACAACCAAATGGTGATTGTGAAGGATATAAACTTCTACTCGCTCTGCGAACACCACATGCTCCCTTTTTACGGCAAGGTTCACGTAGCTTACATTCCTAACGGCTATATTACGGGACTCTCTAAAATAGCCCGTGTGGTAGATATCTTCTCACACCGTTTGCAGGTGCAAGAGCGCATGACGAAGCAGATAAAAGACTGTATCAACGAAGCGCTCTCGCCCTTAGGCGTAATGGTTGTGGTTGAAGCCAAACACATGTGCATGCAGATGCGCGGTGTTGAAAAGGATAACTCTGTTACCATGACTTCGGACTTTTGCGGTGCTTTTGAACAGGCTAAAACACGTGCTGAGTTTTTGCAGCTTATTGGCAAACAGGGGTAACAACACGAGGTGCCGCTGATAAGGTAATGTGCCGACACACGGACTAACTTGATTATCTGCGGCACCTTTGCATTTTTAAGGTTAAAAAAAATGCTGCTCTTTAAAGCGAAGCATTCCCCCCCTTCTGAAAAACAGCATAAAAAAATTCCTCACACATCCACACAATAATATTCACGACTCTTCGTTATACACAATAGAATATGATTGAATACATCAGAGGCATCGTTGACGAACTGACACCCACTCAGGCCATTATAGAGGCTAAATCGGGTGTAGGCTATGCACTGAGCATCTCGCTCAACACCTACACAGCCATTCAAAACAAAAACGAAGTTAGACTCTTTGTTTATGAAGTGATACGCGAAGATGCCTACCTACTCTTTGGATTTGCCACACGCACAGAGCGCGAACTCTTTGAATTACTCATCAGCATATCGGGGGTAGGTGGACAAACTGCACGTATGATTCTTTCGGCCTTCACGCCAGCTGATTTAGCTAATATCGTTCAAAGTGAGGACGTTCGTTCACTTAAAAGCGTAAAAGGAATTGGTCCGAAAGCCGCCCAACGTATCATTGTGGAACTTAAGGACAAGATGGCAAACTTTATGGGCTCGGGCACTGCAAGTCAGACTGCCGAAGGTGCGAATGTTACAGTATCTTCACCTGTTGTTGATGAAGCTGTACAAGCATTAGCCGTATTAGGTTTTTCGCCCGCTCCCACCCAAAAAGTGGTTATGCAAATTGTGAAAGACGATCCTTCAATTCCCGTTGAAGGCATTATCAAAAAAGCCTTGAAAATGCTTTAAAAGTAAATTCATACTCCTATAAGGGTGGTTCTAAATTTGCTTTAAGACAGGTTCTTTAAAAAAATCCGATAACTGATACTTCAATCATTCCATAAGTATCAACCCACATAAACTAATTAGTAACTGTTGAAACATACGTTCTACATATTGCTGCTTGTATTAGCCTCTGCGAGCATTGGGGCTGGTCAGGCGGCTTTTATGCACTTTAATACTACGAAGCCGACCACCGAGGCGCAAGAGAGCCATGTCACCCACATGTGCCCTACTCAAACCCCGTTGTTGTCGGACAATGACACGTTGCCTAAAGTTAAAAAAACATCTTTCACCACATGGGCTGACACAGCACGCGGCCCTTTTGACCTTCGCGACCCTCAAAACCTAAAAACCGAGGCTGAATACGACGACCAAACAGGCAGCTACCGTTGGGGACGCAAATTAGGTGACGAGTTTCTTGACACCCCCTTCTCTATGTCGTGGGAGGAATATCAAAACCTCATGATGCGTCGCTCTATAGCCAATTATTATCGTGCAAAGAATGCTGAGGAATTTAAAAAACAAGGTAAAGAAAAGTTTGATTTTACGGACATGCACTTTGACTTAGGTCCAATGAACAAAGTGTTTGGCCCTGGTGGGGTGCGCATTAAAACACAAGGTTCGGCAGAGCTAAAAATTGGTGCTAACACTCGTTTCACAGACAACCCAAGTCTTTCAGAGCGCAACCGCAAGGTTTTTGGCTTTGACTTTGATGAAAAAATTAACCTGAGCCTCAACGGAAAAGTGGGCGACAAGGTAAACATGGACTTTAACTATAACTCTGAAGCTACCTTCGACTTTGACACACAGAGTTTGAAGTTGCGCTACGAGGGTAAAGAAGATGAAATTATCAAACTCGTTGAAGCGGGTAATGTGAGCATGCCTACCAACTCATCGTTGGTGCGTGGTGCGTCTTCACTCTTTGGTGTGCGCACCGACATGCAGTTTGGTAAACTCAAGCTTTCGACCGTTGTTGCACAAAAGAAATCGTCTTCGTCATCCGTTAGTTCAAAAGGCGGTTCACAACTCACGAGTTTTGAATTCTCGGCAGATGCCTACGACGAGAATCGTCATTTCTTTCTTTCACACTACTTCCGCGACCATTACGACGACAACATGCGTCAGTTGCCCAACATCACATCGGGCATCACCATCAACCGTATCGAAGTGTGGGTGACCAACAAAACAGGTGCCACAAACGATACGCGCAACATTGTGGGCTTTACAGACTTAGGCGAATATAGCCACATAGCCAACGATATGTGGTCGCCTGCTAAAGATGTTAATCCTACCAACAACTCTAACACGCTCTATATGGCGCTGACTAACGACCTCGTGGCAGCACGTAACATCTCGGCAACCACGCCTACGCTCGATGCAGCAGGTCTTGTTGGGGGCAGTGATTACGAAAAGTTAGAGTCTGCACGCAAGCTCTCAAGTTCTGAATATAACGTAAACGCTGCCTTAGGCTACATCTCACTAAAACAAACTCTGCAGACCGACCAAGTTTTAGCAGTGGCATACGAATACACCTACAAAGGACAAACTTATCAAGTAGGTGAATTCTCGTCAGACCACAAGGATAACAAAGAGGCTCTCTATGTAAAAACTCTAAAGAACACTGCCTGCACCCCCGCCATGGGGAATTGGGACTTGATGATGAAAAACGTCTACGCATTGGGAGCTACTTCTGTGCAGAAAGATAAGTTTAAGTTAGACATTAAAATATTGTCTGACACAACAGGCGTATACCTAAGCTACATCCCCGATCCCAGTATCAAGGACAAAAAAATACTTACACTTGTAGGACTCGACCGTTTAGACAACAATAACAAAATTGGTGCAAACGGTGTGTTCGACTATGTAGAAGGCTACACCATCGATGCTTCGAGTGGTCGCGTTTTCTTTCCCGTAGTCGAACCTTTTGGCACATCTTTAGCCAAGAGTATCAACAACAAAGCTATTTCTGATAAATACGTATTTCAAGAACTCTACGACTCAACCCGAACCATCGCCAAGCAGATTGCCGAACGCAACAAATTTTTAATTACTGGTCAATATAAAGCCACACGCAACGATGAGATTCAACTGAACGCCATGAATATTCCGCGCGGTTCGGTTGTTGTAACTGCTGGTGGACAATTGCTGACAGAAGGCTCTGACTATACAGTGGATTATAACTCAGGCGTCGTACGTATTCTTAACAAGAGCATTTTGGATGCAGGTACTAACGTAAATGTAAGTTTGGAGAGTAACACTGACTATGGCATGCAGCGCAAAACCATGTTCGGCATGAATTTTCAATACGACTTCTCCAAGGACTTTCAAATGGGCGGTACGTTTATGCACTTGGGCGAAAAACCTCTAACCACTAAAGTGGCAATGGGTTCAGAGCCGCTCAACAATACCTTGTGGGGACTCAATTTATCGTGGAAAAAACAAAGCCAGCGTCTTACCGATTGGATTGACAAACTCCCACTTATTCATGCCACAGCTCCTTCAAGCATCAACTTCTCAGCCGAATTTGCCCAACTCGTAGCAGGCAAGAGTCGCGGTGCACAAGGTAACGCATCTTATATCGATGACTTTGAAAACTCAAAGAGCGAAATAGACATTTCCAATCCCCAAGAATGGAACCTCTCGAGTGTGCCTTCCATGTTCCCAGAGTCTAAATATAGCAATGACGTGCGCTATGGATACAACCGCGCCTTGTTGGCATGGTACTACATCGACCCGCTCTTTACACGTCGTTCATCAAGTTTAACTCCCAGCCACATCAAAAACGATTTGGCGCAACTCTCCGACCCCGATGTTCGCGAGATTTACAAGAGTGAGCTTTTCCCAAACAAGAGTGTAAATATGCAAGAGTCTAACACGCTGAATGTGTTAAACCTTGCCTTTTACCCCAACGAACGTGGTCCGTACAACCTCGACCCCTCACTCGATGCCAATGGCCGCTTGCTCAACCCAAGCCAACGTTGGGGCGGTATGATGCGCAAACTTGAGACCTCCGACTTTGAAGCAGCCAACATTGAGTACATTGAATTTTGGATGCAAGACCCATTTATTAAAGCAAAAGAATCAGGCACAACATTCAATGGCGACCTTTATTTTAACTTAGGTGAAATAAGCGAGGATGTACTCAAAGACGGTAAAAAGTTCTATGAGAGTGGTCTCCCCATCGACGAAGACCCCACGCAATACACTGAAACTATATGGGGACGTGTACCCACTCAAAACACGGTAACCTATGCCTTTAACACAGCAAGCGGTGCACGTGCCAAACAAGATGTGGGATTTAATGGCTTGAGTTCTGAACAAGAACGCACCTATCCTGCCTATGCTGCCTTTTTAGCAGCCATTCAGCCCAAGGTGTCGGCAGCCGTTTACGACACTATTCTGCAGTCACCCTCAGCCGACAAGTATCACTACTTCCGCGGCTCAGACTACGACCGCGAAGGTCGTTCCATCCTCGACCGCTACAAATACATCAACAATCCTAATGGTAACTCGCCCGATGCTGACAGCTCGCCCGAGAAATATAGCACTGCCTATAAAACACAACCTGATGTAGAAGATATTAACCAAGACTTTACACTCAACGAATACGAAAAATATTACCAATACCACGTGCGCATTGCCGAAGATGCCATGCAGGTAGGTCAGAATTACATTGTGGACAAACGCGTGTCGAGCCAAAAAACACGCGATGGCAAAACCAAGGAATACACTTGGTATCAGTTCCGCATCCCTGTCGATCAATACGAAAAGCGCGAAGGAGGTATCTCCGACTTCTCCTCAATCCGCTTTATGCGAATGTTCCTCACTGGTTTCGAAAAGCCGGTAGTTCTCCGTTTTGCCACACTCAACCTTGTACATGGTGAATGGCGCTCTTACGAACAAGCTCTCTATCAAGGTAAATCTCCCGAAGCCAGCGGTACGCTCGAAGTAAGTGCCGTAAACTTTGAAGAAAATAATGCCAAGGAGCCTGTTAACTACATTATGCCACCAGGCATTAGCCGTGTGGTAGACCCTGGACAAACTCAAATTCTGCAAAACAACGAGCAAGCCCTCTCCCTCACTGTGAAGCAGTTGGGCAGTGGCGATGCCCGAGCTGTGTATAAAAACACCAGTCTTGACTTGCGTCGTTACAAACACCTGCAAATGTTCACCCACGCCAACTCACTCATTGGCGAAAATGCAGTAGAGGATGGTCAAACCTCCATCTTCATCCGCTTAGGTTCGGACTACAAAAGCAATTTCTACGAATATGAAATTCCGCTGAAGATAACCCCCGCTCGTCGCTATGCCGACAACAACAGCGAGGCACGCTTGGTGTGGCCAGACGACAACATGCTCGATATCGACCTCAACCTGCTCACCAACGTCAAGAACAATCGCAACAAGCAAAAGGCGTTGGGCATGGCTTCGTACGCTCAACTTTATTCAGAGTACGATGCAAATCGTCCTGCCAACAAAATCAGCGTGATGGGTAATCCTTCGTTGGGCGAAGTGCGCACCATTATGATTGGTGTGCGCAACAACTCGCGTACTGTGCAGAATGTCGAAGTATGGGCAAACGAATTGCGCTTGCAGCAATTCACCAACAAAGGCGGCTGGGCAGCTCAATCGCAGCTTAATGTGCAACTCTCTGACTTAGCATCAGTCAACCTTACTGGACACATTGAAACCGAAGGTTTTGGTGGTTTGGAAGAAACCGTAACTCAACGTCGTGACAATAATCTCTACGAGTATTCAGTCACGACAAACGTCAATGCTGGAAAGTTCTTGCCCGAAAAGGCTAAACTCAATGCACCTATTTACTACTCCTACTCAAAGCAACGCACTTCGCCACGCTACAATCCGCTCGACACTGACATGGAGTTGCAAGAGGCATTAGACGCCTTGCCCAACAAAGCACAAAAAGACTCGCTAAAGAATATTGCTGAAAACGTTATTATCAACAAAAACTTCAGCATATCGGGCGCACGATTCAACATCGCTACAAAGCGTCACCCCATGCCCTACGACCCTGCCAACTTCACCTTTGGTTATGCACACTCCTCGCGCAACACCACAGGCGAAACCACCGCGTGGGAGAAAGACCAAAACTGGAAGTACTCCTTCAACTATAATTGGTCAACCAACTTCAAGCCTTTCGAACCCTTTAAAAAGTCGAAGAACAAGTCAAAGTGGTTCAAAATCTTGAAAGAGCAAAGCTACAACTATTTGCCGCAGAACATCGGCTTCAATTCTGACATCACCCGCTCTTACTACGAATTGCAAGAGCGCGACATGGAAAATCTCGATAACCATTCATTGCCTCTGAGTTGGTCGAGCGATTTTCTTTGGAACCGTTCCTTCCAACTGCGTTGGGACTTAACCAAAAATATGCACGCCAACTTCTCATCGGGAACGAATGCAGAAATCGAGCAGCCTTACACTGCAGTAAACAAGGACTTGTATCCCGATCGCTACACAGCCTGGAAAGACTCGGTATGGAACAGCATCAAGCATCTGGGACGCCCCTTGTCTTACCAACAGAATTTCGACTTCTCATGGAAGTTGCCCATCAACAAGATTCCCTACCTAACGTGGATTACCACTGACGCTGCCTACAATGCAACTTACAATTGGGCACGAGGTTCTGAACTTGAAAACGGCACCACTCTTGGCAACACCATCAACAACTCAAGAAACATCACAGCCAACGGACGCCTCAACATGGAGACGCTCTATAACTATGTACCTTTCTTGAAAAAAGTGAACCGCAAATATGCGCAAACACCGAAGGATAAAAAGAAAGGTGCCGACACCAAGAAAGCCTTCCAAAAAGAACTCACGCTGAAAGCCGACACTACCCAAGTGTTGCAGCACAACCAGCGCTCAAAGAAGCTACGTGTAACAGCTCTCCGCCCCGACGGAACGCGCTACCCCATCCGCTTCAAGGTGTTAGACAATAACAAAATTCTCATACTCTCGCAAGACACCGCACGTCTAAAAGTGACGGTTACACCCAAAAAACGCACTGAAGACCAAGGTTGGTACAAGGGTTTGCAAATGGGTTCGCGCTTCCTCATGATGGTACGCAACCTAAGCATCAATTACACCAACCGCTTTAACATGAGTGTGCCAGGCTTCCTACCGCAAATTGGCGACGTTTTCGGACAAAGCAAGGGAGCTGGGTCTTTAGCCCCAGGTCTCAACTTTGCCTTTGGTGCAACCGATGAGAGTTATGTGCGCCACGCTGCAGAACGCGGTTGGTTGCTCATGGCTGATAGTGTAACCACACCAGCCACCTCAAACCTCACCGAGTCATTACAACTGCGTGCCACACTCGAGCCTTTCCGCGATGTGAAAATCGACCTCAATGCATCGCGCAACACCACACGCAACCGCAGCATCCAGTTCATGTTCGATGGCATGCCTACCACGCAAACGGGTTCATTCACCATGACAACCATCTCAATTGGCAGTGCCTTCGAAAAAACGGGCTCCCCCGATAAGGGCTACAAGAGCAAAAACTTCAGCAAGTTTGTCAACTCGCTCGAGGGGTACCGTCAGCAAGTGGAAAGTCAATATGCAAATGCTACCTACCCTATAGGTTCAAAATTAGCAGGCAAGCCCTTCGACCCCGCCAACGGAACCGTAAGTGCTTATGCCCCTGAGGTAATGATTCCCGCATTCCTCGACACCTATACCTTAGGCAACAGTGGCTTAGACATCTTCCCCTCGTTACTCAAAATGTTGCCTAACTGGAGCATCTCCTATGGTGGACTCTCAAAACTGCCTAAGATGAAGAAAGTGTTTAAGAGCTTCAACCTCAACCACTCCTACAAGAGTGTCTATTCGGTAGGCTCCTACAACACCTACACCAGCTACATGGAATATATGAATGGGTTTGGCTTTATCAACGATGTGGTTTCGGGCAATCCCATTCCCAGTTGTATGTACGATGTCACAACCGTGAGCATCAACGAGAGCTTCTCGCCCCTAATTGGTGTAGATATGACTTTCCAAAACAATTTCACAGCAAAGGTCGAAATGCGTAAAACTCGTGTACTCACGCTCAGCATGACCTCGCAACAGTTAGCAGAAACACGCTCTAACGACTTTGTAGTTGGCTTTGGATATAAAATTGCCGACCTCAATCTCTTTGCCCCCAAGCGCACCATTAGAGGTAAGCAAAAGGGCGGAGGAAGCAAAAATGCCGCAGCCAGCAACAAGGGCTTTGCTAACGACATGAACTTGCGACTCGACCTCACCTTCCGCAATCAGAACGCGCTGAACCGCGATATTCTTACGCAGCTCACGCAAGCCACAAGCGGTAACAAGGCTGTGCAAGTGTCGTTCTCGGCAGACTATGCGCTGAGCAAACTGCTCACACTCACTGCCTACTACGACCGACAAATGAACAAGCCTCTGCTCACCTCCAGCTCTTATCCCGTAACAACGCAAGACTTTGGTGTGAGCATCAAGTTCACGCTCAACAGATAATTTACAAAAATGAAAATATTCAGATTTTTCGCAAACAATAATAATGGTGAAACTGCGTTATATAAAGATGTGAGTACGGCACTCATGCCCGACTCGGCACTACTCATCCAAAAGCGCCCCTTCTTTATCCCCGACTTCACGCAACAATGCATGGTGCAACTTTGTGCCTGCATTCGCATCAACCGCTTGGGACGTAGCATTCACCCTCAATTTGCACACCGCTACTACAAGGACTTAACTCTTGCCGTTCACTTTGTAGCCCGCGACCTACTCGCACAGTTACAAGCGCAACAAAAACCTTGGGACAAAGCCTTGGGCTTCGACAATGCAGTGGCAGTGGCTGAGACTACCATCCCCACCCCATCAAAAATGGTCGATACTGAAACAGAGGCTGAGGATGCAGAAACAACCATCAACCTCTCCTTGCACATTGCCGATACCCAAGTCAACACGGTCCTTAATGTGCAAAAGTTGAAAGCAGTTGCCGACCAACTCATTGCAGACGTCAGTCAATTCTACACCATGCGCCAAGGCGACCTACTACTCATTCCGCTACAAGTAGCCGAACAGCAAGTGCACATTGACGACCACTTAAGCATTTGTTGCGAAGAGCAAGAAGTGCTTGCATTCAATATCAAATAAAAAAACGGGGGTAGGAACCATTCTTTTTAGGAATTCTTTTTTGAAAAATCCTTCCCCCCCAAAAAACGACATCCCTTCCCATAGCATTATGAGAAAAAGCATCCCCATACTACTCGCATTTTGGGCAACAACCAGTCTGCATGCACAAAGCTACCAACAGGTAGCTCAGTTCAACATGGGACAACTATTGCCCACCGACACGGTATGCTTTAAAATAGAATATCCTGAATACGCCAAACTCTCACAGAAAACCGTGGCTAAATTACAAGCTTTGGGGTTCGAAGCCCAAAGCCAAGTACAATTCAACCCACACTTTTCTCAGAGCCGTGGCGATACCTGGGTCGAAGTAGACTACGTGCCCATCGTTAACCGCAAGGGTGCATGGTATGAAGTAAAGAACTATAACCTCGTACCCTACATTAAAGGTCCACAACTCCCCCGTGCCACTCGTCGCATAATGCAAAACATGCAACGTGTAGAGCGCATCAATCGCTATGCCAAACACTCCGTACTTGCCACTGGCAAATGGGTAAAAATACGCGTCAGCAAAGAAGGCATCTACCAACTCACCGATGCCCAACTTAAAAAAGCAGGCTTCAACGACCCTAACAAAGTGCGTCTGTATGGCTATGGTGGACGACTGCTCAACGAAAAGTTCACCTTCACAGGATCTGATGCCCTAATCGACGACCTCAACGAAGTACCACTTTATCGTCGCAGTGGTTCGCTACTCTTTTTTGCCGAAGGAGTGATAAACTACCAAAGCAACACAAAGTTCACCACCAACACATTCTCAAAATACAGCTACTACTTTCTTACCGAAGCACAAGAAGGTGAAACACCTGCCGCATTCAGCACGCTCGCTGCTAACGAGGCTGGTAACACCGCACAAGACGTCACCACCGTTACCGCACACGCATTAGTCATGAACGAAACGTATATGTGGTATGGAGGTGGTCGTGAGTTTTTCGATGAGAAAGACTTACAAAATGGTGCATACTACCGCATGCAGTTGCCAGGCAACACGGGTGCCCCTTGCCAAATAGCCTATCGCATATCGGGCAAAACAGGCACAACCACCAACAAGTTTGTCATTGCAGTAAACGAGGACACAAGTGCCAAAGTAACCAAAGACTTAGGCAGCATAGGCACCGAAGAAGTAGCACGTGGCTGCCGAGGCAGTTTCACAGCCAACGTGGGCGAAACAGCCAACATAGCCATAGTAACTCCCGCCACTGGACACTTAGGCTACTTATATGCCAGCTACACCCAACAACTTTCAGCCAACAACCCCACTGCAGCCTTCAGCCCCGCTACACAAGGTGCTGTAACCTTGCACGTCAATAATGCCACCGCAAATACCCGCGTGTGGCAAATTGGTGATGCCGAAAGCTCTTTGGCTGAGCTACCTGGCACACTTGAAAACGGCACCTACAAAGCCACAGCAGCCGATGGCACCAAGCGCTTTGTTATTGCTGATATCGAAAAAAGCTACGACACACCAACCATCGTAGGCAACATCGAAAATCAAGACTTGCATGCCGACAGTACCTACGACTACGTGATTATTGTGCCCGCCTCAGGCAAACTTACAGCACAAGCCGAACGCCTGGCAAAGCTACACCGCGAAGCACAAAATTTGCGTGTAAAAGTGGTACGAGCCGACCAAATATACAATGAATTTTCATCGGGAACCCCCGATGCTTCTGCTTATCGTCGCTACCTAAAGATGCTCTACGACCGAGCAGCCTCCACTGCCGACGCCCCGCGCTACTTACTGTTGTTTGGCAACTGTGCCTATGATAACCGCATGATTACCAGTGAGTGGAAAAAAGAAAATCCCGACAACTACCTGTTGGCATACGAACGCAGCTCTACCGAAAACGACAGTGGCACGTATGGCATTGGCAGTCTGAATGATTTTGTCACAGACGACTACTATGCACTGCTCGACGACAACGAAGGTGCAAACATCACCTACGAAAAAATAGACCTGGGTGTGGGACGCTTTATATGTACCACCGAAGAAGAAGCCAAACAACTTGTCGACAAAACCCAACGCTACCTCTTCAATCGTGAACCAGGTGCTTGGCAAAACCGCATGTGGGCAATTGGCGATGTGGGTGACAACAACCTCCACATGCAAGATGCCGAAACAGTTTGCAAACAAGTAACAGCCTCCGCCAACGATGCCTTTATGTTGCGCCGCGTCTTCCCCGATGCCTACGAAGCCACCTACGAGGCTAAAGGCACAACCTTCCCCGAAGCCACAAGCCGCATCCTACGTGCTATGCAAACAGGGGCCTTGATCTTCAACTACAACGGACACGGTAGTCCCGACCGCTTATCGCACTCCTTCTTACTCGATAAAGAAGATTTCTCAAAAAACAAAAGTGCCACATTGCCCTTGTGGATTTTTGCCTCATGCGAAATTACCCCCTACGACCAATCGCGCAACGACATCGGTCGTAATGTAATCTACAATACCGAAGGAGGTTCATTGGGCGTAATTTGCGCCTCACGTTCGGTATTTGCCAATTACAACCGCTCGCTTAACCGAGGACTCATTAAGCACCTCTTTGCTAAAGACGAGAACGGAAAACGTTACAGCATAGGCGATGCGCTACGTCGCACCAAAGTGGAACTCGTAGGCGGTTCGTCAGGTATCGTCAACACCATTGGCTACGACTCCTCACGCAACAAGATGAAATATGCCCTTTTGGGCGACCCTGCCATCATTTTGGCATACGCCGAAAAGGGTGTTTACATCGACAGCATCAATGGGCAAAATGCCAACAGCACAGCGGTGACCAATATCCCAGTAGGCGGTAAAGTAACATTCTCGGGCTATGTCAATGCTACCGAAGCAGCACAGACCCCCGACACCAACTTTAACGGCACACTCTACGCCACACTCTTTGCCCCCAAACAACACATCGTGTGCAAGGGCTACGGCAACAGTTCGGCAGCCGACTACCAATACGATGACTACACGCAAACCCTCTTCGAGGGTAAAGTGAAAGTCTCTGCAGGACGCTTTACCATCGAAACCATCATTCCGCGCGGCACCACCTTCTCGCCCAACAAGTGTTTGCTCTCGCTCTACACCGAACAAGACAGCACCAAAGCACACTATAACGGACAATTCTCAAACTTCTGCATAAATAGTAGCACACAGCTTGCTCAAGCTGACACCTTAGGTCCTAACGTCTACCTCTATATAGGCAACCCCGACTTCCCCGATGGGGGCATCATCGGCACCTCGGCTACTCTCTATGCCTCAGTAACCGACTCCACAGGCATCTCCATGATGACGGGTAACCTCGGACACGACATGGAATTGTGGTTTGATGGTCGCAGAGACCAAAGCATAGTGGTGAATGATTACTTCACCTTCGACTACGGTTCCTACATGCAAGGCACCTTGCAATACCCTCTCAGCGCACTCCAAGTAGGCAGACACACCGCCTCGCTCCGCGTGTGGGATGTTTTTGGCAATGCCACAACTGCCACACTCACATTTAACGTGCAAGAAGGGGGCAATGCCACTGCCGATTTCGATGTAATTGCAGTACCCTTATCAGCAACTACGCGCTTCATCACCAACTACAAGATGGGACAGAATCTCACCGAAGCAAGAAACATCCTTACCGAGGTCTATAACCTAACAGGCATGCGTGTGTGGCACAACGAAAGCACACTCCCCGCTGGCAACCAATACAATGCCGTAGATTGGAACCAAACCGACTACGCTGGTAGTCCCCTACCCGCAGGTGTCTACCTCTATCGTAGTAAAATGGGTAAAAGCCACACAAAAACAAAAAAACTGATTATAAAATAAACACAAACATATGCAAGTTCGCAAATTACCTGGCTTTAAGTCACAACATAACCGAGCCATCCCCTTAGCAAGTGCCCTATTCCTTGCTTGGGTAGGCTCAACAGCCACAAGTTATGCCGACGACGATATACGCGACCAATTTAACCCTGTTCGCACAGCAGTTGTCTCACTCGGCATTGCTCCCGATGCACGTGCTGGCGGTATGGGCGATGTGGGTGCAGCCACCGACCCCGATGTACACTCACAGTTCTGGAATCCAGCCAAATACCCCTTCACCATCTCGCGTGCAGGATTTGCACTCAACTACACACCTTGGTTGCGTAAACTCACCACAGGCATTGCCTTGCTCAATGCCGCAGGCTATGTACGCTTGGGCGACTACCAAGCCCTCAGTGCCTCACTACGCTACTTCACCTTAGGCGATGTTGAGGGTAGCCATGGCATTACCGTTAAGCCCTATGAAATGAGTTTCGATGCCGCTTACTCGCGCATGTTGAGCGAGAAGTTCTCAGCTGCCGTAGGCTTGCGCTACATCTACTCTGACATTACGGGGCACTACGACGACAACTCCACTGCAGGTTCAGCTTTTGCAGCCGACATTGCGCTCTACTACAACACTTACCTCATGATGGGACAGCGCGAGTGCCAGCTAGCTTGGGGTTTAAACATCAACAACATTGGTAGCAAAATATCGTATGGTGATGACCGCTCTTACTTCATCCCCACCAATCTCCGTTTGGGTTTAAGCTACCTGATACCACTCAACGAGTACAACCGCATCAGCTTTAGCGCAGATGCCAACAAACTCTTAGTCCCCACAATGCCCTTGCAAAAACCCGATGAATTGGACGAGGACTACCAAGAACGACTTAACAACGAATATTACAATAAGTCGTCCATCAGTGGCATTTTCTCATCGTTTGGCGATTCTGAACGTGGATTTAAAGGCGAAATGAAAGAAATAAACTGGAGCATAGGTGCCGAATACACTTACAACGATAAATTTACACTCCGTGCAGGTTATCACCACGAAAGCGAAATGCAAGGCAACCGCAAATATGCCACCGTAGGTGCTGGTTTCCGCATGAATGTATTGGCAATTGATGCTGGCTACGTTATCGCCACCTCAGCTTCTAACCCTCTTGATCAAACCCTTCGCGTTTCACTCTCGTTCGACATGGACGGAATTCGCGACTTATTTGGACGACGCAAATGATAAAGATTAGAGTAGGAATGGGCTACGACGTACATCGTCTTGTGCCCGACCGCGAGCTTTGGCTAGGCGGCATAAAAATTGAGCACACCTTGGGACTTTTGGGTCACAGCGATGCCGACGTACTGATTCACGCCATTTGTGATGCACTCTTAGGGGCTGCCAACATGCGCGACATAGGCTACCACTTTCCCGACACCGCGCCCGAGTATAAGGGAGCCGATAGCAAAATTTTGCTTCAGCGCACCGTTGCGTTGTTAGCTGAAAAGGGGTGGCATGTAGGCAATGTGGATGCAACCGTATGTGCCGAACGTCCTAAACTCAATCCGCATGTCCCTGCCATGAAGGCATGTCTTGCACCACTTATGGGTGTCAGCACTGACGATGTTAGCATCAAAGCTACCACCACCGAACACCTTGGCTTTACCGGACGCGAAGAAGGCATCTCTGCCTATGCCGTGGTGCTGATTGGCAAGGAATAGAATTTGCCCCAGATAAACCAAAACTCAACTATTATTTGTTACTCGAGTTTCCCTTAACTTGATATTTACAACTATTTACGCGCCAGCCTCACTCTGTTAGAGATGAAGCTGGCGCGAATTATTTCTTTGTTTATATGCTCAACATTGTGCATCTTTTGTATATCGCTTGATATCTCATATTATTTTTATTTCTAAAATAGGACTTAATCTTTTATGTTTTTCTATCTCACTCAGTACCTCTTTTAGTACCATACAACTGGTACTGCAGTTTCAGCTAACTGGTACTGCAGTTTCAATTAAATAAAACTCCAGTAACACTTATATGGTACTGATTAGGCAATTCTATTGGTTTACTTACTTATACAACTATGCAAAACGATTCATCAATAAATCTATCCAAGAATGCCATAGTCCTTGAGTGACCACATGTGAAACCAATAAAAATCTCCATACTGCTGCAGAAAACAATCCCCCTTTTCATTCTTTTCAATCCGAGGAGAATAGAATTAGTACAATCAGCAAAATCCGTGTTCAATATTCCCTTTTCAAGTCTATCGATAAACATGTACGAGTTAATCAAACACGAAGTATTCTCCTAGTAAACAAGTAAAAACGAAATTAGTGACCTAAACATCATGCAACACACAAATACCAAAAAAATGGGAGACAACGGAGTAATTCGTTGTCTCCCAAATTATACTTATAAAATAGAGGGGGTAATAGTAAAATCAACGTACGAGCACTTTCTTTCCGTTGACAATATATAAGCCTGCAGGAAGCCCTGTAAATGCATCATTGATGCTACTTGCTACACGTACAAATTGTCCATTAAGATCGTAAACAATTACGTGTTGCTGAACAGACGTTGCAGGCTGCAACAACGAGGTGCTGGCTGCCGATACATAAATCTGCACAGGCTGCTGATTGGCTGTGTAGGTTGAGAAACGCGGTTGCTCTTTGTTGTAACGAATGCTACGCGCTGTGTATTCACAATTCGTAATGGTTGCCTCCTTATCAGAGATTGAGATGGTCCACTGCGCATTGAGATTTGTGTTATTAGCTATTGATGAAAGAGCGTTGGCATTTTTCTCAATTGCCAAATAGGTGTGAGTTGCTGCATCCAAAATGCTCCAAGCATCTGATGTTCCCACCAAAGTGAGTTCTACAGGATAGAGTTCATGAGAGTCAGAATTTACGATTGTTGCGGCGATGCTATGGTCTGCAGCAATGCTTACGGATGCTGGTTGACGAAATTTTCCCTTAGTTGCTGCTGCAGAGAGTGCTTTTTGCTGACTGGTGCAGACAATAAGGAACTTGGTGCCTGCTGCGAGCGATGATGCATCGGTTGTGAGCACATAAACATTTTCGCCCTCTGTGGGCTGTGTAGCTACAGTGTAAGTGGCAACCACCTCGCTACTCTTGTTCTCGCCTAACACGCTATAGGCCTTTATGGTCGTATTTTCGTTGATTACAACCTCTGCCTTCTCGAAAGCAGTTTTGAGTTCGCCTGCGTTAACGGTGTAGTAGATTGTGGCCCCCTTGGTTGGAGTTGAAATGGTCACAGTGCTACCTTTTGTTACAACGCCTGCCACTGGTGAGAAGGTGGGTACCCCTACAACAGAGGGTACAGGAGGATTAGGAGGTGTTACACCACCGCCACCTGTGCCACCTTCGTAATTGTCAGGATCAAAGGCTGTGCTAGTCTGTGCGCCCCACACATATTGCTCTAAACCTGGGTAGTCGATAAAGGGGTTGCGATTGTGTTGGATTTTATAAACAGCATTGTTGCGGTCAATTTCCTTTTGACTTACAGGATCCTCCTTTGCCCAACGCAACAACATGTTAACCACCCATTTGGCATAGGCGGGATAGGCATCGCCCGAAAGCATGGGTGAACTCCAGCTTGAGATGCGATCTTCGTAGGCTGTTGCCATATAGAAATAAGTACGTGCAAGATCGCCTTTATACTCGTCGTTAGGTTCAAACACTGTACCCGAATAACCTTCGGTTGTGCATTTTCCTAATTTGCTAAAGCCATTTGCCGAACTATACAATTCACCATTATTTTCTCCATAGGGATAATTGCTACGGCGTCCGTTAACATAGCCATCTGTTGGATAAAGGTGGAAAAGGTCGGTATACATGGGTTTGGCATCATTGAACCAACTTTTGGGGAAAGAATGTTCGCGATTAAACATATCGCCCTCCTTACGATAACCACCACCGTGGTCGTTGACGCTGTAGTTGGTTTTGCTTGAATACATGTCCCAAATTTTACCATCGCTACGCACGTCAGTTGTTTTATAGGCATTCCACAAGTCATCATACGACAGTGCTTTATGCCCAGACACAATTTTAAAAAGTGCTGTCTTCAAGTTGCTACCTTTAGCACCTTTAGCACCCTCATAATAGCCCGCTGGTATCTGTGCTTGCAAAACAATCGCTAAGCACATCAAGCTCCATAACAGCGAGAACTTCTTAAATGTTTGTTTATACATTAAATTTGTTATTTAGGTTATACTATGGGCTGCAAAGTTAGTACCTTTCAATGGGACACACAAATTTGAGATGGAGGATTTTGTGAAAAATACAAATCTTCATATTTTTAGGGGATAGACATTTATATATCCCATTTTATTGGGGATGGAAAGGGCATAAAAGTCCATGAACTTTCCATGAATATTTTTCCGTTACATTGAAACGTTTTACATGCATGCTTAGTGCGAAGATAGGCGGCACCTCAACAATAAAAACGAAAGTTTTGACACTTTCGTTTTGTATTGTGCTCGGTTTGCACTATCTCTGCTTAATGCGAAGATAGGCGGCACCTCAACAATAAAAACGAAAGTTTTAAGACTTTCGTTTTGTATTGTGCTCGGTTTGCACTATCTCTGCTTAATGTTAATGCGAAGATAGGCGGCACCTCGACAATAAAAACGAAAGTTTTAAGACTTTCGTTTTGTATTGTGCTCGGTTTGCACT
>ERZ1023617.308-NODE-308-length-21067-cov-14.107272_pt1 | contig 21067 bp, 16 predicted proteins | sample MGYA00380328_ERZ1023617 | MGnify/ENA primary metagenome ERZ1023617 (study PRJEB33179, sample SAMN07448977) | human gut metagenome | biome: Human-gut; feature: Human associated habitat; material: Faeces | host: Homo sapiens | place: India: Bhopal | collected...
CATGTTTGTCAGTTCGCTCAGTCACATAGCCCGCTATGCTCCTTCGTTCACTAACCCAAATATGGTGCAAGGTGAGAGCGAAGATGCAAGCTTGCTTGTAATCTTAGCCGAACCGCAGCCCATATTCTCAAAGAAAAAATACACATACGATAGGGCACAAATCAACTTATCAGAATTATTAGAACCACCCATTAAAAATTTAAGTATAAAGTTTTAAGTTTAAGTATTACATTCTAATGGTTTTACTAAACTGTATTTTTGTTTTGCAGTTTGGTAATTTGTTCCATTCCATTAGAGTGTAATACTTATTTCGCATATTGAAATGCTTTCAATAGAACATCTTTCAGTAGAATTTAGTGCACGACCGCTATTCACCGATGTGTCTTTTGTAATCAATAAAAAAGATCGTATTGCTTTGGTGGGTAAAAACGGAGCGGGCAAATCTACTCTTCTTAAAATATTATCGGGGCATCAACAACCAACTTCGGGAACCGTAGCCGTGCAAAACGATATTACCATTGGCTACTTACCACAAGTGATGGTGCTGAGCGATGAGCACACGGTGATGGAAGAAGCTGAAAAGGCTTTCGACCACATCAGCGAGATGCAAGAAAAAATTGAACGCCTCAACAACCAACTTGCCGAACGCACCGACTATGAGAGTCCTGAATACATGGAACTCGTTGAACGATTTACGCACGAGAGTGAACGCTTTCAAATGATGGGCGGTATGAACTATCATGCTGAATTGGAACGTACGTTGCAAGGCTTAGGCTTTGCTCCCACCGACTTTAATCGTCCTACACGTGAATTCTCGGGAGGATGGCGTATGCGTATTGAGTTAGCTAAACTTTTGTTGCGCCGTCCTGATGTGTTGTTGTTAGACGAACCCACGAACCACCTTGACATTGAGAGTATTCGTTGGCTCGAAAAGTTCTTGGCACACTCTGCAAGTGCTGTGGTGCTTGTTAGTCACGACCGCGCATTCATTAACAACGTGACCAATCGCACGCTCGAAATATCGTGTGGAAAAATCACAGACTACAAGGTGAAATATGACGAGTTTGTGAAACTGCGTGCCGAACGTCGCGAACAGCAACTCCGAGCTTACGAAAATCAACAAAAGGAGATTGCCGATATTAAGGACTTTATTGAACGCTTTCGTTACAAACCAACAAAAGCGGTGCAAGTGCAAAGCCGCATCAAACAACTCGAAAAAATCGTACCTATTGAGGTGGACGAGGTGGACAACGCTTGCTTGCATCTTAAATTTCCGCCTTGCTCACGTTCGGGTGACTATCCCGTAATTTGCGAAGAACTACGTAAAGAGTATGGCGAGCACTGCGTGTTCCACAACGTAAATCTTACCATTGAACGTGGTGAAAAGGTTGCATTTGTGGGTAAGAATGGTGAAGGTAAGTCTACACTCGTTAAGTGCATAATGGGCGAAATTCCTTATACTGGTACTCTGAAGTTAGGACACAACGTAGAAATTGGCTATTATGCTCAAAACCAAGCGCAGTTGCTTGATGGCGAATTAACGGTGTTCGACACTATAGACCATGTTGCCAAAGGTGATATCCGCCTTAAAATACGCGACATACTCGGTGCCTTTATGTTTGGGGGCGAAGCTTCAGACAAGAAGGTTAAAGTGCTCTCAGGTGGCGAACGTTCTCGTTTGGCAATGATTAAACTCTTGCTTGAACCTGTCAACTTCCTTATTTTAGACGAACCAACCAACCACCTTGACATGCGCACCAAAGATGTGCTTAAAGAAGCTATCCGCGCATTCGATGGTACGGTGATTGTGGTAAGCCACGACCGTGACTTTCTCGATGGATTAGTTACGAAGGTGTATGAATTTGGAGGTGGTGTAGTACGCGAACACATTGGTGGCATCTACGACTTTTTGCAGAAAAAGGAAATGGAATCGCTCGATGAGTTGCACACTGCTGGTTCTCCCTCAGCAACTACCACAACCTCTCCCACTCCAGCTGTTTCATCTGCAAACGCAGCTACGATGTCTGAGGGTAAGCTGTCGTATGAGGAGCGCAAGGAGCAAGCCAAAATTCGTCGTAAGCTTGAACGTGAAGTAGAACGCTGCGAAGCTGAAGTTACAAGACTCGAAACTGAAAAATCGGCTCTTGAAGCGCGTCTTGCAACACCCGAAGGAGCTGCCGACACAACCCTATTTACACAATATAGCCAACTTCAACAAGCACTCTCTGCCGCTGAAACGGCTTGGGAAGAAGCTATGGAGGCTTTGGAATAAGAACATAAAGTTATAAGTAGGTGTTATTTATTCACTCGCTAACACTTCATTACAATGAATATAAAATACTTTTTACCAGCGTTGGCTCTTGCTGCATCTTCAGCTTGGGCACAACAAGACAATTTATCGTCGGGCATTGACAAGGCCAATATGGACTTGACTGCTAAACCTGGAACAGACTTTTACCAGTATGCTACAGGAGGATGGACTGCTGCTCATCCACTTACACCTGAGTACTCACGTTATGCCCAGTTTGATGCGTTGGCAGAAAACAATCGCAAACAACTGCGCGAACTCATTGAGGAAATGGCTGCCAAACAACACAAACAAGGCACATTGGAACAAAAAATTGGTTCGCTCTATCGATTGGCAATGGACAGCGTTCGCCGCAATAAGGAGGACTATGCACCCATCAAGGCTTTGCTTGACGAAGTTCAGGCATTGAACTCGCGCAAGGCTGTACAATACGAAATGGCAAAATTGCAATCAATGGGTATCCCCAACTTCTTTAGCTTTGGTTGTGATGCTGACTTAAAGGATGCTAAATGGAACTTGATGCAAGTGTATCAAGGTGGCATTTCGATGGGCGAACGCGATTATTACTTAGAGAACGATGAACCTACCCAAAAAATTCGCGAGGCTTATCGTCAGTACGTAAAAAAACTCTTTACCATGACGGGCATGAACGCCGAAGAGGCTGCCCAAGCGATGGAGGCTGTGCTGAAAATTGAAACACGTATTGCCACAGCATCATACAGTGCAACAAAACAACGCGATGTGGAAGGCAACTACCATAAGATGTCTTACCAAAAATTGTTGACAGACTTCCCTGGTATTGACTGGAGTACGTTATTCTTACTAAACGGTGTTCCTGCTTTCAAAGAAATCTCTGTAAGCCAACCCGAACCTATTCACGAAGTTGAGAAAATATTGGCAGAATGCTCTGTTGATGAATTGAAAGCCTATCTCTATTATAAAGTAGTGAACGATGCCAGCAGCTCGTTGAGCGACCGTTTCCGCCAAGAGGCTTTTAACTTCTACAATCACACCATGGCTGGTGCCGAACAAGATCGTCCACGATGGAAGCGTGCCGTAGGTGCCGTAGAAGGTGCTTTAGGTATGGCTGTAGGCAGATTGTATGTGGAGAAGTATTTCCCCGAGTCGTCTAAGCAACGCATGGTTGAGTTGGTTAAGAACTTGCAAGTGGCTTTGGGACAGCGCATTGATGCACAAAAATGGATGAGCGAAGCTACCAAACACCAAGCTCACGAAAAGCTCAATAGCTTCTATGTTAAGATTGGCTATCCTGATGAATGGATGGACTACTCAAAACTCGACATCGATGAAAAGTTGAGCTACTATGAGAATATGGTGCGTGCCACACAATTTATGAGCAACTACTATGTTGAGAAGCATGTAAACAAGCCTGTTGATCGCACAGAGTGGTTAATGACCCCACAAACCATCAATGCTTATTACAATCCTACAACAAACGAAATTTGTTTCCCTGCAGGTATCTTGCAACCGCCTTTCTTCAACGCTGAAGCTGACGATGCTTGTAACTATGGTGCTATTGGTGTTGTAATTGGTCATGAAATGACACATGGTTTCGATGACCAAGGCGCACAATTTGACAAGGATGGTAACTTGAAAAATTGGTGGACCGAAAAGGATAAAACGGAATTTGAAAAGCGCACTAAAGTGATGCGCGACTTCTTTGACCGCATCAAGGTATTGCCCGATCTCAACGCAAATGGTCAACTCACTTTAGGCGAAAACACTGCCGATCATGGTGGTTTGAACATTGCCTACCAAGCTTTGCAGAATGCTATGAAGCAACGCCCACTGGGTAAAAAAGATGGCTTTACACCCGAACAGCGCTTCTTCTTAAGCTATGGTTTAATTTGGGCTAACAACACACGCGAAGCTATGCTCCGCCAATTGGTTAAAACAGACCCACACTCTCCCGCCCGTTGGCGTGTGAATGGTGCCCTTCCCCACATCGATGCATGGTATAAGGCATTTAACATCACCTCAAAAGATCCTTTATTCATCCCCAAGAAAAACCGCGTAGAGGTTTGGTAAGCTGAAAGAAAAAAAATGAAAGAAACTTCTCTCCCCGACAACGCATTCCGCCCTTTAAAAGAGGGTGAGGAATATGAGCCACTCATGAAACCTAACCAACAGTATCGCGAAGTAACACCGTGGTCTTTGGTTTGGGGTTTGCTCATGGCTGTAGTTTTCTCGGCTGCAACTGCCTACTTAGGACTGAAAGTAGGACAAGTTTTTGAAGCTGCCATTCCCATTACCATCATTGCCGTTGGTGTGAGCGGTGCCACACATCGCAAAGACCCCTTAGGCGAAAATGTCATTATCCAAAGCATTGGTGCTTGCTCTGGTATGATTGTGGCAGGTGCCATTTTTACACTTCCCGCACTCTACATCTTGCAACACAAATATCCCGAACTCACGGTAAACTTCTTGCAAGTATTTCTTTCATCAGTACTCGGCGGTATCTTGGGTATTCTCTTCTTAATTCCCTTCCGCAAGTATTTTGTAAAGGATATGCACGGCAAATACCCCTTCCCCGAAGCTACTGCCTCAACCCAGGTGTTGATTTCGGGCGAACGTAGTGGCTCACAAGCTAAGCCCCTTTTGGTAGCAGGTATTGTAGGCGGTCTTTTCGACTTTGCCGTAGCAGCCTTTGGTGCATGGAACGAAAACTTCACCTCACGTTGCTGCGAATTCGGCTCAACAGTTGCCGATAAGGCTAAGTTGGTGTTTAGCATCAACACCAGTGCTGCGCTTCTTGGTATGGGCTATATTGTAGGTTTGAAATACGCCGCCATTATTTGCTTTGGCTCTATTGCCGTGTGGTGGATTATTGTTCCAGGCATTGCTCTTATCTTCCCCGACCTGATGGTAACAGAAGGTATTACCGCTGCTGCAGCCTCACCCGAACAAATTTTTGGTTATGCCAAGAGCATCGGTATTGGTGGCATTGCCATGGCTGGTATTATCGGAGTTATTAAGAGTTGGGGCGTTATTAAGAGTGCCTTTAGCTTGGTTGGTCAAATCTTTAAAGGTGGCAATGCAAACGAAGAAGTGGAACGCACACAGCGCGACATTTCAATGAAGATTATTGCCATTGGCTCATTGCTTACCATCATCATTACTGCATTGTTCTTCTACTTTGATGTGATGGGTGGTAATTTACTCTTTACCATCGTGGGCATATTGATTGTAGCAATCATAGCCTTCCTCTTTACAACTGTAGCCGCCAATGCCATTGCTATTGTAGGCTCTAACCCCGTGAGCGGTATGACATTGATGACGCTCATTCTCTCGTCAATCATCATGGTGGTTGTCGGACTGAAAGGTACTGGAGGTATGGTGGCAGCCCTCATCATGGGAGGTGTGGTATGTACAGCACTTTCATCGGCTGGTGCATTCATCACTGACCTCAAAATTGGTTATTGGTTGGGTACTACCCCTAAGAAGCAAGAAACATTTAAGTTCCTTGGCATCTTGGTTTCGGCTGCCACTGTGGGCGGTGTTATCATGATTTTGAACAAGGCTTATGGCTTCACTCCCGATAACTCTGACGTAATGGCTGCTCCGCAAGCTCGCGCAATGGCAGCTGTTATTGAGCCTTTGATGAGCGGACAAGGCGCACCTTGGTTGCTCTATGGCATTGGTGCTGTCATCTCTATCATACTTACAATGTGTGGTGTTTCAGCATTGGCATTTGCCTTAGGCATGTTCATCCCCTTGCAGTTGAACTTGCCACTCATTGTGGGTGGCTTGGTTAATTGGTATGTTAACAGCCGTTCAACAGACTTGGCTTTAAATCAGCGTCGCAACGAAAAGGGTACACTCCTTGCCTCAGGCTTTATTGCTGGCGGTGCTTTGATGGGCGTGGTGAGCGCAGGTATGCAATTTGGCGGATTAAACTTTGCCAACACTGCTTACTTGGATGCACCTATCTCACAAATTGTTTCGCTCGTTGCCTACATCGCCTTAATTGTTTATTTGACTAAGGCTTCTATGAAAGCATAGAGTGTACTATAAAAAATAAGTGACACTTTAAAATATCCCTATTCCTCGGCACGGAATCTTCCGCTGCAAAGGAATAGGGATTTTTTACACATGGAATAATTTGAATGCAGCAAGGCAATATAAAACTATTTATTCTGCTTTGAAATCATAAAATAATTTTGAATACTCGCTTAAATACACAGCTTTTTACTACCTTCGCACAAAACAAAAAAACAATGGAAGAAAAAATCAAACAAGACTTGCATCAATACCTGCAAAGCCAAGGAAAAGTAGACGAGCGTTTACCCGAATGTACAGACATTGAAGATAAGTGGCAAAGCATTGCCGAAGCCTATTTACCTGATGGTATTCGCGAATTTAATGCCTACCCTACCGTTTTATTAGGTTGGATAATGTTTATAGGTATGGCTATAGCTAAATTTTGGGACGAAGATTGGCAAAAGTATGCAACCGTGCCCAATCTTTACGAACAACTGCGTAACCAACGTGGCTTTGACTGCATGGACGAATACATTCTTGAAGATGTATTACACATGAAGGGAAAAGGGCTTGAAGAACTCAACAATTTAGTAGCTGAATGTGCCTCACGCACCAATAGTAATCTGCACCATGCTCACCTTGAACCAGGAACTCCTGAGGCTTTCAAGGCTTATGTGGCTTGCCTACACCAACTCTACCTCATGGGAGCAGCTGTGCAACTGAAACGCATGGGCTATCACATGACACTGATGAACTAAGAGGATGTATCAAAATGGATTGAAAAGGTGAACTTAAACCACACATTTTTACGCCAAAACATTTGTATATCAAAAGAAAATTGTAATTTTGCACCGCCGTTACGAGATAGCGGCATAATTCAAACCTATTAAAACAATAAAGAACAAATGGCTACAAGAATCCGTTTGCAACGTCATGGCCGTAAGGGCTATGCATTCTACAGCATCGTAATTGCTGACGTAAGAGCACCACGTGATGGTAAGTTTACTGAAAAGATTGGTACTTACAACCCCAACACCAATCCCGCAACAGTAGATTTGAATTTTGATCGCGCCCTCTTCTGGGTAGAGAATGGTGCTCAGCCCACTGACACTGTTCGTAACATCCTTTCAAACGAAGGCGTTATGCTCATGAAGCACCTCAATGGTGGTGTTCGCAAGGGCGCATTCGACGAAGCTGCTGCACAGGCTAAGTTCGAAGCTTGGAAGCAGGCTAAGGACGCTAAGGCTACTGCCGCTGCCGACAAGAAGGCTGCCGACAAGAAGGCTGCAGCTGAGGCTCGTCTCGAAGCAGAGAAGAAGGTAAACGAAAAGATTGCTGAAAAGATTGCTGAAAAGGTTGCTGAAAAGAAGGCTGCTGCCGCTGCTGCTGCCGCTGAAGCTGCTGCTAACGCAGAAGAAGCTACTGAAGAAGCTCCCGCTGAAGCTTAATCTTTTGATTTTACTTCAAAAAAGATTTAACCGAATAGGATATCCGTCTTATTCGGTTTTTTGTTTTTCAAACTACAACTATTTTTTTTAGGAGGGAGGGCAACTTTTCGAGTCGTATCAAACATGATGGATACAAAAAAGGCGTTAGACATCAAACAGCATAAAACACTCTTGATATATCTAACACCTAAAATAAATTTGAATACCTACTTATTAGATGCTCAATTCATCGAGCACCTTAATGAGTTTCTTATCCATAATCTTGCGTTTACCTACCGCATCAATAAAGGGCACATAAACCACTTCATTATTACGTACACCTACCATAACATTACGCTGACCTTGTACAAGTGCGTCAATAGCACCAACACCTACCTGCGAAGCAAGTATACGGTCGCGAGCTGAAGGACTACCACCACGCTGCAAGTGACCAAGAATAGAAACACGCACATCAAAGTTAGGATATTCCTTGTTTACGCGCTCTGCATAATACATGGCACCACACTTTGGACTTTCACTTACGATGACAATGCAGCTTTTCTTACTCTTACGAATACCGCGCTCCATAAATTCTATCAACTGGTCACTACCCGTAGTGTCTTCAGGAATAATAGCAGCTTCAGCACCAGCAGCAATTGCACTATTCTGAGCCAAGAAACCTGCATCACGTCCCATTACTTCGACAAAGAAGATGCGCTCGTGTGAGGTAGCTGTGTCACGAATCTTATCGACACACTGCGTGATAGTGTTCAACGTTGTGTCATAACCAATGGTACTGTCTGTACCATACAAGTCGTTGTCGATAGTACCAGGTAAACCAATGCAAGGGAAGTCATACTCTTCAGCCAACAACATGGCACCTGTGAGCGAACCATTACCACCAATCACCACCAAAGCGTCGATTGACTCCTTGCGCAATGTTTCGTAAGCCTTTTTACGACCTGCTGGCGTTTCAAACTCATGTGAACGTGCGGTGCGCAATATTGTACCACCCGTTTGAATGATATTACTTACATCTTCGGTTGTAAATGGTTTTACTTCGTCGTGAATCAAACCATCATAACCACGATAGATACCTTTTATTTTAAATCCGTTGCAAATGCCGCTTCGTGTCACCGCACGAATAGCAGCATTCATACCTGGTGCATCACCTCCAGAGGTGAGTACACCCACACATCTAATTTTACTCATTCTATTTTCGTTTTTCGAGAGCTACGGTTTTAATCAATTTTCTAAAATATAAAGAGACTTACGTGTTCAAATAGATTACACCTTGAATAACCAAAGCCAACACTGCAAAGCCTACAAAGAAGCCTGCTACCACCTTGGGGGCTATGTGACGCAAATACCATCTAAACGTGATGTCCTCCATACGCATCAACATCACGCCCGATATGCTTGCTGTTAGCAACATAGAACCACCCATAGCCGTGGCATAACTTAACAACGGCCACATATACCCATCAGTCCCCGTAAGCATTGCCATGTTGCTTGCTTGCGATTGGTTAAATACCTCTACGCTCGCCAAGAGTGTGGGCACATTACCAAAAAGACTTGAAAGGAAGGTGGTGCATAAACCTATGATGTAGACATTCGACAAGTTTACACAGAGCCAATTAAAGAACGTATGGAATAATCCTGCCTCAGAGATAGCTCCAAAGAGTAACGTAAGACCTACAAAATAAAGAATGTTTTGTAAATTGCCATATTGCAAAGCCATGGGCAAACGACGGATGACCATTTTGTCGCTTGCTAACAACTGACGATTACACAACTCATTTACCATCCACAAAAGTGCCAACACACACAAGGCACCAACAAAAGGAGGCAACAAAGTGATGCGATGAAAACTTGGCACAAACCATAAGCCACCAATGCCCACAAACAACATTAACATACGTTGCGGACGCGAGAGCAATGTGTCATCGCCTCTATAAGGCAGACGATCCAGGGCAAACTCTATGCGTGTGGGTAAACTGCGCATCATGAGCAACAACATCGTTGCTAAGGCTGCCAACACAGGTAAGCACAATGTGAGAAAGTAAATGGATGGGGTTACGAGTCCATCGTTCCAAAGTTTCAAGCTGGTTAAGTCGCCTATCACCGTTATGGCACCTCCGCAATTGGCTGCTAAAATAATTACCGAGCCATAAATGCGACGCTGCTTGTCGCTTTGTAGCAAGGGGTGCATAATGGAAAGTAACAATATTACAGTGGCTAAATTATCGAGATTGGCAGAAACTATAAACGTGAAGAAAGCCAATAGCCAAAGAAGTTTACGAGGTTTACGTGTTTTCAGCCACTCTGCCAAAAAGTCGAAACAACCATTATTGTTCAACACTTCAACAATACTAGTAGTAGCCACCAAATAGAGCACAATGTTTGCACACTGCACAATATACTTAAAGAAAATGTTTGACGAAATAAATTCCTTTATGGGAAATGCAGCCAACGGATTGGCAGACAAAAAGGCTGCATAATCTTTATTGTGTTCAATAGAAATAAAGTCAGCTCCATACACAATAAAAAGCAACCAACAAACGACGCCCGCAAACATTGCCACAGCAGCCTTGTTTATTCGGTTCAACGACTCTGTAGCAATCAACAAAAGGCCGATAAGCATAATTGCCAACAAAATTACAGCCATAAGCGTCAATCTTTTAAAGGGTTTTCGAAAAAAAAATTGAGCGGTAAACGGGGCTCGAACCCGCGACCCTGAGCTTGGGAAGCTCATGCTCTACCAACTGAGCTACTACCGCATATATGTATTAAGTGGCTTTTACGACACATATAATACGACACTTATAACGCAACCTTATTATTTTAAGTATAAAGTGTTAAGTGCTAAGTGCTAAATATTAAAATACCACACCTAATACTTAACACTTCATACTTAATCTATTTATTTAATAAGGTACTGCGAAGAGATACTCTCGTTTTCCATCACACGACGAATGGTTTCAGCGAGCATGCTGCTAACGCTAAGTTCCTTCACCTTGTCGCACTTACCACGATAAGGAATACTATCGGTAAATACCATTTCCTTCAAAGCCGAAGCTTCAACACGATCGTCAGCAGGACCAGACATAATGCAGTGGCTAGCAATAGCGCGTACGCTGTTTGCACCACGCGACATAATTAAGTCGGCAGCCTTAGTAATTGTACCTGCTGTATCAACAATATCGTCAACGAGAACTACGTCTAAGCCTTCAACGTCGCCAATAATTTGCATATCAGCAACTTCGTTAGCCTTTTTACGGCTCTTGTTGCACATCACCATGGGGCAGTCAAGATACTTGGCATAAGAAGCAGCACGCTTAGAACCACCCACGTCAGGCGAAGCGATACAAAGATTCTTGAGGTTCAAGCTCTTGATGTAAGGCAACATGACGGTTGAAGCATACAAGTGGTCGACAGGTACATCAAAGAAACCCTGCTCCTGATCGGCATGCAAGTCCATAGTCATCAAGCGATCGATACCAGCCACGCTCAATAAGTCGGCTACGAGCTTGGCACCAATGCTAACACGAGGTTTGCTCTTGCGGTCTTGGCGTGCCCAGCCAAAGTAAGGAACTACAGCGCAGATGCTACGTGCAGAAGCACGCTTAGCAGCATCAATCATAAGCAGCAATTCCATCAAATTGTCTGAGTTGGGGAATGTACTCTGAACGAGGAATACATCGCGGCCACGGATGCTCTCTTCGTAGCATACTTCGAATTCACCGTCTGCAAACTTCGTTACCGTGAGGTCTCCCAGCGGACAGCCAAGTTCCTCACAAATCTTTTCAGCCAAATAACGGGAAGCTGTTCCCGAAAAGACCATAAAAGAGTTGTTGTTCATTGTTTTTTGTATGAATAGTTATTAAAGGTGTACTATCTTTAGCGCAGTGAAAATGTTTGCAGCAAATTATTCTGCTGCTCTGCGCAGTTTTCTGAAGTGTTGAATCAGATCTTTAAAATCTTGCGTTGAATGCATACTAAAGCGGTTCCAAATATCTCCCAACACTACTACTCCGCCAAATCCTAAGTCTTTAGCTTGCTTAATATTGTCGAGTTGTACGCCACCAAAAGCATACACCTTCTTGTCAATCACTTTTTGTTGCGACAGCTGTTTAATCTGTTGCATATTCATCAACACTGGTTCATCATCACATTTAGGACTTGTAAAAGCCGATGACAAAAATACGTAGTCAAACTTTTTTTTATGCATCAGCACCTCCTCTGCCGTTCTACACGAGCAAGATATTTGTCCTTTATATTTAGGAGGCATTTCTGGATTGCGCTGATTAAGATGAATCCCCTTTAAACCATATTCATTCTTCAGATAGAAATGGTCATGCACCACAATTCGCTTACGATAGTTCTCTTGAATTAACGTCAGCAAACGTTCTGAATAAACAGGTTCCGTATCGGGTTTGCGCAAATGCAATATTTCAAGACCTTCGTCAAAGAGCACATTCAATATTTGGTGTTCCTCCACAAAGAAATACGGAGTTGTCATTAATATCAATTTCATGATGATCTCCAATTTTAGGTGCAAAGTTAGTGCAAGGTGAGAGAAGGACAAAATAAAAGTCAAAAAACTTTTATTTTGTTCTTCCGAACCGCAGCCTAACTTCGTAAAACAAAGTTAGTGCAAACTAAGCAAAGCGCCAAATGATAAGCTAAAAAAATCATCTTAAAAGACTGAAACCATAAAATACATAATCCAACTTTTTATGTTCTACAACACATTTGATAAATAAAAGCATTATTTATTTGTAATGATTACAGAGATAATATTTATATTTGCCGACATGAAAATAACATTTAGAATAATAGATGTGTGGCGGTTCTACCGCGACGGATTCAAACAGATGACTTGGGGACGAACACTTTGGGTGATTATTTTACTCAAGTTGTTTGTCATCTTCGTTGTGTTACGCATGTTTTTCTTCAAGCCCATTTTAAGTGGTCTCAACAATGAAGAAAAGAGCGAAAGGGTGGGACAAAACTTAGAAACAACTCCTTAAATATATAATATATGTCTACATTACTAACAGCATTTGATGCTTGCACTATAGATTGGTCGCGAGCACAGTTTGCACTCACAGCTTGCTACCATTGGCTGTTTGTGCCGCTCACACTTGGCTTGGCGCTTATTGTGGGCATTATGGAAACCCTGTATTACGTAAAAAAGGATGAGCAGTGGAAACAAGCCACTCAATTTTGGATGAAACTCTTCGGCATTAACTTTGCCATTGGTGTAGCTACTGGTCTTATCCTTGAATTTGAATTTGGCACAAACTGGAGCAACTACTCATGGTTTGTAGGCGACATTTTTGGTGCACCGCTTGCCATTGAAGGTATTGTGGCTTTTTTTATGGAAGCTACCTTTATTGCTGTAATGTTCTTTGGTTGGAACAAAGTGAGTAGAGGCTTCCATTTAGCCTCTACTTGGCTCACAGGATTAGGAGCTACCATCTCTGCTTGGTGGATTTTGGTGGCCAATGCTTGGATGCAACACCCTGTAGGCATGACTTTCAATCCAGACACCGTACGCAACGAAATGACAGACTTTACAGCAGTGGCTTTCTCCCCCACGGCTATCGTAAAGTTTTTTCATACCATATCGAGCGGCTGGATGACTGGTGCCGTATTTGTGTTAGGCGTTAGCTGTTGGTTCTTACTCAAAAAGCGAAATACTGATTTATCATTACGCTCTATTAAGGTGGCAAGCATCGCAGGCATTATTGCCACATTGGTAGTAATGGGCACAGGTGACCAAAGCGGTGTAACAATGGCACGCGAACAACCTATGAAATTGGCAGCAGCCGAAGGTTTGCAACAAGGTGGAACAGGCGCACCATTTAGCATTGTGCCAGGTATTGAGGTTCCCAAAGTTCTTTCGATTCTTGCAACCCACGACCCCGAAGGCTATGTACCAGGTATTCAAGATTTGCTAAATGGCTATACACTACCCAATGGCACCCAATCGCCTTCAGCCGAAGAAAAAATCAATCGCGGCAAAAAAGCAATTCAAGCCTTTGGACAATACCGTCAATTACGCAAGACAAACCCTCAAGCCGCTCAAGCAGCACTCGACACACTCAACCACCATCAAGCTTATATGGGGTATGGCTACCTACAGAACAAAGAACAACTTGTACCACCCATTGAATTAGTGTATTGGTCGTTCAGACTTATGGTAGGTTTTGGTTCATTTCTCTTTGCCCTACTCATTGTGTTAGGCTGGATGGCATACAAACAAAAGTTACACAACCAACGTTGGCTTTTAGCACTTGGCGTTGCAGCCATTCCTATGGTTTATGTGGCAGGACAAGCTGGTTGGATAGTTGCCGAAGTGGGACGTCAACCCTGGGCAATACAAGACTTGTTACCCGTAGGCGTAGCCGTATCACAACTATCTGCTACCAACGTGATGGTAACATTCTTCCTATTCTTAGTACTATTCACACTGCTACTCATTGCCGAGGTACGCATTATGTGTAAAGCTATTTCAAGTTACAAACAGAATGAAATTTCTAAGCCATGATTACATACACATTTTTACAACAATATTGGTGGGTACTCGTAACCCTCTTGGGTGCTCTGCTTGTATTCCTCATGTTTGTACAAGGAGCCAATTCTTTAATTTTCACCTTAGGAAAAGATGCTAACGAACGCCAACTCATTGTGCGCACCACAGGACGCAAATGGGAACTTACGTTCACTACTTTAGTTACGTTTGGCGGAGCCTTCTTTGCATCTTTTCCTCTATTCTATAGCACCAGTTTTGGTGGAGCTTATTGGGTATGGATGCTTATTTTGGTAAGTTTTGTGCTACAAGCCGTAGCTTATGAATACCAAGACAAGCCCAACAACCTATTTGGCACCAAAACATATCAAGCTTTTTTGGTGTTCAATGGTTTTGTAGGTCCTTTTGTGTTAGGTGCTGCTGTTGCCACATTCTTCACAGGTTCTGCTTTTAGCATCAGCCACAATGCCTTGGCTGAGGCTAACACAACTTTAACATCTCCCATTATCAGTCAATGGAACAGTGCATGGCACGGACTTGAAGCATTAGCACAACCCTGGAATTGGGTTTTAGGCTTAGCCATATTCTTTTTAGCTCGCATTTTGGGAACACTCTATCTGCTTTGCCGTTTGCACGATAACACCATAACGCCACGCTTACGCCAGCAGGTGTGGCGCGATGCGGTTCCCTTTGTTCTATTCTTTGTTGCATTTACAATATATTTGCTCACGCTTAACGGACTAACCTATCAAAGCGACAAGCAAATGTTTGTGGCTGAGAGTTACAAATACCTTCACAACTTCCTTACACTACCATTAGTCACAGCATTGTTTGTATTGGGAGTTATAAGTGTGCTTTATGGCATCACACGAACCCTGCTACAATCTGCTTACACTCAAGGCATTTGGCCCGTTGCCATTGGCACAGTTTTAGCTGTTTGGGCATTATTGCTAATTGCAGGACTCAACGACACAGCGTTCTACCCCTCTCTCACATCTCCACAATCGTCACTTTGTCTTGCCAACAGCTGCTCAAGCGAATTTACCTTACGCACCATGGCACTTGTAAGTTTGCTAATACCTTTTGTACTGGCATACATTGCGTATGTGTGGCGAGCTATAGAACGTGATTAACTTATCCCCTACACCTTATTAAAGAATATAGGCAATGATTTTTTAGAGAATCATTGCCTATATTCTTCTTATTATTGTTTGGTTTGCTCTGCCTCATAATGCTCCACTTCTTGGCGCGACCTACTTGCCGTTACAAGGTATACGCCACTAAATATAAGCACAATAGCCACAGCTTTAATCCAATTAAAAGTATCCATTCCCCAAATCACGGCAACAATGCAAGCCACCAAAGGTTGCACGTAATTATACATACCAGCTACCGTGGGACGAAGAATCTTTTGCCCCACCACAATGAACATATAACTTAGAAAAGTTGCACAAACCACAATGTAAGTTAGACCCATAATTTCAGTCCAAGACAATTGACTCCATACAGTCTGCATCAAGTCGCCTGCAGAGAAAGGTATTACACAAATAAAGGCATAAGTAAACATCCACTTCATTATTGTAATAAGCGAATATTTATTTACAAAATCCTTATACACCACTATGTAAAGAGCATAACAGAATTGTGCAGAGAGCACCAGCAAGTCACCCCAAATGGCATAATCACCACCCGCAGAAGCCATATTCTTTACATGCGATCCACTACCCATTATCAGCATTAAAGCACCACAAGCTCCTGCAGCAATACCCAACACTTTCTTTCCCGTAATAGGTTCTTTCAATATGAACGCTGCTAACAACATAGCCCACAAGGGCATACTGGTCGTGATAATAGAAGCATCGCCTGGCGAACTAAGACTTACACCAAATATAAAACATCCTTGATTAAGCACAATACCCAGTAGTGCCGCTCCAAACAAGCGTGCTAAATCTTTATGTCCAACATGTTCAGGTTTTTGAAAAAAAGAAGCCACCCAAAACAAAATCATGGCTCCAGTTATGCGCATGTCAGTCACCACTAAGGGCGACACAACGCCTGCCATCATAACAAACTTAGAGATGGGCGACATCAACCCCCACATACAATTGGCACCTAACATTGATAAGTGCCCTTTCAACGATGTTTGCATAATTGTTTAGTTTTTATATCCGTCTTACGATTTACAAAGTTACGGTTTATTTACAATATATGGTTCTTAAGAGGCCTATAAGTTTTCCTCTGATTTAGAATTTAAGTTTTGACATTGCAATATGCAACTCATGCAATAGTTTGTAGCACCTAACAATCTCAAAAAAGCACGTTCTTATTGTCCACCCATACATTTCTCTGTACTTTTGCACAAACTATTCATAACTTCTATGACCACCGACACTATAAATAAACATATTAAGGACTACGCTCAAACATTACCCGCTGCACAAATTGCTCATAAACTTAATGAGGCTGTTAAGAAGCACGAAACTGTAGTAGTAACGGCCCCTCCTGGAGCGGGCAAATCTACCTTATTGCCTCTCACCCTGTTACAAGCATTACCCAAAGATAAAGGAAAAATCTTAATGCTCGAACCTCGACGCCTTGCAGCACGCCAAATTGCAGAACGCATGGCACAAATGATTGGTGAGGAAGTTGGACAAACCGTAGGTTATCGCGTACGTTTTGAAAGTCGCACATCTGCCCACACACGGATAGAAGTTCTCACAGAAGGAATTCTCACACGAATGTTGGTAGACGATGCCACACTTGATGGAGTAAATATTGTGGTGTTCGATGAATTTCACGAACGCAGCCTCAACACCGACCTTGCTTTAGCACTAACACGACAATCACAACAAATAATTCGTCTCGACTTACGTTTGGTACTCATGTCTGCAACTATCGATGCTACCCACATTTGCCAAATGCTAAATGCTCCACTCATTGAAAGCGAAGGACGCATGTTTCCCGTTAAGGTAATACACGCAACTGAAGACTTTGCTGTGCAAGACTGCGCCCAAGTTGTGGCTCACGCCATTCGGCAAGCCATACGAAATAATCAAGGCGATGTTTTAGCCTTTTTGCCTGGACAAACCGATATAGAGCGTTGCGCAGAGTTACTTAACAATTTGTCAGACGAGGAAATCTTTGTATATCCACTTTACGGAAATCTATCACCCGAACGTCAACGTCAAGCTATTGCCCCTTCAGCTCCAGGACAACGCAAAGTTGTATTGGCAACCCCTATTGCAGAAACCTCGCTCACCATTGAGGGTGTAAGGATAGTCGTAGACGCTGGTTTATACCGAAAATTAGTATTCGACCCTCGTACAGAGCTAAGTCGTCTTGAAACCGTTCGCATCAGCATGGACATGGCTACACAACGAAGCGGACGTGCTGGACGTGTGGCTGAAGGCATTTGCTACCGATTATGGACACGCAACACCGAACACCGCATGTCTTTGTTGCGAATGCCCGAGATTTTTGAAGCTGATTTATCGCAAATGGTGCTCAACATTGCAGCCTTTGGCGAAAGCAATATCATGCAACTACCATGGCTCACCCCACCGCCAACTGAGGCTATTTGCTTGGCAACTTTATTGTTAGAACAGTTAGGAGCACTCCATACCAACCACACAATCACCCCCTTGGGTAAACAAATGGCACAATTACCTTGCCACCCACGTGTAGCACGCATGCTTTGGGGGAGCACAAAACTTGACAAAGCCCAAGCCTTAGCTTGCGACATTGCAGCCATACTCGAAGAAAAAGACCCTATGGCAAACATTGAAGCAGCTGGAGCAGACCTTTATCTTCGCATATCCAAACTGCGTCAATCACGTGACCACAAGCAGTTAGGACGTTGGAACCGCATTGCTCAAATAGCCCACGAGTATTGCCGCATGATACACACGCATGAAGATAACACAGACGTAGCTGCTGAATGTGTGGGACAACTGCTAGCTTTAGCATACCCCGAACGCATAGGCATGGCAATCAATAGCATAGGTCATTTCAGACTGGCAGATGGGACCAATGCTATGCTTAATCAGTCTGATTGGCTTTCTGGGTGTAAGTGGATTGTTGTGGCATCACTTCATGCTGCAAAGGGCACAAATGGACGTATATTTTTAGCAGCACCTATTCAACCAACCGATTTTAACGAGAACATTGTTCGTACACGCAACAACCTTGCTTGGGATAATAAGCAAGGCTGCCTCGTTGCCCAACGTGAACATCGCATAGGAGTATTGCTTCTTGACAGCCAGCCCCTACCCCAACTTGATGCTGATGTTGTAACAGATGTGATTTGCCAAGCTATTCAAAAATACGGACTAAGCATGTTGACTTGGAACGACAATGTTCAAGCTTTGCAAAAACGCATCACACAAGTGGCACAATGGCATCCCGAAATGGAAATCGCCAACGTATCTACCGAACACCTATTGGCTACGGCAAATAAATGGCTACCCATGTATTTAAATCGAAACGGACGTCCACTTACCACTACAGCCGAGCTAAAACGCATCGACCTTGCAGAAGCTATTTGGAACTCCCTCCCCTATGACCAACAAATGCTTATCGACCGTCTTGCACCCACACACATCACAGTTCCCACAGGTAGTCGCATACGAGTAGACTATCGACAAGGCAGTGAAGCTCCTGTTCTAAGTGTACGGTTACAAGAATGTTTTGGCATGGAAGATACACCACGTGTTGATAACAACCAACGTCCCATACTAATGGAACTTCTCTCACCAGGTTTTAAGCCTGTGCAACTAACACAAGATTTACGTAGTTTTTGGCAAAGCACCTATTTTGAAGTACGCAAAGAACTCCGCCGACGCTACCCCAAACATTATTGGCCCGAGAACCCTCTTGAAGCAGAAGCTGTACGCGGAGTTAAGAGAAAATAAACTCTGAAAGAGAATAACCCCAAAGCCACTATTTTGCAAACATAGGTTGCCAAATAAATATTGTTTTGAATTATCACAATATTCATCTTATTATTTTTGTCAATTTTTCTATGAATAAAATAGCAAAAAGAAATTTTTTTTGTACTTTTGCAGGCGAAAATAAAAACAGAACGCAAATACACGTTCGTTTTGCCTTTCAAACCAAGCAACAAACACCTCTGTTGCCTACGCTAAGCAAAAAACCATAACGACATATACACAAAAAATGAACGCATTAGAAACAGTAGAACGCCTCAAGCAGCGTTTTCCCAACGAACCTGAATACATTCAGGCAGTAAGCCAAGTACTCGGAACAATTGAAGAAGAGTACAATCGTCATCCCGAATTTGAACAAGCCAATCTCATTGAACGCTTGTGCATCCCCGACCGCATCATCTCTTTCCGCGTAACATGGGTTGACGATAAAGGCAAAGTACAAACAAACATGGGTTATCGCGTTCAACACAATAATGCCATTGGCCCTTACAAAGGTGGTATTCGTTTCCACGCCAGCGTAACTCCCTCGGTCTTGAAGTTCCTTGCTTTCGAGCAAACCTTTAAGAATGCTCTCACCACATTGCCTATGGGTGGAGCTAAGGGTGGTTCAGACTTTAACCCTCATGGCAAGAGCGATGGCGAAGTAATGCGTTTCTGCCAAGCTTTTATGAACGAACTTTATCGTCACATTGGTCCCGATGAAGACGTTCCTGCAGGCGATATTGGCGTAGGTGGTCGCGAGGTGGGCTACCTCTTTGGTCAATACAAGAAACTTACGCACCAGTTTGTAGGTGTACTCACTGGCAAGGGTTTGCAATTTGGCGGTTCACTTATTCGTCCTGAAGCCACAGGTTATGGCAATGTATACTTCCTTGAAAGCATGCTTGCCACACGCGGCATCGACATTAAGGGCAAACGTGTATTGGTTAGCGGTTCGGGCAATGTAGCTCAGTACACCGTTGAGAAGTTGATTGAATTGGGTGCAATCCCTGTAACTCTCTCCGACTCTAATGGTTACATCTACGACCCCGATGGCATTGATGCTGAGAAATTGGCATTCGTTATGGAACTTAAGAACGAAAAGCGCGGACGTATCAAAGAATATGCCGAAAAATATGGCGTAAAGTATGTTGAAGGCGCACGTCCTTGGGGCGAGGTTGCCGACATAGCACTTCCCTCTGCCACACAAGACGAAATTGAAGAGAACGATGCAAAGGCTTTGGTTGCTAATGGTGTTATTGCAGTGAGCGAAGGTGCTAACATGCCCTCTACACCCGAGGCAATCAAGATTTTCCAAGAAGCTGGTTTGCTCTATGCTCCTGGTAAGGCTGCAAATGCAGGTGGCGTAGCAGTTTCAGGTTTGGAGATGAGCCAAAACTCTGAACGTCTTAGCTGGACTCGCGAACAAGTTGACGAACGTCTTAAGATGATTATGAAGGACATTCACGAAAACTGCGTGAAGTATGGCACACAACCCGATGGCTACATCAACTACGTTCGTGGTGCCAATGTTGCAGGTTTCCTTAAAGTGGCAAAAGCCATGATGGCACAAGGCATTGTATAATAAAGGGTTATACAGAAAAACTCTTTTGATGTAATATTTTTACTAATTTGCACGCTACACCCTATTGGGGAGTGGCGTGCAAATTTCTTTTTATAAAACACACCGTATAAAATCTTTATAGTGACGGTTAAAAAAATAACTTGGTATATTTTTGTGTCCCTTTTATAAAGCAACACATGGTTTAAGGTCATAAATTGCCATAGAATAGATGAGATATAATTTCCATACAATCTGTCTCCAAAAAGTCTATTGATTAACTCGACCAAGTTAATTGATTAACTT